>OFFP01002761.1_pt1 | contig 9954 bp, 11 predicted proteins | sample 1521431 | NCBI WGS metagenome assembly OFFP01 (sample SAMEA3504104, study PRJEB24116) | mouse gut metagenome | biome: mouse gut; feature: mouse-associated habitat; material: faeces | place: Denmark | collected 2011 | reverse complement strand
GGTGACCAGGCCGCTGGTGCCGCCGTACTCGTCCACCACCAGGGCCAGATGGGTCTTCTTCCCCTGCATATCCCGGAAGAGCACGTCGGCGGGCACCGTCTCCGGGACAAAGTAGGCCGGCCAGAGCAGCTCCTTCAGGGGCTTGGGGCTGGACTGGTGGAAGTTGAGCAAATAGTCCCGGGTGGACAAAACGCCCACGATGTCGTCCACGTCGTCCCCATAGACGGGGAAGCGGGACAGGCCGGACTGACGGATAACCTCCAAAATGGTGTCCTCCTCCGCGTCGGCGGGGAGGGTGACCATGTCGGTGCGGTGGACCATCACGTCCTTGGCGGTGCTGTTGTCGAACTCCAGGACGTTTTCAATAAATTCCTTCTCATTGGTCTGGATGGCTCCCGACTCCTCGCCCTCCTCCACCATAGCCATGATGTTGTCCTCCGACACCTCGTCCTTCCGGCGGATCAGGTTTAAAACGGGCCGCCAGAGCAGCTGGATCGCGTTGATACACAGGCTGATTCCCAACAGGATCAGCCATATTTGGCCCTCAGGCACGAAAATGACCTCCTTTAAAGGCTGAAAATACTTTGCAACGCCTGCATGATATCATAAAACTCCGGGCCTTGCAAGGGGTCGGGGGCTTTTTCATTGGAGAAAGCGATTTTGGGGTGGAAATTTCCCCAGAGTATGGTATACTTTTATGCCTGAAAGGGGAATCAACACATGTCTTTTCTGTCCGAGCGGGTGCGCAGGCACCTGAACGAATACGGGTCGCTGGCTAAATGGCTGATCTATTCCTGCTTCATCGGCGCGCTGGTGGGGCTGGTGGCGGCGGCCTTTCACCACGGCATTCACTGGGCCACTCTGATCCGGGACCAAACCCCCTGGATCATCCTTTTTCTGCCCCTGGGCGGGGTGGCTATCATTCTGCTGTACCGCTGGTGCGGCATGGAGAAGGACCGGGGCACCAACCTGGTGCTGGTGGCGGTGCGGGACGCGGAGCGGCTCAAGCTGCGCACCGCGCCGCTGATCTTCCTGTCCACCATCCTCACCCATCTGGTGGGGGGCTCCGCCGGCCGCGAGGGGGCCGCCCTCCAGCTGGGAGCCTCCCTGTCCGCCTGTCTGGGCCGGCTCCTGCGGCTGGATGAAAAGGACAAACGGATTGTGACGATGTGCGGCATGGCCGCCGCCTTCTCCGCCCTGTTCGGCACCCCCCTCACGGCGGTGGTATTCGCTATGGAGGTGGTCACGGTGGGCCGGATGTACTACGCCGCCCTGGTCCCCTGCCTGGCCTCCTCCCTGGTGGGCTATCTCACCTCCCAGAGCCTGGGCCTGCACATGCAGGACGGCTACCCCGTGTCCGACTCCCTGGAGCTGGCCACCCTGCCCATCCTTCAGGCGGCGGCGCTGGGGGCGCTGTGCGCCGCCCTGTCCATCCTCTTCTGCAAGGCCATGCACGCCGCCCCCCGGCTCTATGCCAAATACCTGCCTGACCCGCTGCTCCGGGCGGCGGTGGGGGGCGCGCTGGTGCTGGGGCTCACCCTGCTGGCGGGGGACCAGACCTACAACGGCGCCGGGGACGGGGTCATCCGCCGGATGCTGGCGGGGGACACCATCCCGGAGGCCTTCCCGCTGAAAATCCTGTTTACCGCCCTCACCCTGGGGGCCGGGTTCCGGGGCGGCGAGATCGTCCCCGTCCTCTTCACCGGCTGCGCTTTCGGCACCTGGGTGGGGCCCATGCTGGGCCTGCCCCATGGCTTCTCCGGGGCGCTGGGCATGGCGGCGGTCTTCTGCGGGGCCACCAACTGCCCCCTCAGCTCCATTCTGCTGGCCTTCGAGCTCTTTGGCGGGGAGGGCCTGCCCCTGTACGCCCTGTGCTGCGGGGTGTCCTACATGCTGTCCGGCTACTACGGGCTGTACAGCGAGCAGAAGATCATCTACTCCAAATTCAGCCCGGAGTGGATTGACAAGAAAACCCATTGACCCAGGGGCCGCCCCTGCGCAGCCCACAACAGACAATGTAAAGGAGAATGAATTATGACCACCTTCTATCACTACAACTTCAACGTGCTGGACCTGGACCGCAGCCTGGCCTTCTACCGGGAGGCGCTGAAGCTCTCCCCGGTGCGGGAGACGGAGGCGGACGACGGCTCCTTCAAGCTGGTCTTCCTGGGGGACGAGGCCGGCTCCCCCTTCCAGCTGGAGCTGACCTGGCTCCGGGACCGGAAGGAGCCCTACAACCTGGGGGAGTGCGAGTTCCACCTCGCCTTCCGCACCGACGAATACGACGCCCTCCACGCCAGGCACCAGGCCATGGGCTGCATCTGCTTTGAGAACCCCGCCATGGGCATCTACTTCATCTCCGACCCCGACGGCTACTGGATCGAGATTGTCCCGGAGACGCACTGATGGCCCGGGGCGACCGTAATATGGGGTGGCCCGGCTTCTTCCGGGTGTTCACCGTGCTGTGCGCCATGATGCTGCTGCTGGCCCAGAGCGGACAGCAGCAGGTGGCGGCGGGCTCCGGGGCCTGGCAGGTGCTTTCAGTCTACGAGGGACTCACCTGCTGGGCCGTCCCCGCCCTGTTCATGCTGTGGGGGATGCTCGCCCTGGAGGAGGGCCGGCCCCAGGTATCGGCCAGCCTGCTGGGGCTGGCTCTGCCCGCCTTCTGCCTGCTGGTGTTCTGGGGGGCGGTATACGCCGTGGTGTCCCATCTGCTGGGGGGCGGCCTCCTGTCCTGGCGCGGGGTGTGGGCCGCCCTGGTGTCCGCCGCCAAGGGAAACACCTACTTTCACCTGTGGGTGCTCTACCCCCTGATCGGGCTGTATCTGGTCCACCCGGTGCTCCACCGGTTCACCGCCTCGGCCAGTCGGGGGGAGATGCGGTATTTCCTGGGGCTGTGCCTCCTCTTTGCCTCCCTCCTGCCCCTGTGGACCGCCCTGCGCCCCGAGAGCGCTGTCGCCGCCCAGCTGGAGCGGCTGCGGGTCCACCTGGTGCTGGGCTGGGTGGGGTGCTATGTGGGGGGCTGGTATCTGCGGCACTACACCATCAGCCGCCTGGCCGAATACCTTCTGTACATACTGGGTATTCTGGGGCTGGCAGTCACCGTGATGTCCCCTGCCGGCCTGGATCCCGCCCTCCTGCGGCAGTACACCGCCCCCAACGTCACCTTCGCGGCCGCCGCCTTCTGCGCCCTGTTCCGCTATGTGCTGGGCATCAGTGAGGAGCGGTCCCGCCGCCGGGCGGTGAACGAAATCGGGGCCTACGCCTTTGGCATCTACCTGATCTATCCCCTGTGGGCGCTGGTGTTCCAATGGTTCGGGGTCTCCCTGCTGGCCCCCTCCCCGGTGGTGGCCGTTCCCCTGTTCGCGCTGGTGTTCTTCCTCCTCTCCCTCCCCCTCGCCTGGCTGGTCAGCCTGATCCCCGTAGTGGGACCCAAGCTGACCTGAAACGTAAAAAGCCCGGAACCGCTCACGGTTCCGGGCTTTGTCGCTTACAGTGCCTCTTTCAGCGCCTGGGCCATCTGGTCCGGACAGGAGGTAGGTTTTGCGCCGCAGCGGATGCCCTCCATACGCTGGATGGCCTCCTCCACCTTCATCCCCTTGAGCAGGGAGGACAGCCCCTGCAAATTGCCGTCGCAGCCTCCCTCCACCTGGATGCTCTGAATCACACCCTCCTCCACTTCAATCTGGAAGTGCCGGGAGCAGGTGCCCCGGGGGGTATACTGAATGGTCATGATGACGCCGCCTTTCTAACAAAATGAACCAGCCTTCGACAGATTGCGACACCCTTCGCCATCCCCCAGGCGGTATAATGGGAATTATAGCAAATTCTGACAAAAAAGGCAACCCTTACTGGGCCGATCTGCGCCGGTTCAGTCGAATACGGTCGGCAATCATGGCAATAAATTCGCTGTTGGTGGGCTTTCCCTTGGCATTGGACACGGTGTAGCCAAAGTATTTTTGCAGGGTCTCCAGGTCGCCCCGGTCCCAAGCCACCTCGATGGCGTGGCGGATGGCCCGCTCCACCCGGCTGGGGGTGGTGTTGAACCGCTTGGCCACCTCGGGGTAGAGCACCTTGGTCACCGCGTTGATCACGTCCATGTCGTTCACCGCGATGATGATGGACTCCCGCAGGTACTGGTAGCCCTTGATGTGGGCGGGCACGCCCACGTCGTGAATGATGGCGGTCACCTGGCTCTCCAGGCTGGTGCTCCGGTCCTCCTCGGGCTCCGCGCCGCTGGGAGTCATCACCTGGCGCAGCCGCTCGGCCACTACCGTAAGCCGGCAGGGCTTGGTAACAAAGAAGTCCGCCCCCTTGGCCGCCGCCGCGTCCACCACGCTGCCCTTGATGTAGCCGGACAGGATCAGCACCCTGGGCCGCTCAGGCAGGCGGGAGATCGCATCCAACACATCCATGCCGTCCATGCCGCCGGTAAGCACCATGTCCATAACGACGGCGTCCGGACGGTCCCGCTGCACAAAGCGCATCAGTTCCGCGCCGTCGCCCGTCTCGCCCACGACCTGAAAATCTGTTTCATCCGACAGTGCCCGGATCAGGTTCTTTCTGAATTCTGTCCCTGTATCGGCCACCACGATTCGTTTCGTGTTTTCCATTCATGATCTTCCTTTCCTAAAAAATCTGTGACGACCGGCAAAAGGTCCCGATTTGCGCATACACGGTGCGTTTCGACCGGTCGCCTACAATTTATCATATTACGGCAGATTTTGCAAGTCATTTTTTCGGATTTTATGGTACTTTTTATCAGCATATTCGACCTTTTTTCTACACAAACAGAACATATTCTAAAAAATGCGGGTCCAAGCTGCCTGCTCGGACCCGCATGCCCTGTCGAAGGGTACTACCGCTTCTCCCCTGTGGCCTGTCGAAGCATGTTGTCGGCCAGAATTCCATAGCCCCGGGTGGGGTCGTTGACCAGCACGTGGGTCACCGCCCCCACCAGGCGCCCGTTCTGGAGAATGGGCGAGCCGCTCATCCCCTGCACAATGCCCCCGGTGGCGGCCAGCAGGGCCGGGTCGGTCACCTCCACCATCATGCTGCGGGTGCCGTCCCCCTCCGGGTACAGGTGGGTGATACGGACGGAAAACTCCTCCACCTCATCCCCCCGGATATTGGACCAGATGGTGGCCGGACCGGTCTCCACCTGGTCCCGGGAGGCCACCTCCACCGGCTCCACCGCGCTGCCCACCATCTCCCTGGGCATCTGCCCAAAAATCCCCAGGTTGGTGTTGGCATACAGGGTCCCCAGGTCCCGGGTCAGGTCAAACTGGCCGTGGAGCTCGCCGGGCGCGCCGCTGGCCCCCTTCTTCACCTCAGACACGCTGGCCGGCATGATGCTGCCCGACTCCAACGGCATAAGCATGGCGGTGTCCACATCGTTGATGCCGTGGCCCAGCGCCCCGAACACGCCGCTGGACGGGTCGTAGAAGGTCATGGTTCCGATGCCGGCCATGGAGTCCCGGAGCCACACCCCCAGCTGATAGACCCCCTGACTGTTCTCCACCGCCGCCGCTGTCAGCTGGAGCTGCCGCTGGCCCCGCACGGCCTGGATGGTAAGGGGCTCGTCCTCCAACTGCTTCACCAGGGCCTGTACCTCCTCAATGGTGTCCACCTCGCCGCCGTTGATGTGGGTAATCACATCGCCCGCCTTCAGGCCGCAGTCCCGGCCGGGATAGGAGGCCCCTTCCCCGGTCTCCACTGGTGACAGGCCCACCACCAGAACGCCGTCGGAAAACAGCTTGATGCCCACCGCCTTACCCAGCGGAATAACGGTGCGGCCCACCGCGCCAGGGGCCTCCGGAGCCGGCTCCTGCCGGTCAGCCGCCAGCGCCGCCGGAGCAGCGGCCGCCGCCGCCCTTCCCCGGTCTCCAACCAGCGACAGGGACAGGCAGATCACCACCCCCAAGGCGATCAGCCCAAACACCCCCGGGCCTTTTTTCTTTTCTTGTTCCAAAATTCCACCCCCTTGCCGTAAAACAAAAAGCGGACGGACCGTGATCCGTCCGCCCTCTCATTATGGCCGGAGTTTTTAAAATTCAACCGTGGGGAGATATTACAGCTTTTCCTCCCAATCCCCCGGCCGGAAGCCGGTAAGCACAAAGCCGTCGCCCACCAGGATGGGCCGCTTCACCAGCATCCCATCGGAGGCCAGCAGCTCCAGCTGCTCCTCCTCACTCATTCCGGGCAGCCTGTCCTTCAGGCCCAGCTCCCGATATTGGATGCCGGAGGTGTTAAAAAATTTTTTCAGGGGCATGCCGCTGGCCTGCCACCAGGTCCGCAGCTCGTCAGCGGTGGGATTTTCCTCCTTGATGTGCCGCGGGGTATAGTCCGCGCCCTGCTCGTCCAGGAATTTTTTGGCCTTCTGGCAGGTGGTGCATTTGGGGTACCATAAAAACAGCATAGTTCCACACTCCTTTATGTTTTGCCTATCGTACCACATTTTGACAAAACACGCAAGCTATCCCCCAAACTCCTCGGCCAGCATCTTCAGCTCCCCCAGGGTGGACACGGTGATGGTGCTCTCCAGCAGCCGCAGCTGGGCTTTGGCAGGCATGGTGTCCCAGTAGGACAGCAGGACGGCGTCGTGCCCCACCACATCCTGGGGCAGGCGGTAATATTGCTCAAATTGCTCCATAAAGCTCCCCTCCCGGCCACAGTTTGCCCGGGAACGGGGGCAATCATACAAAAGGAGGCTGCCCGAACGGACAGCCTGCCTTACAAAATTCAGTCCTGCTTGTCTTCCTCCACAGCAGCCTCCACGGCCTCGGCCGCCTCCTCCACCGTCTCGGCGACGGCTTCGATCTCCGCCTCCACCTCGGGCTCGGGGTCGCCGGGCTGCTTCAGCTCCGCGATGCGGTCGTTGTTGGCCTCGATGGCCGCCTTGGAGGCGGTGACCCTCTCACAGGCGGCGGCGAAAGCGCCGTCAGGAGACGCGCCCTGCTCGGCGTAGTAGAGCTTGCCGATCTCGATATAGGCCTTTTTGATGGCGTCTTCCTCTGCCATGTTGGCCATCTTCAGCTTGGCAATCTCCGCCAGCCGCTTGGACTGGGCGACACCGGCCTGGGCCAGATCGGTGGCCTTATCCTTCAGCGTATCAAAGGTATCTTTAAAATCCATTATGCTGCCTCCTTTAAATTACGGTTCCCCGTTTGGTGTCTCTATTCTATCTGATTTTTTGCCGGGACGCAAGAGGCTTTATCTTTATTTAATGAATTTTTCATCCGAGGTACATCAGGCTTTCATATTTTCGACAAAAGGCTCAATACCGGCCAAAATCGCCGGAGCGGCCCTGGGTTACGTCGGAACCAAACTGGTAGTCCTTGCCGGGGAGGATGGCGTTGAGGGCGATGCCGGCAATGGCGGCGATGGCCAGGGAGGTGAGGGTGATGTCGGTGCCCCCCACATGGAAGGTGAGGCCGGAGAACTCGTTGTTAAAGCCCCAGATTTTAAAGCCCAGGCCGCACACCATGATAACGGCGGCAATAATCAGGTTCCGGGAGTTGGTAAAGTCCACCCGGTTCTCCACCACGTTGCGCACGCCGATGGCGGAGATCATGCCGTAGAGGATAAAGGACACACCCCCGATAATGGCGGTGGGGATAGAGTTGATCACCGCCGCAAACTTGGGGGAGAAGGACAGCACCACCGCATAGATAGCGGCCAGCCGGACCACCTTGGGGTCGAAGACCCGGGACAGCTCCAGCACGCCGGTGTTCTCGCCGTAGGTGGTGTTGGCGGGGCCGCCGCACAGGCCGGCCAGGGAGGTGGCAATACCGTCGCCAATGAGGGTGCGGTGGAGGCCCGGGTCCTCAATAAAATTCTCCTCCACGGTGGCGGAGATGGCGGACATGTCGCCGATGTGCTCCATCATGGCGGCCAGAGCGATGGGGGCCATCACCAGAATGGCGGTCAGGTCAAACTTGGCCAGCACAAAGGGCTGGACGCCCACGGCGCTGGCGGCGGCCACGCCGGAGAAATCCACCTGCTTTGTCACCAGGGCCACGGCGTAGGGCACCAGCACACCCAGCAGGATGGGGATAATCTTAATCATACCCTTGCCCCAGATGTTGGCCGCCACAATCACCGCGATGGACAGAATGGCCAGCCACCAGTTGGTAGAAGCGTTATTGATGGCGCTGGGGGCCAGGGAGAGACCGATGAGGATGATGATGGGCCCGGTGACCACCGGGGGCAGGAAGCTCATTACCTTGTGAACTCCCACCGCCTTGATCAGCCCGGCCAGCAACAGGTAGAGCAGACCGGCCACTACGATACCGCCCAGGGCGTAGGGCAGCTTCTCCTCTCCGGACATGCCGGCGTAGATGCCCGAGTTCAGCTCGGCCACGGCGGCGAAGCCGCCCAGATAGGCGAAGGAGGAGCCCAGGAAGGCGGGCACCTTCAGCTTGGAGCAGACGTGGAAGAACAGGGTGCCGATGCCGGCGAAGAACAGGGTGGTCTGGATGCTCAGGGGCAGGCCGTAGGAGCTGCTGACGATGATGGGCACCAGGATGGTGGCGCCGAACATGGCGAACATGTGCTGAACGCCCAGCAGCAGCATCTTGGGGGCGCCCAGCGTCCGCGCGTCGCGGATGGCTTCGTTGTTTTCTTTCATAGAGTTTCTCCCTTCTCAATTTGCGCAAAAAAAGAGACGATCAGCATCTGACCGTCAACAGCAAAATAAGGAATGAGGAAAAGATACCTCTGCGAGGTATTTGGGCATATGAAAAAGCCTGTCCATCCTCATTCGCATCCCGCTCCTTTTCTGCATTGTCCATCATCATACCAGAAGATACCCGTCCATGCAAGGGGTGAAATAAAATTCGACCGCTTTTTCTACAAAATCCACAAGGGGCGGCGGAGGAGGGGCGGCAATTTGTGGGGGAATGCCGCAAAAATCCAGATATTGCCCCTTGCCTTTTCCGCCCTCCGTCAGGTACAATAGAGAAAAATCCGCTGTCGAACCCTGTCGGACAGCGCTGGAAAGGAACCCGACCTTATGAAGCGTATCTATGCACTCCTGATGGCCCTGAGCCTGATCCTGCTGCTCTCCCTCTCCGCCTCCGGCGCCAACCAGAGCGGCGTCCGCATTCTGGTGGACGGCGAGGCCCTGCAGGCCCCGGCCTCCTACATATCCCAGGACGGAACCACCATGGTGCCCCTCCGGGCCGTTGCCGAGGCGCTGGGCTGCGAGGTGGCCTGGGACCCGGTAACCCGCACGGTATCCATCGTTCCCCCCTCTGCACCCGAGGAGCCTCAGTATTCCGCCCTGGTGGTCCTGGACCCGGGCCACGGCGGGGAGGCCAACGGCGCGGAGTACGGCGGCGTCAAGGAGAAGGATCTGAACCTTGCCATCGCCTCCCAGGCGGCTGCGCTCCTGGAGGAGGCCGGCGTCACCGTCCTCATGACCCGGACCGACGACCGCTACGTGGATCTCTACGACCGTACCGCCCTGGCCAACGGACAGAAGGCGGACCTCTTCGTCAGCGTCCACTGCAACGCCAGCCTCACCAACCCGGAGGCCCGGGGCATCTACACCGCCGCCGCGGACCGGCAGGGTGAGGGCTGGGTTCTGGCGGAGGTTCTGCGGCAGACCATGATGGCCGCCGCCGGCGCGGAGGACATGGGCACCGAGCCCCGGCCCAATCTGGCGGTGCTGCGCACGGCCCAGGCGCCGGCGGCCCTGGTGGAGTGCGGGTACATGTCCACCCCCGCGGAGCTGGAGCTGCTGTGCCAGCCGGACTATCAGCTCCAGCTGGCACAGGGCATCGCGGAGGGGGTGCTCACGTATCTGGCACAGTCCCGGTAGGCCCCGCATAGGATGGGGTACGCGGCGGGGCCGCGTGTCTAATTTGAAGGAGGAATCCTCTTATGGAGGACCTGACCACTCTGGACCGGCTCCCGGTGGGCCGGCGGGCCACGGTTGCCGCCCTGGCCACC
>OFFP01002757.1_pt1 | contig 9965 bp, 10 predicted proteins | sample 1521431 | NCBI WGS metagenome assembly OFFP01 (sample SAMEA3504104, study PRJEB24116) | mouse gut metagenome | biome: mouse gut; feature: mouse-associated habitat; material: faeces | place: Denmark | collected 2011 | reverse complement strand
AATTTTTATTACAGAGAGCACTTTTCCTATTGTTTCTTCTACAGAAAGTTGATCCTCTTCTATTGTAATATCTGCATATTTTTCAAACAATTTTACTCGTTCTTCATAAAGTTCCTGAAAACTCTGACCTTCCCGCAGAACGACGCCCCGCTGCTGCGGATTTCGTATCCTCCGCTTAATCGTTTGATAAGAAACCTTCAGATAAATCACGGTTCCGATCTCTTTAAAATGCCGCATTGCCTCGTCACTGTAGACTACGCTTCCTCCGGGGGCAATGACCGCATTCTCCACATTGATATCCCTGTTCACCTGGTTTTCGATGGCAAGGAAACCTTCCTCCCCGGCCTCTGCTATGATCTCGTGGAGCAGCTTGCCTTCCTGCTCCTGAATTAGGAGATCCGTGTCCACAAACCGCATTCCCAGCCGTTTTGCAGCCACGACGCCGATCGTACTTTTTCCAACGGCGGGCATACCGATAAAAATAATATTCTTCTTTTTCATACCCTTAATGTCCCCTGTATTTTATTTGTTTCAGTAAAACTTCTGCCGCAGTCTGCGGTTCTCGCTCCGCCGCTTATACAGCTCCTGATAGAGCATTACATCAATCAAATCCCGCAGCCAATCCTGACGTACCCTTCTAAACTGCTGGCCTTCCACGCCCTTCATCTCCTGGGCCGAATCATTTTCACCAAAGGGCCGTTCCTCAGACTTTATCCGGTCATAGATCCGTCCGCTCATCAGCCGGAGCTGAAGCTGGTCGGGATATTCGTCATAGATCATACTGTCCGGTCCGTCACAGCGGTCACACTCTTCCTCCACATAGGGCAGCACCCGCTTGGCCGTATCCGGGTACAGGCTTCTCATGTATTCATAATCCCTTCGGTCCAGCCGCTCATCATCATAGATAAAAGGCATCGGATATACCATATAATATGGCAGTTTTCCTTCCATAGCTTCCACTTCCATTTCAGACATTTTATATTTCATTGTATGCAGAAAGAAGCTGTTTTGGCACACTGCCCTTATTTAGCTGCATATCATGCCGTAACCAGGCGTGACATGCAGCACCTTATTTATACACTAATTTTTCAAACGCCTCCTCATATGGAGGACGTGCGATTCCATTTTCCGTGATGATCGCAGCGATCAGGCTGTGGTCAGTCACATCGAAACAGGGATTATACACCTTCACGGACTCCGGCGCCATACGGTTTTCATACCACATCTCCGTAATCTCTTCCGGGGCGCGCTCTTCAATCGGAATCTCTTCTCCTGTCTTCAGCGTCATATCAATGGTAGAGGTAGGCGCGCATATATATAGCGGAACTTTGTACTGCTTTGCCACGCATGCAACAACGGAAGTTCCGATCTTATTGGCCGTATCCCCGTTGGCCGCCACCCGGTCGCATCCCACAAATACAGCCTGGACCAGCCCTTTTTTCATGACAGCGGCAGACATATTATCGCAGATCAATGTCACATCCATACCGGCCGCGTGCAGTTCCGATGCGGTCAGGCGTGCACCCTGCAGAAGAGGGCGGGTCTCGTCTACGAAAATGTGAAAATCATATCCCCGCTCCTGCCCCAGATACATGGGAGCCGTAGCTGTCCCGTACTTTACCGTGGCAAGCTGGCCTGCGTTGCAGTGGGTCAGAAGCCCGTCTCCCGGTTTTACCAATGTCAGCGCATGCTCCCCGATCCTCCGGCATACTTCAATGTCCTCGTCGTGGATGCGGACGGCCTCTTTTTGGAGATGCATCCTGATCTCGGCAACGCTTTCTGTGAGATGTGTCCGGACCACATGTTCCATACGGTCCAGCGCCCAGAACAGATTCACCGCTGTAGGGCGGGAACCGGCTAGATAATTCTTTGCCTGCTGAAATTCCTCATAGAAACTCTGCGGATCGTCCGTGCCGATCTGCTCTGCAGCCAGATAAATCCCGGCCGCAGCCGCAACTCCGATAGCCGGAGCCCCCCGTACTTTCAGAAGGCGGATGGCCTCCCAGATATCTTTGATGTCTGTCAGGGATAGCAGTTCAATCTTCCCCGGAAGCTTTGTCTGATCGATGATCACCAGCGCACGGTTCTCTGTATCCAATTTGACCGTCTCGAAATCTAAAATGCTTTTTTCTGATTTTACCATTACTCTATCTATCCTGCTCCTCAGTCGTTTTTCTTTTCAATATCCATGATCATATTTACCCGGTTGATATGGCGCTCTGCTCCGGAAAATTCTGTGCGCATCCATACGTCCACGATCATCTTAGCCAGCTCCGCCCCTACGACTCTGGCTCCAAAGGCCAGGATATTGCAGTCGTTATGCTCCCTGGACATCTTGGCAGTAAAAGGCTCGCTGCACACCGCCGCCCGGATTCCTTTTACCTTATTGGCCGCAAGGGAGATTCCCAGCCCGGTCCCGCAGATCAGGATTCCCCGGTCCACTTCCCCCTTTACAACCGCGTTTGCCACGATCTCCCCATAGATCGGATAATCACAGCTTTCCGAAGAATTTGTTCCGTAATCGATGATCTCGTGTCCGCTTTCTGTTAAAAATTCTATGATCTCTGCCTTCAGCTCCAATGCCGAATGGTCATTTCCAATTCCTACTATCATGCCATTTATCCTCCTTCTCATGTGCCTTGCGTGCAGTACAGTGCACGGTCCAGGCAATCATCTGTGGTTTTATTGTAACAGATTTCCGGGTTGGTTACAATGCATAAATTCGCACCGTGGATATGATACAATGTTTGTGGTAATATATCTGGTAGAGGCTCGGAGCAGAAGGCAGCTCTTCCGTTTGCTGTTCTGAGAAATCTCCGGCTGTGCTGTATGTTTTACGGAGCACACCACCGCACAGCTGGCAAATCTTTTGAAAAGAATATAGAATGGAGAATGATCATGCAAACATTACCGACAGAGATTTCACAGCTTTTTGAATATCTGGAAAAAGGCACCTCCGCCTTTCACGTCACCGCCCACAGTAAAAAAGTGCTTCAGCAGGCAGGCTTTATAGAGCTGCGGCTAAGTGACCCCTGGGCATTGGAGCGGGGCGGACGATATTTCTGCTGCCCTTTCGATACCACGCTTTATGCCTTCACCATCGGACAGGACTGCAGCCTTTCCAACGGCATCCATATCGGCGGTGCACATACGGATTTTCCGGCCATCAAGGTGAAACCGAATCCGGAAATATTTACTCATGGATACATGCAGTTAAATACGGAGCTCTACGGCGGCCCAATCCTGAGCAGCTTTTTCGACCGCTCCCTGTCTCTGGCAGGAAAGGTGGTTACGCGGGGGCCGTCCTATGACCGTCCAATCGGCCATCTGATTGATTTTCAGCGTCCTATGGTCTGTCTGCCGAACCTGGCGATTCATATGAACCGTACAGCCAATGAGAAAGGTTCTCCGGTCGATAACCAGAAGCATCTCCTTCCGATCCTGGGGACTCTGGATGATATGCTGAACAAGGATTCTACTCTGGTAAGGCTGCTGGCAAAGGAACTGGATGTAGAAGCAAATGAAATCCTGGATTATGACCTGTGCCTTTACAATCTGGACCGGCCGGAGCTGGCAGGTATCACGGAAGAATTTATTTCCGCCCCCCGGCTTGACGATATCACCTCCGTCTGCGCGCTGATACACGGGTTGGCGGAAAGCCGTAACCGAAGCAGGGTCAATCTGGTCTGCCTGTTTGACAATGAGGAGATCGGCAGCCTCAGCAAGCAGGGTGCGGATTCCTTCCTCCCTGCCGTGATCATCGGAAAAATCTGGCAGTCCTTTGGGAAGAGCATGGTTGACTGTATGGCAGACCTGTCAGGAGGACTGATGGTCTCCGCGGACGTGGCCCACGCCTACCATCCCAACTATCCGGCAGTCCAGGATATTACCAATTATCCGGTCATGAACCAGGGATTTGTGTTCAAATCAGCCAGTAATCAGTCCTATGCCTGGGACTGTGAAGCTCTCGCGTCCATGATCGCCCTGTGCGAGGACAGGAACATTCCTTACCAGCGTTTTGCCAAGCATTCCAACACAAAGGGGGGCGGGACGATCGCCTCTATCCTCTCCTCCCACCTGCCCGTGCGGACGGTAGATACCGGAGCCGGCATTTTGGCTATGCATTCCAGCCGGGAGATGATGGGCGTCAAAGACCAGATCGCGCTGAGCCGGTTCGCGAAGGCATTTTTCGAGTAGACTTAGTAAGAAATACCTTGGATCATATCGACTGTCCATGATTATAGGAATACTTTTTCTCACAAAAAGGGGCTGATTTCAAAAAAGTCAGCCCCTTCTTTACTGCGCATCAGCAAAAAGGGCTCCCCGATTTCTCAGAAAGCCCCTTAAAATATCACTTTTTATTGATTACTCGATAATCTTAGCTACTGTACCAGATCCTACTGTACGTCCGCCTTCACGGATAGCGAAACGAAGACCTTCCTCCATAGCTACCGGATGAATCAGCTCTACAGTCATCTCTACGTTATCACCAGGCATACACATCTCGATACCTTCCGGCAGATCGCAGACACCTGTAACGTCTGTTGTTCTGAAATAGAACTGCGGTCTGTAGTTGTTGAAGAACGGTGTATGACGTCCACCTTCATCCTTTGTCAGTACGTAAACCTGGCAGGTAAACTTTGTGTGGCACTTTACTGTACCTGGTTTGATCAGAACCTGTCCTCTTTCGATCTCTGTTCTCTGAACACCACGAAGCAGTGCGCCGATGTTATCACCTGCACGAGCCTCGTCAAGCAGCTTACGGAACATCTCGATACCAGTTACAACAGTCTTGCGGATATCCTCATGGATACCGATGATCTCTACTTCGTCAGATACGTGAAGTGTTCCACGCTCTACACGGCCTGTAGCAACAGTTCCACGTCCTGTAATAGAGAATACGTCCTCTACAGGCATCAGGAACGGCTTATCTGTATCACGCTCCGGTGTCGGAATCCACTCGTCAACAGCCTTCATAAGCTCCATAACCTTGTCGCCCCATTCGCTCTCCGGATCTTCCAGAGCCTTCAGAGCAGAACCCTGGATAACAGGAGTGTCATCTCCCGGGAACTCATACTCGTCAAGCAGTTCACGGATCTCCATCTCAACCAGCTCGAGCAGTTCTTCGTCATCAACCATATCGCACTTGTTCATGAATACTACGATATACGGTACGTTAACCTGACGGGAAAGAAGGATATGCTCTCTTGTCTGAGCCATAACTCCGTCTGTAGCAGCTACAACCAGGATCGCGCCGTCCATCTGAGCAGCTCCTGTGATCATGTTCTTAACGTAGTCAGCATGTCCCGGGCAGTCAACGTGTGCGTAGTGACGGTTGTCTGTCTCATACTCAACGTGAGCGGTAGAGATTGTGATTCCACGCTCTCTCTCTTCCGGAGCCTTATCGATGTTGTCGAAAGCCACCTCTGCGTTACCTTCTACTCTCTTAGCAAGAACCTTTGTGATCGCTGCTGTCAGAGTTGTCTTACCATGGTCAACGTGGCCGATGGTACCAATATTTGCATGTGGTTTTGTTCTTTCAAATTTAGCTTTAGCCATTTTGAATGTCCTCCTTAATAATAGCACCTGACTTTCAGGCATTTTTAAATTGTTTCGTTTTTTTACTCGGCTATCCTTGATTATATTTCAAACTCATAGGTTTTTCAAGCCTTTTTAATAAATATTTAGTCGTTTTTATTCGATAATACCTTTTCGGTCACTGACTTCGGAACCGGCTCATAACTTTCGAAGAACATGGAGTAGTTTCCGCGTCCCTGTGTCCTGGAACGTAAGTCAGTTGCATATCCGAACATCTCAGACAACGGTACGAATCCGCGTACAATCTTGCCGCCGCCCAGATCGTCCATACCTTCAATGCGTCCGCGCCGTGAGTTGATATCTCCGATGATATCTCCCATATACTCTTCCGGCATGGTCACTTCCACCTTCATGATGGGCTCTAACAGGATCGGAGCGCCCTTCTTCATCGCATCCTTGAATGCAAGGGAGCCTGCAATGTGGAATGCCATCTCACTGGAATCGACTTCATGGTAGGAACCGTCGTATACATTCGCGTAGATGCCGACTACCGGGAATCCGCCCAGAATACCGGACTTCATCGCTTCCTCGATACCTTCGCCTACCGCTGGGATGTATTCCTTCGGAATCGCACCGCCGACTACGGAAGACTCGAACTTGTAAATCTCCTCTCCGTTGACATCCATTGGTTCGAATTTCACCTTACAATGTCCGTACTGTCCACGACCACCGGACTGTTTTGCATACTTGCTGTCCACTTCCACAGGCTTGGTGATGGATTCCTTGTAAGCAACCTGAGGTGCGCCTACATTGGCCTCTACCTTGAACTCACGCAGCAGTCTGTCTACGATGATCTCCAGATGGAGCTCTCCCATACCTGCGATGATGGTCTGTCCTGTATCCGGATTGGTATGTGCACGGAATGTCGGATCCTCCTCCGCGAGCTTCGCAAGGGATTCACCTAACTTGCCCTGAGAAGCCTTGGTCTTCGGCTCGATGGCGAGCTCGATAACCGGCTCCGGAAATTCCATGGACTCTAGGATTACGGGATGCTGGTCGTCACAGATGGTATCACCTGTAGTCGTCAGCTTAAATCCGATCGCTGCCGCGATATCTCCGGAGTACACCTTATCCAGTTCCTGTCTCTTGTTGGCATGCATCTGAAGGATACGGCCAACACGTTCCTTCTTGCCCTTCGTCGCGTTCAGCACGTAAGAACCGGAGTTCACGGTACCGGAATACACACGGAAATAAGCTAACTTTCCTACGAACGGGTCTGTCATGATCTTGAATGCCAGTGCGGAAAACGGCTCTTCGTCAGAAGAATGTCTTACGACTTCATTTCCGTCCGGGTCTACGCCCTGAATCGGCGGAATGTCTGTCGGCGCCGGCATATATTCAAGAATCGCATCCAGGAGCTTCTGGACACCTTTATTTCTATAAGCGGTACCGCAGCAAACCGGTACTGCAGTACACTCGCATGTTGCCTTGCGAAGCACTCTCTTCATATCCTCAACGGACGGCTCATTGCCTTCCAGGTATTCCATCATGAGATCGTCGTCCAGATCGCAGATCTTCTCTACTAATTCCGAACGGTACAGTTCTGCTTCGTCTTTCATTTCTTCCGGAATCTCTGTAATAGAAATGTCATCGCCCTTTTCATCGTTGTAGATGTAGGCTTCCATCTCCATCAGGTCAATGATTCCCTTAAAATCATCTTCTTTGCCGATAGGCAGCTGAAGACAGATTGCATTCTTGCCAAGTCTGGTTTTGATCTGTTCTACTGCATTGTAGAAGTCTGCTCCAAGAATATCCATCTTGTTGATGAATGCCATTCTTGGTACATTATACGTGTCAGCCTGACGCCATACGTTTTCTGACTGCGGCTCAACACCGCCCTTTGCGCAGAATACGCCGACAGCCCCGTCCAGAACACGAAGTGAACGTTCTACCTCTACGGTAAAGTCAACGTGTCCCGGCGTATCAATGATATTGATACGATGCTCCAGAGCGCCTTCCTTCGGCTTTGTATGGTCCTCCAAAGTCCAGTGACAGGTTGTGGCAGCAGAAGTAATCGTGATACCCCTCTCCTGTTCCTGCTCCATCCAGTCCATGGTCGCAGTTCCTTCGTGAGTATCGCCGATTTTATAGTTCACACCGGTATAGTAAAGAATACGTTCTGTCAGTGTTGTCTTACCCGCATCAATGTGAGCCATGATACCGATGTTCCTGGTTCTCTCTAATGGGTATTCTCTTCCAGCCAAAATCTTCTCCTCCTATATTTATGCAACTTTAAAATCTGTAATGTGCAAACGCCTTGTTTGCCTCTGCCATCTTATGCATATCTTCTTTTCTTTTTACAGATGCGCCTGTGTTGTTAGACGCATCCAGGATCTCGTTCGCAAGCCTTTCTTCCATGGTCTTCTCGCCTCTCTTGCGTGAGAACATGGTCAGCCAGCGAAGAGCAAGCGCCTGCCTTCTGTCCGCCCGAACCTCGATCGGTACCTGGTATGTCGCACCGCCGATACGTCTTGCTTTTACTTCCAGTACAGGCATGATGTTGTTCATTGCTTCCTCGAACACATCGATAGCCGGCTTGTCAGCCTTAGCCTCAACTCTTTCAAATGCTCCGTATACAATCTTCTGAGCTACACCCTTCTTACCATCCAGCATGATGTTGTTGATAAGCTTGGTAACAACCTTATTGTTGTATATTGGATCCGCTAATACATCTCTTTTTTGAGTATGTCCTTTACGTGGCACGGTCCTTCCCTCCTTAATCATCATTTTCCGGATAACCGGAGATTAAATCATCGGTACTCACATGTGTCTCTCTATGGAAATCGCATAGCATGTGCTCGTGGCTTAAGGGACCAATCTATGCCCGGAGTGCCGGGCTTTTTAATCCGCAACCTACGATTAGTCATAGTTCTGTTTGTGATACGATTTAACTTTGTAGTTTTTGGGTTGTTCTTCACTGCTTCACAAGGAAGTTCTTCGCCGTTTCATTGGTGAATGTGTCGGCTGCTTCATAAGGAAGTTCTTCACTGCTTCGCATCGAAGAACAAAAGTTCTCACTAAGTTCATAACACATTTCATGCGTTATTCACTAAGTGATCACTTTTTTGCGTCTTTTGGTCTCTTTGCGCCGTATTTGGAACGTGCCTGTCTTCTCTTGGCAACTCCTGCGGTATCAAGCGTACCTCTGATGATGTGGTATCTTGTACCAGGCAGGTCCTTTACTCTTCCTCCACGGATCATAACTACGCTATGCTCCTGCAGGTTGTGTCCTTCACCCGGAATGTAGCTTGTTACTTCGATTCCATTAGACAGACGTACTCTGGCGATCTTCCTCAGAGCAGAATTCGGCTTCTTCGGTGTCGCTGTCTTAACTGCTGTACACACACCTCTCTTCTGCGGTGCAGATGCGTCTGTCGCGCGCTTCTTCAGAGAATTGTATCCCTTCTGAAGTGCAGGTGCTGTAGATTTCTTCTCAGAAGTCTGACGTCCTTTTCTAACTAACTGGTTAAATGTTGGCATTTTTTCACCTCCTATGATTCTTTCGTTTTCCCCGCGCTGATATGGACTTTTGTATCAGGCGGGAATGGTTGCAGATAATTTTCATTATCTATGGTAAATCTGTACACAAAAATGAATGCATTTCCATGCACGCTAGACTAGTTTATTACGTTTTTTTCAGAAAGTCAAGGACTTTTGGAGAAAAATGTGGTATTCGAGGTTACTGTGAATAGACCAATCAACAACCCCGGTGCAAGCACTCAAGCACTGTGCTCGGCTCCTACGTCGCCGCTCACAGCACTTGCCTTTTGCATTTGCTTTCGCAACTGCAAAAGCGGGGTATGCTAGTTTCATTGTCTCGACCTCTACATATAGTCAAATATGTTTAACTGTCCCTCCAGCCCTTTGTTTCTAAAAAGTTTCTTATACTCATTTCCTTGATTTTTTACATAATTTCCTATTACTTCTTCATTTCCATGTTCACTCACTGTCGCTACATAATACCCTGATGACCAAAAATTTCCTCCCCACAGTTGTTTCTTCACCTCGGGACATTGCTTAAATACTTCTTTTGCCGTGTGGCTTTTTACTATCCTTACTATCTGCATAGGGCTGTAGGTGGGCACTGACTGTATGAGAAAGTGCACGTGATCCTTATCTGTTCCTATTTCTAAAAAATAAATCTCGAAACGCTTGCTTATTTCTTCACAAGTTTCTTTTATTACCCTCTCTACTTTATCATCAACCACCACTCGCCGATATTTTGTTGGTAATACGAAATGATACATAAGCCTCGATACGTTGTGTGATTTGTGGATATCCTCACTCATCTACAACTCTCCTTTCCGCTTATACTGTATCATCTTTTCTACTTTTTGTTAAGCAAGATGCGATGCAAGCATCGGGGA
>OFFP01002754.1_pt1 | contig 9971 bp, 9 predicted proteins | sample 1521431 | NCBI WGS metagenome assembly OFFP01 (sample SAMEA3504104, study PRJEB24116) | mouse gut metagenome | biome: mouse gut; feature: mouse-associated habitat; material: faeces | place: Denmark | collected 2011 | reverse complement strand
AGAGCTGCCCGTCCGGGCAGCCCCTTTTTATCCAATATTTTCCAAAAGCTCCGCAGTATCCACAAACAGCACTTCATCCTTCTCTCGTCCCTTTTCCAAAACCTGCTCTGTGAATCCACTCTTGGAGAACAGCATAAAGTAAGATTTTCCCGGCCGCCAAACACCTCATATCCTCTCAAAATACCTGTCCCATATAATGGTTGTAATCCGGTTCGATCTGTAACAACTACTTCCCTATTTTCCCTGATATAACTTTACTACTCCCCTTCCTCCAAAGGCTCATAAAAATTCGGCAGTGTCCCCCGTATATCCGCACGGAGTTCCAATCTGTCCATCCGCTTTTCTTCCAATTTTTTACTCTCCTGCGATGTCTTTGCCGTATCGCTTAACTGCGCCTGTTCAACCGCAGTTCCATCCTCCCTCTTACTTGCCCTGAGCTCGCCTGTGATTTCTTCCAGCTTCTTTTCCAGCAGTTCAATTTGTTCTTCCGATGCCCCGCTGTCTCCGGATGTTCCTTTCATAAGGAGCAGTGCGTTTTGAATCGACTGTTTTTCTGCCTCCAGGGTTTTCTGCTGCTTTTCCGCCGTTTTCTTCGCAGCCGGATTCAAACGATCTGACACTCTGTCGTTTTTCATCATTTTCAATGGATTTACATAATTGGGCCTTACATTGTTTACCATAAGCTTCCACCTCCGCTTTTATTGAATACCCACCTCCGAACAGTATGGATATTTTTATGTTCATTCCGTATATCGGACACATCTCCTATCATAAAAGCGGTTTTCCGCCAACGGTCACCCTGCCTTCGTAAACGGCGCAAGACACAGCAGCACCGTCAGCCGGAATGTTTCGCCGTCGTTCTCAATCTCCATCGTCCCCTCATACTTTTCTGCGGTACGCCTGATATTATTCAGCCCGGTTCCATACTCCAATCGGCCTTGTGGCTGCACCATCGTATTGACTACCTCAATGATCAGGAAATGATGCCGTCTCCGAACTATGACCGAGATCTCCGGCTGTCTTCCTGCAACCCTTCTGCAGGCATGTACCGCATTGTCCAGCGCGTTTGCCAGAATCACGCACAGATCCATATCCTCCGCACCGCAATCCGGCGGAATCTGTACATCGTGTTTCACTTCAATGCCGCTTGACACAGCGAAACTGATCTTTTCCTGCAAAAGGATATCCAGGATCGGATTGCCTGTTTCAATCCCGATGAGCAGTCTGTCCGCAGAGCCATGCAGCTTGTCATAATAAATTTCTGCCTCCTCATATCTTTTTTCCCGAATCAGCCCGGATAACACCAGAAAATGATTGTTGATATCATGCTGGAACGCACGGTACTGCTCATTCCTTTTTTTCGCTTCCTCCAGGTATGTATACTGCTTTCGTATCTGATCCTCCAGCCTTTTCTGTTCCGTTTCCTGAACGGACAGCGCCAGAATCCTGCTCACCAGCCTCAGAATGATAAAGAAGATTACGCAGGCTCCCAGAATCCATATCAGTGCCCACAGTCCCTGCCGTTTCTCCCAAAATGAACTTTTCCTGAAAGCCGGTTCCATCCACATGTCCAGCCCAAGCCCACTGCGGATGACCCACACGATAAAGCTGCACGGCAGCAGCAATGGATACATATAGGCGGACAGCTTCTGCCTTCCCGTATATGCATAGCGTTTTGATACAAAATACAGAGTCAGCAGCAATACAGCCGCCAGCCCTCCGGACAGAAGCATCTGCATGAAAACAGCGGTATGCATTTTCATAGAATGCCCTGCCAGCCAACGCATAAAAACGGTCTGAAATCCTTCCATAAAGGTAAACAACGTCAAAATGATCATTGCCGGAGCGACCGTCTCCGCCCATTTGAGCTTTAGCACAAATCTGGAAAAGCAAAGTATGATCCCCATATGCAGAATCAATCTGAGAACTCCGGAGCTTTGAAAATACATGGTCAAAAATGTAAGTAAGCCGCTGGTCAATACATAGCATACCATATATTTCTTTTCCTGAATCCCGGTAAAACTGCGTATAAAATAAAATTCAGCCAAATAGAGAATGCAATTGAGCAGCAGCCACCAGCTATAAAATCCGACAGAAAATATGTGCGGGTATTCCAATCAGATCACCTCATTTTTCAAATTGTGCAAAAGCCTTTGCATAAACTCGGCCTGCTTCCGCCGTGATATCAGAACCCGGTTCCCGTTTGAGATCAATGCCGTCCCTTTTTCCTGTCCGACCACGTGGCTCATGTTGATGAGATAGCTTCTGTGGCATCGAAAAAAACGCCCGTCCAGCTTTCCCTCCAGCATGTCCAGCGTTCCGGAATATTCGTAATTTCCCTGCGCTGTATGGATACAGACACGGTGGTCAAACACCTCGCAGTACAAAATGTCGCGTATTGGAAGGATGTGGGTACTTCCCGATTTTATAAGCGCCAGTGTGCTGTCGTCTGCCTGTTTGGATCGGTTCAGCGCCCTGTCCATTGCCTGATACAGACGTTCATCCGTCACCGGCTTGAGCAGATAATGGACCGCTTCCACCTCGAACGCTTCCACTGCATATTCCCTGTAGGATGTGATAAAAATGATACGGCTTTTGCGGGAAAGCCGCTTCGCCGTTTCCAGACCGTTTATGCCCGGGAGCACTAAATCCAGGAGAATCAGGTCGAAGGAGCGCTGTTCCTTTAACAAATCCTCACCAGACGTAAAGGTGCGGATCTCGGCAGGGTAATGTCTGGTTTTCAGATATGCCTCTGCTTTTTTGCGCAGTTCTTCCAGCAGATAGGTTTCATCTTCACATATGGCGATTAAGAACATTTGTCTTCCCCCTGTTCTGAACATAATCTGACGTTCTCGATGTTCTCCCGGTAAGATCCTTCTTATCCATTATTTCCTAAAAGCTCCTCAAGATCTACAAGCAGCACCTCCTGCTTCTCCTTTGCTTCTTCCAAAACCCGCTCCGTAAATCCCCGCTTGGAGAACAGCATAAAGTAAGATTTTCCCGGCCGGCCGCCAAACAGCTCAGATTTTTCCTGTAGTTTTTTCAGCACCTGGTAATCCACCGGTTCATTTGTCCACTTGCATTCACAGAACAAATATGCATCCATATCTCTTGCAATCAGGTCGATTTCAACCTGTTCGCGGGTTTTGGGATTGCTTCCCCACCAGCGTCCGATCTCTGTAAACAAAATCGGCAACGCGCCCTTACTGTTTTGACGCAGCAGATAGCCGCGGCAGACTTTTTCAAAAATATGCCCCATATAATGGCTGTAATCCGGTTCGATCCGCCGATTCCACACAATCTCCTGAGCGTCTGTCTCCAACAAAGTTCTGTTGCTGGAGACATACCGATACCAGAAGCGGAACATAAAATCTGATAGATAGTAAAGCGCTTTTCTCGAAGTCTCTTTTTCTCCAAACGGAACTTCTTTATATACAATTCCCAGTTCCCGGAGTGTACTGATATATTTCAGGCATTTTGCGGATTCTTCCCCTGTTTTCACTGCAATTTCATTTGCCCTGGATGCGCCTCCGGCAATGGCTTCTATAATTGCGCAGTACACGCCCGGCTCCTGAACCTCCTGTCTCATAAGCAGGAGCGGTTCCTCATACAGGTAACTTGTTGGTCTTAAAAATGCATCTATAATATTCTCTTTTACGTTCTTACCAGAGCGGATCTGCTGCAGATACAATGGCGTGCCACCGAATGCGCCATATAGCATCAGCTTCTCCTCCTGTGAAAATCCATCCATGAACTTGATACTGTCCAAATAGTCAAAAGACTTCATATGAAGCTGCGCAGTCCTTCTACCAAACAGAGGGCTTTTTGCGCCGAGCACTTCTTTTTCCATAAATCCCATATAGCTTCCGCAAAGGATCAGAAATAGCTTTCCCTTCCGAAGCCTGTGGTCGATCAAATGCTGCAGTGTAGATAAAAGTGACGAATTGATCATCGCCAAATATGGAAATTCATCAATCACCAATACCATAGGTTCCTCCCTCTGTCGTTCCTCTATATAGGACAGAGCCTTTTCCCATGACCGGAATGGTTCCAGAGCAGTTTCACTGTAATGCCGAAAAATCTCCGCAGAAAGTTCTTTTCTGCGTACCTTCGGTTCATTTCCGAAAATTCTTTCTCTCTCCCTATAAACATCATACCACCTCGCAGTATAATTAGTTTTATAACTAACTTCAAAGTAATTTACTTTCGAGTTAATTATATATTTTTTTATATCGGCAGTCAAGACTTTGTTTCGTCTATGATTCCTAATATTCTTTCCTACAATGGGAATTGTGATAGGATGTGATATCGACTCTATTTCATTTTCCCAATTAGAACTTCCTTCCCCCGGAAAGCAAATCCATATTTACGTATACGCTCTGGGGGAAAACCTCTTGCTATAAGCGCCGCCTCATAATTCATATCTTCAATTTGTTTCAACGCCGTATTCACCGTATCTGAAAGGTCTTTTTCCTTTTTGGGCTGAAATACTTTAAACTCGAATATGATTGCATCATCATTCTGCTGATTCGGTTCCAACATCACATCATATCTTCCAAGCCCGCTTTCCCTGTTGGATGTAAGCATATATCGATTTGTCAGTTCGACCATAAGTCCCAATACAAATCCATGATAAAATCGTTCCGGATTTTCTTCTGACGACTTTTTACCAGTATCAAAATAACTAAAGCTGTCCATCGCGATCTCATTCATATAAGTATTCATTTCGTCCAGATCGTCCAATAACAATGCCTGAATGAAATCATTATAATGGTCATTCTCTGAAAACCAGTCACGGATCATATCTTCAAACATAATCCGTACTTCCTTGTTAGTTAATGCAAGTTTATAATAAAAACGCCTTGTTTCCTCTGAAAAACCTGTTCCGGCAACTTTCAGATATCCACTGGCAAGCAACAGGCTCCACACAGCATTTTTCTTAAAATATAACTGCTTATATACAATCTGCTCCTCGATCGCGGTCGTTATTTCCTGCCCTGAAAGAAGTCTTTCAAAATCTTTTTTTACTTCCTTACTTCCCTCTCTGATCAACGTTCCCACCAGTCCGTTCGAACTGGTATTTGCCCAATATGTGTCAAATTTCTCCGTATCCAGATAATTAATGATTGACCATGGATTATAAATATCCATACACTGTCCAAATGTAAATCCATCATACCAGCTTTTTACATCCTGCTTTTTATCAGACAGGCCAAATTCATCTAACGCCTGAAAAACTTCCTTTTCTGTAAATCCAAAACAATCCGCATATTCTGCTGATGTAGTGGTGATTACTTTCAGATTATTTAAGTCTGAAAAAACGGATTCTTTACTGACCCTCGTGATTCCCGTCATGATTGCCCGCTCATAATAGGGATTTGTCTTAAATGTAGTGTTAAACAGACTTCTAATGAAACATACCATTTCATCCCAATATCCATTCATATACGCTTCCTGCATCGGGGTATCATATTCATCCAGAAGAATAATTGCCTTTCTCCCATAATACCGTGAAAGAAAATCTGATAGTTTATGAATCGTCCATATCGCAGTCGTATCCTCCATTCCATTTGTCACGCTGCGAAAATAGGCTTTCTCATTCTCTGTCAGAACAGTTCCATCAAGTAAAAATATATGTTTATCGTACAAATCCGCAAGAATTTGGCAAATACATCTTTTTGCCCCTTCCAGATTCGTCTCCTTCACATTCGCAAAGGTAAGGCCTATCACCGGATATGTTCCCTGAATTTCCCTGTAATCTTCTTCCTCCCATATAGAAAGCCCTTCAAATAAATCCCTGCGCCCAGAGTATTTCACTGAAAAAAACTTCTCTGTCATACTCATATTCAGAGTTTTTCCAAACCTTCTGGGACGTGTGATCAACGTCACATCATCATCCGCTTCCCACCATTCTTTTATAAAACAGGTCTTATCCACATAGAAATTATTTTTTATCCTTATTTTTTCAAAATCCTGACGTCCGATTCCTACTGTTCTCGCCATATAGCCCATTTCCACCTTTCCTCCCCGACAGGCTGCATTCTACTATTCCGTTAAATTGATCATTCCCTGAATCCTTCGTTCTGCTTCTTTATAGACCGTTTCATCATCACGAATAGAAATCACAATAACCCTCATTGTCTCTCCCTCGACAACTAACTGATAAACAATCCGATAACCGAGGCCGCGCAGTTTTATCTTATAATATCCACTCAGTTTAGAGCTTGCATGATTCCCAAGTGGTTTTCCGATCCCATCTGGCGGCGGCAATGGACGCTCCGCTGTCTTGTCAATCGCTTTTAAGACTATTTTACGATTATAGGGATCCAGTCTTTTCAAATCTCGCTGTGCTTCTTTGATATACTCAATTTTCCACTTCATCTGCGCAGCCCCTTATTCAATTTCTACTTCTACATCATCCAGATCTTCTCTTGTGAGTCCCAGTTCCCTTATCATATCATCCTGGGATATTGTCTCCTCTGGATTGCAGCGTGCCATCCTGTTGTCTGCTTCTTCCTGCATAATATAGTCCGAGAGCATTTCCATCAGGGATTCATACTGATTTGGCGACATCAAAACGCATGTCGGACGGTTGTTTTTCATCACAATCTTCGTACCGCCAGACTCCACCTCCTCAAAAATCCTATTTGCCTCTCCTTTATTAAAACGTGTAATAGGTACAATGGATTTCATAACGCCCATAACAGACAGCTCACTCATAATCTGTCTCTCCTTTCTAAAAATGACTACTTATCTTCTAAATCTATATTATATGAAAATGCATTAAAATGTCAATTTATATATAGATATTTTTATCGATAAATTTAACTTTCTAAAGCCCCTCAAGATCTACAAGCTTTCAAGACTTTGTTTCGTCTATGATTCCTAATATTCTTTCCTACAATCAGACAGCCCAGTCTCCAGTCAGAAGAAAATCTGACACCGCACACTTTTACCGCATCCTTCAGATAAAAAAAGGCTCCGAACCGCACCTGCGGTCCGAAACCTTTTTTATCTGTTTTATTCCTTCTGCGAATATCCATGTGCCTCTTCAAGCATCATATCCTTCACCTTCATCAGCCGGATCTGGGTACTTCTCTCGTTCTCATCCAGCTTCATGGTAATATACTTGATATTCGTCTCCGTTTCCGGGATGATGACATGTTCCAGCGCGTTTACACGCCTTCTTGTCTTTTCAATCTCCGCCGCCATCAGCTGGCAAGCTTTTTCGCATTCCGCGAGACGGATCATGTCCGGCAGGATGTCTGCCAGGGATTTGACCGCCCCGTCCAGGTCGCTGGAGGTAAATGCGAAACCATAGGAGTAGATGTCATTCTCATCTGCTGTCCTTGTCTTATACTCAAATGTCGGGATGTTTACACTCATGACATTCTGTTCCCCTGCCGCAAGGTTGATCTCCTGCTTGGGGGCCATCAATGCCGTCTTGAGGGCAGCCTCCGACATACCGGCCTTGGCGATTACGAAATTCTTGTTTGCGGAAAGGATTCCCGCTTCCACCCGTTTGCGTACTTCCATGTTTTCGCGTACCAGGTCAAGATACTGGCGCATCAGTTCATCACGCTTGTCTTTTAAGAGCTTGTGACCGCGGATTGCAGTGATCCGTTTCTTTTTCAGACGCGTCAGCTCCATACGGGTAGGATTTACCTGTTTTGCTGCCAAATGTAATCACCTCTCCTTCTTGATTCTTGCTTACTGCCTTATGCTCTGTACAAATTTCTGCGGATGTGCGCGCATGATATTTCAAATATCGGCGGCCTGATTCAGCGCAGTCGGCAATCACAGATTGCATTATATTTACACAAAGCAACCGGGGGGTTAACCCTGATAATACTTATCCAGGAACTTGTCGTCGATACGCTTCAACTCGGTTCTCGGCAGCATGGAGAGTAATTTCCATCCGATATCCAGTGTCTCCTGGATATCTCTGTCAGCATTGTATCCCTGGGATACATATTCTGCTTCAAATGCGTCTGCAAACTTCGCATAGAGCAGGTCGATCTCTGTCAGCGCAGCCTCACCCAGGATAACCATCAATTCCTTGGCATCCTTTCCGCGGGCATACGCGGAGAACAACTGGTTCATGGTATTGGCATGATCCGCACGGGTCTTGCCTTCACCGATACCCTTATCCTTCAGACGGGACAGGGACGGCAGTACGTCGATCGGCGGAGCGATACCTTTCCGGTAAAGGTCACGGCTCAAGATGATCTGTCCCTCCGTGATATAACCTGTCAGGTCAGGGATCGGATGGGTCTTGTCATCCTCGGGCATGGTCAGGATCGGGATCATGGTGATACTTCCCTTCTTTCCTGTCTGACGTCCGGCTCTCTCATACATGGTCGCCAGATCGGTGTACATATATCCCGGATAACCACGGCGTCCCGGTACTTCCTTACGCGCCGCGGAGACCTCACGCAGGGCGTCCGCGTAGTTGGTGATATCCGTCAGGATAACCAGAACGTGCATATCCTTCTCAAATGCCAGATATTCCGCCGCGGTCAGCGCCATCTTCGGCGTTGCGATACGCTCGATGGCCGGGTCATTTGCCAGGTTGATAAAGAGGACGGTACGGTCAATGGCACCTGTCTCCTTAAAACTCTCGATAAAGAAGTTGGACTCCTCGAAGGTAATACCCAACGCAGCAAATACAACGGCAAAGTTTTCATCTGTTCCCAGAACCTTCGCCTGTCTTGCGATCTGCGCCGCCAGGTTAGCATGGGGCAGACCGGAAGCCGAGAAGATCGGCAGCTTCTGTCCGCGGACCAGTGTGTTCAGTCCGTCGATGGCGGAAACACCGGTCTGGATAAACTCCTCCGGATAGCTTCTTGCCGCCGGATTCATGGGCAGACCGTTGATGTCCATGCGGGCATCCGGCAGAATCGCCGGGCCGTCGTCAATGGGATTGCCAAGGCCGTCAAAGACACGTCCCAGCATATCCTCAGATACGCCCAGCTCCATGCTCCGTCCCAGGAAACGAACCTTGCTGTTGGACAGGTTGATACCTGTGGAGCTCTCAAACAACTGTACCAGTGCATCACTTCCGTTGATCTCCAGAACCTTGCACCGGCGGGTCTCCCCGCTTGCAAGCTCGATCTCTCCCAGTTCATCGTAGGTGACATTCTCTACGCCGCGTACCAGCATCAGCGGGCCTGCAACTTCCTGTATAGTTCTATACTCTTTCGGCATTTAGAATTCCTCCTTTCCCAATGAATTGGAAACCTCAACATGAAGTTCTTTGTTTACTTTGTCATATTCTACGTCCAGATTGTCTTCTGTCACATATTTGAAACGTCCGATCTGCTCGCGCACCGGAAGGTCTACCAGCTTCTGCAGCGGCGCGCCCTGGCCCAGTGCCTCGACAGACAGGTCATAGTATGCGAGAACCAGATTCATCATCATATGCTGCTTCTTCAGAGAGGTATAAGTATCTACCTCGTGGAAGGAGTTCTGATGCAGGAAGTCCTCACGGATGGAGCGGGCTGCTTCCATCTTCAGGCGGTCGCCTGCAGACAGCGCGTCCATACCTACCATCTTTACGATCTCTTCCAGCTCTGCTTCTTCCTGGAGCAGGGACATCATCTTCTGGCGGTTTTCTACCCAGTCTTCCGCAACCTGCGTATTGAACCAGTCTCTCATATTATCCACATACAGCGAATAGCTGGTCAGCCAGTTGATCGCCGGGAAATGTCTCTTATATGCCAGCGCGGAATCCAGTCCCCAGAACACCTTGACGATACGCAGTGTCGCCTGGGATACAGGCTCGGAAATATCACCGCCCGGAGGGGATACGGCGCCGATTACGGACAGGGCGCCTTCTCGTCCTTCTTTTCCAAGGGAGACCACGTGTCCCGCACGCTCATAGAACTGTGCCAAACGGCTTCCCAGGTATGCCGGGTAACCTTCCTCACCAGGCATCTCTTCCAGACGTCCGGACATCTCACGGAGCGCCT
>OFFP01002752.1_pt1 | contig 9972 bp, 3 predicted proteins | sample 1521431 | NCBI WGS metagenome assembly OFFP01 (sample SAMEA3504104, study PRJEB24116) | mouse gut metagenome | biome: mouse gut; feature: mouse-associated habitat; material: faeces | place: Denmark | collected 2011 | reverse complement strand
AACGGCCTTACGCCCTGCACCTGCAAGATGCACTTGCCGCCGTCCATCACCGCCAGCTCATCGGTGGACATCAATTCTTTACCAAGTTTTTGGTAATTGACGCCCATGCTTCGCTGGCTCCCTCTGGTGTCAGAGGTGTTGTAGAGGTCGATTGTTTCCTTCCCTAAAGTTTCGGAAATCTCCTTCAAGGTGCTTCTTTCCTTACCTCCGAGGAACAAAACACAGGAACAGTTGCCGATAATTGTCTCCGCATGGTCCTTGTAGACCGCTTTGAGCTGGCTCTGCGTCTGCACAACAATGTGCGCGGAAATCTCGCGGGAGCGAATCACGCTGATGAGGTGCTGGAAGTTGGGAATCTTCTGGTTGGCGAACTCGTCCAGAAGGCAGGTGACGTGGGTTTTCAATGCGCCGCCGTTCTCTAAAGCCTTGTCGCACAGGACGTTGAACATCTGCGTGTAGACCATGGCTGAGATGAAATTGAAGGTCATATCCGTATCGGAGACGATACAGAACAGGGCCGTTTTTCGGTCCCCGATCTTGTCCAGCTCCAGGTCGTCGCCCTCCATGAGCTGACGGACCTCTTTAATATCAAAGGGAGCCATCCGAGCGCCGCAGCTAATAAGTATAGATTTAGCTGTTTTGCCCGCAGCCATTTTGTATTTGACATACTGCCGGACGGCAAAATGTTCGGGGTCACGCTGTTGCAACTGTTCAAACATCAAATCAACGGCATTTTTGAAGTTTTCATCATCTTCACGCACTTCTGAGGCGTTCAGCATTTCCAGCAGGGTGGTCATGTTCTTTTCTTCCTCCGGGGCCTCGTACCAGATATAGGCGATGAGCGCCTGATAGTACAACGCCTCGGCTTTGGACCAGAAGTCCTCACCGCCCTTGCTGTCCTCGCCCTTGGTGTTTTCCATGATGCAGTTCACCAGCTTCAAAATGTCATTTTCGCAGTAGATGTACTTGAACGGATTATATCTCATGGATTGCTTAAAATTGATGGTGTTTAACACCCTGATTTCATACCCGCCTCGCTCCAACATTTTTCCACATTCTTCCAAAACTGTACCTTTTGGGTCCGTGACAATATACGAAGCGTTCATCTGCATGAGGTTGGGCTTAATGTGAAATCGTGTCTTGCCGGAACCGGAACCGCCAATTACCAGCACATTTTTGTTGATGTTATACTTAGGAATCTTATTCCGCCCCACCATGATACGCTCCGTCTGCGTCAGGAGAATGTTCTGGTCAAACTTAGGGTTAATGAAAGGGGCTATGTCTTGGGCATTGCCCCAACGCGCACTACCGTACTCAACCCCGTGGCGGTATTTTTTGGCATTTTTGGCCTTGATGTAGACTGCCGCCCGGATGCAGGCCGCGCCGATCAGCCCCACAAGAAGGTCCTGGGGGTGGAAGCTGGGGAGGGGGTTGCGGGATATGATCTCACCCAGGCCGGAGATCGCCCCCATGCCCTTTGCCACCATATCCGCGCCAGCGGCCAGCCGGTAGCCCTCGCCCACGCGGTTGAAAAACCAGAACATGAGCGCATAGGGGAAGTTGAGAATCAGAAACTTTTTTAAGTCAAATTTCACAGTCCACGCTCCCCTCTGTCCCGGTCCTTGACGGTATCCTGGTTCATACTCCGGGCAACCTCCTTGAAGTGGGAGAGCGCCTGCCGCACAGACGGCTTCTCCGGAGCTTTGCGTTTCATGGTTTTAGCGGCGTATTCGGCAAAGGCAGCTTGCATAGCGTCGTCATCCCGCGCTTTGAAAAAAACGTAGTATTCGCCCTTATCCGGGTTCTTTTTCAGAGCAAAATCCACGCCGTATTTTTTCGCCACGTTCTCAAAGCTCTTGATGTTCTTCTCATTGATCTCAATGTTTTTAACGCCAGCGCCCTGGCCTACAAGCTGCTTCACACTCTGCTTGCCATGATGGATTTTCGGGTTTTGGGACTGCGCCAGATACTTCCGTATCGCCCATTTGAGCAGATCGGCGGTCAGTCTGCCGCCGGTCTTGCCCACCTTGATTGCCAGGGCAACGGATTTATCCCGCACTTCGTCCTGCATAGTGATCTGCCTCCTTCCTGCAAGCGGCGGCGGGCGGGGTCAGCGAGCCTCGCCGCCCTTGGGATGTTCTGACGGGGGCGGGCGCTGACCCGCTTCCCGCATTTTTTCGTGGAGCTGGCCGCGCAGAGAGGGCTTTACCGAATCAGATATTGCGGCAGGCTCCCGTCCACTCTGGACCTCTCCAATCTGTACCGGGTCCGCTTTTATCAAAGCGCCGTCCCGCAAAAGAAAGCCCTGTGTCTGGATCGCCTCCAAGGTATCTCCCGTTACCTCGCCGTACAGCTTCAGGTCGGTGTCCACCAGCATTTGCAATGTGGCCTGCACTTCGGCGGAAATAGCCTGTCTCTGTTCCGGCGCAGCAAAATACCGCAGGACTGCGGCCTCCTTGCCCGCCTCCACAATCGCCTCTCCCACCTGAGCGTTCATATCAAACAGTTCAGCCACATCAGACCGCCATTGGGTCGCGACAAATTTCAGGGGGTTTTCCATGCGGAGTAAAATTTCAGCATTACCCGGCTCAAATTTGAAGTATTTCTTCATAAAATTGTGCGCTCCCTGCATGGCAGAGATTTCTGCACTCATGGCAATGATCTCCATCTTGTCCATGCCCAGCAGCTCCGCCCGAAAGTCAGACATATTCCGGTCCAGCCGGTCTTTCAGGGATTGGATTTGATCCACCTTCTGCTGGACATAGCCAGCCGGGTTCACCAGTGGGAATCGCTCATACGCCTTGATCGCATAGAGTATGTCGCAGATGGGAAACTCCCATGGGTGGTCCTGTTCTTTCCAGCACTCCAGCGCCACGGTCAGCGGGTCAGTAAATTGCAGCAGGGCTGTTACTTCATCGGCCAGAAAGTCATGTTCCTCCTTCAAATAGTAGTGAATTTTAGACAAGTTTTGCAGCCGGTACACATCTTCAATGTCCGGCCCGCCCTCTTTTGTGCCGACAGCGGCAGCGTGGTCCAGCAGGCATTTGTCGATCACTTTCATCAGCGGACGCTTTATCTCATAGTTCATAGAGGGTCTGCCTCCTTTTCGTGATTTTGTGTTATATGAGCGGGAAAAACTAAGGCGGGACTACCAAACGGCGGAGAAGATGATGTGTCACTTGCGCTCTGCCTTTTCCTCACGGGCAAAGCGTTCCTCCAGCCGTTCCACGCTCCAATCTTTCTTGAACTGTCCCAGGGGGCCGGGGCCGAACATGGTCCGCGCCCGGTTGTCCATATCCCGCAACCGCGCCCACAGCTCCGGGTGGTGGGTCCGCAGTTTCCGCAGCTCGTCAATGCGTTGCAGGGGACAGCACCAGCAAGAAGCACGGCGGTAAATCTTATACAGCCCGCCAAAGTCAAAGCCCCGGCTGTAACAAATCTGCAATGCCTGAGCCTCGGTGATCTTCCAGTCCACCAGAGGATAGCGATTCTGCGGATCATCTTTACATCGGTGGGCCTCGTCAGCGGCGATTCCAATATAGTGCAGGGCGTTCTTCCCCTTCTCCTGCTTCAGCCGGTTGGCCTCTTTCCGAATCAGGTGTGTTTTGCGCTGTCCAGTACACCAGCGTACCCTCATACCGGGCCAGCCATAGCCCGTCAAAGGCTGACCTTTCGCGATACGGCGCTCAATAGCCCGTTTTTGCTGCTGGGGAATCTCAAACATCATCCACTCGAAGCTGTGGGGATGGCGCAAAGTGGTGATATGGATGCCACGCTCCCGAAAAAGCAAACTGTCCAGTTTGGCAATATGTTCCTCCATTTCAGGAAATTCCATGCCGGTATCCGCATAGAGTACGCAGTCAATGGGCATTCCCTTCTCAATCATCAGGAGCAAAACGCACGAACTATCTTTTCCACCGCTCAGGCTGACAGCGTGATAAAAGTTGCCGTTTTCGTTTGTTTTCGTCAATTAAACCTCCTTAGACGCAAAAAGAAGCCCCGGAAGGAACAAGTCCTTCCGGGGCAAACGAATGATGTGTGGTTAATTGGAGTTAATAGCCCGTCCGGGGCAGTGTGGTGGATTTCCCGTAGATGTTCGTCACCCAGCGGGACACCGCCTGAATCCACTCGCCATTGTAAACGCCGCCTACATCAGCCTTATTTACAAAGGCTCCGGCAGGCAGGCCGGAACGGGCGGTGCAATAGATGTAGGGCTTTTCCACCTGGGCGAAGCCAGCGGGGGCCTGACCAAACACAAACATGATCTCGGTCACTCGCTCATTGGAGGCCAGCCCCAGGGCAACAGGAGACGCAGCCAGGGTGTAATTCCGGCTGGTGGACAGGTTATCCGCCAATGTCTGATATTCGCCGCCGTTGACCCGGTAAACGATCTTGTAATTGCCAGGGCGGTTATAGGTTCCGGTAACAACGGTATCCAGCCGCACCTCCGCAGGTAGGGTGTCCCTCCAATAGAAGCTGTCCAGACGGACATTGGAGCTGTTAGCGATGCCAGAGAACACATAGCGCACCGGCTGTCCGCCCATGACCTCCTTGGGACCGGTCTTAGTGATGGATACGCCGGTGGTCAATGCCTTGTTGGTCACTTCAAAGCGCACGATCTGGCCCTCATGCTCCAAATAAGCAGTGAGAACCGTATCGTTCACACCATAATTTGCGGGAGCCTTGACCTCCCGAATGGTGTAGCGGCCCAGGGGCAGGGGCTTGGACGCCGCCAGACCACGGCTGTCGGTTTTGATGGTATCCACCAGATTGCTGGCCTTATCGTAAATCTCGAACACGGCCCCCTCCAGCAGCGTCCCCTCCGGCAGACCGTTGGTGGGGTTGTAATCAGCGGATTTTTTTACGATCTGAATCTGCGCCGTAATGGGCGTATTCTTCCACTCCACCAGCGTGGTCTCTCCGGCAGTGACATACACGGTTTTCATCTGCGTATCGGGGATATAGCCCTCGTTTTCCAGCTCCCGCAGGTAGTAACGGCCGGAGGTGGTCAAGTTTTCAATGTAGACGTACCCGCTGTTGTCGGAAGTGTACTGGCCCACGGGGGTGTTAGCGCTGTCGTACAGCAGGAATGTTACCCCTTGGATGCCCTTCCCGGTCACGCTGTCGGTCTTATGAATCAAAATGCCGCTGAAAGCCTTGTTGGTAATGGTGACGGTTGTGGCTTTGCCGTCCTGGATGGTGAAGTAGGTGGGGGTAGCGTCCAACTCAAAACCCTTCGCCGCCTCGATCTCCACAGCGTAGTAGTCTCCGGCATCCAGGTCCAGATGGGCGCGGCCCTGCTTATCGGTGGTAATGGTATCCACCAGCGCACCGTCCATCTTCCTGATCTCAAAGGACACGCCGGGGATGCGCTTGGATTTGTCGCTCTCGGAAACCTTGATAAGCTCCAGTCCGCCCTCGGCCTTGTTGAAGAAGGTGAGACTCTGCGCGTTCCCCTGCTTGATGAGGATGGACTGCGGTGTGGTATCCAGCACATAGCCGCTGGCGGTCTTGGTTTCCTTGGCGGTGATGGTTGTGCCGGGGGTCAGATCGGTGAGAACAATGCGCCCGTTCCTATCGGTGATATACTCGCCGTTGTTCGGCCCCATAACCGCACCAGAGCTGTCGGTGACGAGGAAGGTCACACCCTGGATGGGATCGGTGGTGCCGTCCACATACTTCTGGATGGTGAGGGTTTGCTGGGGAGCGTTGTAGAAGGTGAGGGTCTGCGTGTCCTCCGGGCGCACTTCCACCGTCTGCGTCCGGGTGGCCTCGTCAATGGTGTAGCCGGGAATCGTCCTGGTTTCCTTGACCACGATAGTACCCACCACGCCGGAAATTCGGATTTCTCCGTTGGCATTGGTGGTATACAGGCCATTGCTGGACAAGTGGCCGTTGGCGGTGTCCACATAGCCGCCGCCAGCATAGGTCAGCTCAAATTCCACACCGGACAGCGGCTGCTTGGTGACGGAATCCAGCTTGCGGATTACCAGCCCACCAGCTCTCTTGTTCCAAAAGGTCAAAGACTGCGCTTCGCCTTCCTTAATGGCGATACTCTGGGGCTGGCCGTCCAGGATAAATCCATCCACCGTCTTGGTTTCTTTAGCGGTGATGGTTGTGCCGGGTGTAAGGCCGGAGATCACAATGCGCCCGTCATTATCCGTGGTATAATAGCCGTTGTTCGGCCCCACCACAGCGCCGGTGCTGTCCGTTACCAGAAACTCCACGCCAGCGAGAGGTTCATTCCTGCTGCCATCAATATACTTCTGAATTGTCAGGGTATTGGCAGGAATGTTGTAAAAGGTGAGCGTCTGTGTCTCCTGCGGATTGACCGTAACGGTCTGGCTCTCCCGGCCCGGTTCAATCGTATATCCAGACAAAGGCCGGGTTTCCTTGACTATGACTGTACCTACGATGCCAGAAATATGGATTTCGCCGTGGTCATCGGTGGTGTAAAGCCCCTTGCTGGATAGGTGCCCGTTATCGGTGTCCACATAGCCGCCGCCAGCATAGGTCAGCTCAAATTCCACACCTGCCAGCGGTTTCCCGGTCTGCTTATCCAGTTTCCGAATAATGAGAGAACCAGCGGGCTTGTTCCAGAAGGTCAGGTTCTGCGCCTTACCAGCTTCAATCCTGATGCTCTGGGGCCGTCCGTCCAGAACGTAGCCGTCCACCGTCTTGACTTCCTGTGCGGTGATAGTAGTGCCGGGTTCCAGCCCTTCCAGCACGATTTCACCGGCATTGTTGGTGTAGTAGATGCCTCCATCGGGGTTCAGAGGCTTGCCGGAGCCATCCACTACCTTAAAGGCCACGCCAGCCAAAGGCTCATTGGCGGTGCCCTCGATATATTTATGGATAGTCAACGTCATTTTCGGGTCGTTCTCGAAAGTAAGGTCATTGCCGCCAGAGCTACCGCCGCTGCTGCCAGAGCCGTTTCCGCCTCCGCCATTGACAATACTGTTTCCAGAACCGTTTTTGACAATGATGGTCTTGGGCGTGGTATCCAGCACGTATCCATCGGGGACTCTGCTCTCCGTGACAACAACGGTGCTGCCGGGAACGAGGCCCGTCACAACAACGGTGCCGTCCTTCCCCGTGACATAGCGGCCAATGATGTTCCCGTTGCCGTCCTTCACGGTAAACTCCGTATTGGGCACGGGCTTTCCGGTCACGGAGTCCAGCTTGGTCAGGGTCAGGCTGCAAAGAGGCTCATTCAAAAAAACAAGGGTCTGTGTGTCCTCCGGGTTGACGGTGACGGTCTGGGTCTGGGTGGACTGGTCGATCACATAGCCGGGAGCCGCCTTGACCTCCTTGGCAACAATAGTCCCGGTCACGCCGGAAACGCGGATTTCTCCCTTGTCGTCCGTGGTGTACAGGCCGTTGCTGGAGAGGTGGCCGTTGGCGTTATCAACAAAGCCGCCGCCCGCATAAGTGAGCTGGAACTGCGCCCCGGCGATCAGATTGCCGGAAACACTGTCCTTTTTCTGGATGACCAGCGTACCAGCCCGCTTGTTCCAGAAGGTGAGCTGCTGCACCTGTCCGGCCTTAATGAGAATGTCCTGTGGAGTGCCATCGAGGACATATCCCTCCACAGTCTTGATTTCACGGGCAATCACGGTAGTTCCCGGCTCAATGCCGCCCAGAACGATCTCACCAGCCTTATCGGTGTAGTAGGTTCCGTCGTCCGGGCCAACAGCGGCCCCGGAGCCGTCCACCACCTTGAAGCACACGCCGGAAAGCGGTTCATTTTCAGTGCCTTCAATGAACTTGCGGATAATCAGGGTGGTGGCGGGTTCGTTGTCAAAAATCAGGCTGTTGGCAACGCCGGTGCGGACAACGATATTTTTCGGGGTTTCATCCTTGATATAGCCGGTGGGGGCCTTGCTCTCGGACACTACAATGGTGGCGTTGGGGGCCAGCCCGGAGACTGTCGCTGTTCCGTCCGTCCCGGTGATATACCGGCCATTGTTGGGGCCGATGGCCCGGCCCTCGCTGTCCCGGACCAGGAACTCCGCCCCTTTCAGCGGCTTCTTGGTCACAGCGTCCCGTTTGAGGATGGTCAACGTGCAGAGGGGGTCATCGTAAAAGCGGAGGGTCTGCGTATCCCCGGCATTGACCACCACAGTCTGCGGGGTGGGGTCCGCCTGATAATTGTCCGGGGCCTTTACCTCGGACACTACATAGGTTCCGGGGAGCAGCTTGGACAGGACGATCTGGCCGCTGCGGTCGGTGGTGTACAGGCCGTTGCTGCTGGTCAGGCCCTCATTGTCCGGGGTCAGCTCCCCGTTGGCGTTGGTGATTCTGAATTGAGCGCCGGAGAGGGGCAGTTTCGTTACGCTGTCGTACTTCTCCACGATCAGCCCGCCCTTGGGGGTGTTGGTGATAATGATAGTCTGCGTATCGCCGTTGGCCCCAATGACCACGTTGGTGCTGGGGCTGTCCATGACATACCCTGCCGGGGCCTTGGTTTCCGTCACCACATAGGCCCCCGGTGCGAGGTTGGTAACGCGGATTTCGCCGTTGCTGTCGGTGGTGAACAGGCCGTTTTGCGTCAAGGTGCTGGTGCCAATCACACCATTTAGCCCCACTTCACACCCTGCGGCGGTAGCCACCCGGAACTCCGCGCCGGGGAGGGGCTGGCCGGTGAGACTGTCCCGCTTCTGGATAATCATGGAGCCTTTCGGCTGATTCTTAAAAGCAAGGGTGACAGTACGGCCCTCCTTGATCTGTACGGTCTGGCTCTGGGTGTCGATGATAAAACCGGCAGGGGCGCGGGTTTCCGTAACTACCACGCTCTTGCCGGGTTTCAGGCCGGGGATGCGGATTTCGCCGTTTTCATCGGTGCGGTAAATGCCGTTGCTGTCCCCGATCAGACTGCCGTCCGCGTACATGATTTTGAACTCGGCATCCTGGAGTGTAATGCTGGGGTTGACGGAGCATACCTTTCTGACAAGCAAAATCCCGTCCGGGGCGTTGTCAAAGCGGACGGTAATGACACTCTGCTCCCCGCTGTCGGCCAGAAACACCGTCTCGGAGGCATTGATGATGGAATACCCGTCAGCCGGGTCTACCTCCTCCACCACATAGGTTCCACTTTGCAGCCCCGTCCAGATGGCGGTGCCGTTCTTCCCGGTCACTTTCTGCCCGATGACAGTGCCGCCCGTGCCGGAAGTGCCGCCCAGATAGCGGAGCTGGAAGGTGCATCCCGGCAGAGCCTCGTGGGTCACGCTGTCGTACTTTTCCACAATAATTCCATTCAGCGGCTCATTCTGGAAGGTCAGGGTCTTACTCTCGCCGCCGTGGATAATGACCTTTTGCGTGGTGGGTTCCTTCATCTGAAAGCCGGGGGCGGGGGCCACCTCGGTCACGGTGTACTCGCCGGGGTACAGCTTCTTCCCCTTCTCATGCAATCGAATCTCACCGTGAGAATCGGAAATGAAAAGTCCAAAGTCCATAGAGGTGGGAGCGCCGGTGGCCTCGCCGGTGCTGGTGTAGGTCACACGGAACTTAGCCCCCTGGATGGGAGCGCCCGCCACGCTGTCCTCCTTGAAAATAGTCAGTTCCGGCCGCTTGTGGTTCTCAAAAAGGATTTCCCTGTCTTTGTTGGGGTAAAGCGTGACAAGCTGACTGTCGGCGTCTTTCAGCCAGGGCTCCGGGACAGATTTCTCGGAAATTTCATATACGCCGGGGAGTAAATTTTCCAGCGTTCCCTTCCCGTCCGGGCCGGTCTTGACCTCATTGACGCTGTGGCCGTCAGCGGCTTTGACCAGGAAAACAGTGTTGGGTACGACCTCGCCGGTGTCTGCGTCCTTCTTCCAGATCGTAAGATTGGGCCGCTTATCGTTGCTCAGCCGCAACTCAGCCATCTTGCCGGGAGACAGTTCTACATGATACTCCGTCTTGTCCAGAATGTGGTCCGGGCGGGTGGCTGTTTCCACGACGGAGTACACTCCCGGTTCCTTCCAGCGCGGC
>OFFP01002742.1_pt1 | contig 9986 bp, 5 predicted proteins | sample 1521431 | NCBI WGS metagenome assembly OFFP01 (sample SAMEA3504104, study PRJEB24116) | mouse gut metagenome | biome: mouse gut; feature: mouse-associated habitat; material: faeces | place: Denmark | collected 2011 | reverse complement strand
AAGGTAATGGACCTGCCTTTGTTGCCCAGGTAAATCAGGGACTGGCCAAGATATTAGAGATTGGTTAGAAGTTACATTGTGCATACAGGCTCCAAAGCTCAGGACAGGTAGAAAAGATGAATAGAATTCTAAAAGAGACTGGTGCAGACTTGGTGCTCCTTCCCCATGCCCATCACTGTCTTAAATGATGTGTTTAAACCTACATGTTGTTGTAATAATAATCTGTATGCTAAGTTAAAAGGCTTGCAGGTGGTGCAGAAAGAAGGCTGGTCACAATTGGCTACAGCGAACGAGCCGGGTACCCCAAAGACATCTCACCAGTTCCAGCCAGAGATCTGATCTACGTACACCTACATCATGCCCAGACCCTCAAGCCTCACTAGAAGGGTCCCTGCCTAGTTCTGTTTACTATCCCTTCTTATTCTGTTTTTGTTCTTAACCTTTGGCCCATGTTATGATTTCTATTCTCCACATAGAGATATAGACTTCTAAAATTCTAAGATTAGAATTACTTAGTAGAAGAAGAGGGGAATGAAAGGAAATAAAACTTGAGACCTGTGATTCATGTAATTTATGTCAAATAGCCCAAAGAGTTGTTTGTGAGCTTTGAAACCTGGGGCTGAGAACATAGCAGAACAGACCAGGACATGCCCGGGCAAGCCCATCGCCTCCCTAGCTCCCACCCCTCTGACCTAAGTTAAATGTTACAGGCTGCTGATGTTTAAATGGACCAATCATGTGAAACCGCGCCAATTCCTCCCCCAGCCCCACTCCTTTTCTATAAAAACCCCTAGCTTCCAAGCCTCGTGGTCGAATCCACTGTCTCCTGTTGTGTGAGATACGTTTCGACCCGGAGCTCCGCCATTAAAAAACCTCTTGTTGTTACATCAAGGTGTTGTGTTCTATTCGTGATTCTTGGGTGCACGCCGAATCGGGAGCTGAGTGGGGGTTTCCCCACTGAGTTCTTTCATTTGGAGGTTCCACCGAGATCTGCGTGACACCCAGGAACCCCGAAGGACCCCTTGGAGGTGCGTTTGTTTGTGTGAGTCTTGTTATGTTGTCTGTTGTCTAAGTGTCTAAGTGTGGCACTGCTGAATTTGTGTCTTAGTTTTTCAGTTCTGAGATTGTGGGTTTGAGCCCCACCTGTGTTACCAGTTCTGGTATTCTGTATTCTGGCAGCTGCCACTGCGGACCGTAAGGACCCTAGTGGCTGTGGGAAGACGACGGTCTATTTCCCCACAGGCTGCACCCTTGGAAGACATTCCGAGGGAGACCCTGGAGTGCCCGGGGTACGGAACAGTCAGGAGGACCTGGCTGTTGCCTGGCAGAGTGAAGAAGAGTGAGTGCTCTTCCTGCCAGAGGAGTGGAGCGGAATCCCACTCCATCAGAGGTAGCGTTTGGCTGGTTGTGTAAGTCCAGACGCAGACGAGTGTGCTTGGATGTCTTAGTGTTTTCCGTCTCTGTCATTGTGTTGTGTTTACTCTTATTCTTCACTATGGGACAGACCGTGTCTACTCCTTTATCTTTGACTAAGGACCATTGGACGGACGTTAGGGCTAGAGGACAAAATTTGTCAGTAAAAGTGAAGAAAAAGCCATGGATGACTTTCTGTTCCTCAGAATGGCCTGTTTTTGGAGTAGGTTGGCCAGCAGAAGGAACTTTTTACTTACCCACCATAAGGGCTGTGAAGGCCATTGTTTTTCAGGAAGGACCAGGGTCGCATCCAGACCAACAACCGTACATCATGGTATGGGAGGACTTGGCACGCTACCCACCCCCGTGGGTTCGCCCATTCCTCCCGCCTCTCCGCCCTGGCACCAAGATTCTAGCCATCCGAGAAAATGGTGAGAAAGAGAAACCGAAACCACCGCTCGGGAGAGATGATGATCGCAGCACACCAGTGACGAAACCCCCCAAGATCTATCCAGAGATTGAAGAACCCCCTGAGTGGCCCGACACCCCTCAACCCCCACCGTATGCTCCCCAGCCCCAACCTTCAGCTCCCTCGGGACCCCTGCCTCAGGCCCCGGCCGGAGGAGGGGGTCCCTCCACAGGAACAAGGAGCTGGCGAGGAGTCACCCCTGAGGGGCCTGCGGATTCAACCGTGGCGCTCCCCCTCAGGGCTATTGGGGCTCCCCCTGCCGATCCAAATAGTCTACAGCCCCTACAGTATTGGCCTTTTTCCTCTTCTGACCTTTATAACTGGAAAGCTAATCACCCCCCTTTTTCAGAAAACCCTGCAGGACTCACTGGGTTGGTTGAATCATTAATGTATTCACACCAGCCGACCTGGGATGACTGCCAGCAGCTTCTGCAGACTCTATTCACAACCGAGGAGAGAGAGAGGATTCTCCTCGAGGCTCGGAAAAACGTCCGAGACGAGGCTGGGCGCCCTGTCCAAACTCCAGCTGAGATAGATGAAGGATTTCCGCTAACCCGGCCCCGATGGGATTATAATACGGCATCAGGTAGGGAACGACTGTCCAATTATCGCCGGGTCCTAGTGGCGGGTCTCAGAGGTGCTGCCCGGCAGCCCACGAATCTGGCCAAGGTAAGAGAGGTTATGCAGGGAGCGACTGAGCCCCCCTCAGTCTTCCTTGAAAGGCTCATGGAGGCTTATAGGAGATATACCCCATTCGACCCCACGTCTGAGGGTCAAAGGGCCTCAGTAATTATGGCCTTCATTGGCCAGTCAGCTCCTGACATTAGGAAGAAGTTACAGCGAATTGAGGGCTTGCAGGATTACACCATAAGGGATGTAGTTAGAGAGGCAGAGAAAGTGTATCATAGGAGAGAAACAGAAGATGAAAAGTTAGAGAGAGAGAAAAGAGAGAAAAGAGAAGAGGAGGATAGGAGAGACAGGAGGCAAGAAAAGGTTTTGACTAGGATCCTGGCCGCAGTAGGAGAAAGAGATAATGGAAGAAGAGGTAGACAGTCAGGGAACCTGGGAGACAAAAGGCAGCAGGGACCAAGGAGACCCAGAGAAGGCGGGCAGCGCCTGGAGAGGAACCAATGCGCGTATTGCAAGGAAATGGGCCACTGGAAGAGCGACTGTCCGAAAAAAAAACAAGAGGTAAAGGTGCTTTCTCTTGGAGAAGATGAAGACTAGGGGGAACGGGGCTCGGCCCCCCTCCCCGAGCCTAGGGTAACTTTAGAAGTGGAGGGGACCCCTGTGGACTTTCTAGTTGACACGGGAGCCGAATTTTCAGTACTCAAAACACCTCTAGGAAAAGTAAAGAAAAATGAAAAAACCTTGGTGATCGGGGCCACGGGACAAAAATCGTATCCATGGACCACATCCCGAGTAGTAGACATAGGGCGAAATCGAGTAACTCATTCGTTTCTAGTCATTCCAGAGTGTCCTATGCCTTTATTGGGGAGAGACTTACTAACCAAGTTAAAAGCACAAATAACTTTCACCTCTCATCGACCGGAGGTTTTCTGGGGAATAAAAGCGCCCCAGACTCTAGAGCTGTCTTTACAACTAGGGGAGGAATATCGACTTTACCAAAATAAAGTAAAGCCCCCTGAGGGATTACAGGACTGGTTGAATCGATACCCTCAGGCGTGGGCAGAGACGGGAGGAGTGGGGATGGCAAAACTGGTCCCCCCTGTGGTGATTGAACTTAAGTCCGGGGCCACCCCTATAGGGGTCCGACAATATCCCATGAGCAGAGAAGCTCAAGAGGGTATACGCCCCCAAATTAACAAACTGCTCCAACAAGGGATTTTGGTCCCATGCAAATCCCCTTGGAACACTCCTCTACTTCCAGTAAAAAAACCAGGGACCAGGGACTTCCGTCCAGTACAGGACCTTAGAGAAGTCAACAAGAGAGTTCAGGACATACACCCCACGGTGCCAAATCCTTATAACCTCCTCAGCACCTTGCCACCTGGTCGGACATGGTACACAGTCCTGGATCTCAAAGACGCTTTTTTCTGTTTGAGGTTACACCCCAACAGCCAGCCCTTGTTCGCTTTCGAATGGCGAGACTCCGAGAGTGGACAAGCCGGACAGCTCACATGGACGAGGCTGCCTCAGGGATTCAAGAACTCGCCCACTTTGTTCGATGAAGCCCTACACCGAGATCTTGCTCTTTTCCGAGCCAATAACCCACAGGTGACTCTTCTGCAATATGTAGATGACCTGCTCCTAGCTGCAGAAACACGCGAGGACTGTGAAATTGGGACCCAAAACCTCCTGGGCGAGTTAGGTAAGCTGGGGTATCGGGCCTCTGCTAAAAAGGCTCAGTTATGCCAGATAGAAGTGACCTACCTAGGATATGTCTTGAGAGATGGACAACGGTGGCTCACAGAAGCCAGAAAACAAGCTGTTATGCAGATCCCGACCCCAACCACTGCTCGCCAGGTAAGAGAGTTCCTGGGGACCGCCGGGTTTTGCAGACTCTGGATTCCCGGATTTGCCACACTGGCAGCTCCCTTGTATCCACTAACCAAAGAGAAAGGGGAATTCACCTGGACCAGAGAACATCAGCTAGCCTTTGAAACTCTCAAAAAGGCACTGCTGCAGGCTCCGGCATTGGCCCTGCCAGATTTAAACAAACCTTTCACCCTATACATTGATGAAAGAAATGGAGTGGCAAGGGGAGTCCTTACCCAGGTTTTGGGACCATGGAAGCGCCCGGTAGCCTACTTATCAAAGAAACTGGACGCTGTGGCCAGTGGATGGCCCTCCTGCCTGCGAGCGATAGCAGCCACGGCTGTGCTAGTAAAAGATGCTGACAAACTGACTATGGGCCAGAATGTTACTATAGTGGCCCCACACTCTCTTGAGAGCATCATCAGGCAACCACCGGACCGCTGGATGACCAACGCCCGAATGACGCACTACCAGAGCCTATTGCTGACAGAGCGAGTAAGTTTTGCACCCCCAGCCATTCTCAACCCCGCCTCCTTACTACCTGAGGCTGACGAGGCCCCTGCACATAAGTGTGAAGAAATACTGGCAGAAGAGACTGGAATCCGGCCAGACCTCACAGACCAACCTTGGCCAGGGGCGATGACTTGGTTCACGGACGGAAGCAGCTTTGTGGTAGAAGGTAAGCGGAAGGCTGGGGCGGCAGTAGTGGATGGAAAGGCTGTCATATGGGCCAGCAGTCTGCCGGAGGGTACATCAGCTCAAAAAGCGGAACTAATCGCATTAATTCAAGCCTTAAGGCTGGCAGAAGGAAGGGCTCTTAATGTCTATACCGACAGCCGGTACGCTTTTGCCACGGCTCATGTTCACGGAGCAATATACCGACACCGTGGACTGCTGACGTCTGCCGGCAAAGATATCAAAAATAAAGAAGAAATTCTCAGCTTATTAGAAGCTGTTCATTTGCCCCGTAGGGTGGCAATTATCCATTGCCCAGGACACCAGAAGGGAACTGGGCCCGTTGAAAAGGGAAATCAAATGGCAGACCAAGAAGCTAAAAAAGCAGCCCAAGGGCCAATGACTCTGGTGGTGAGAACCCAACAGCCCGCTGCTGAGGAAATAAATAAAAGAACCCTCACAGAAGAAGAGGGGCGAGATTACTTAGCTAACATACACCATCTGACTCATTTAGGAACTAAAAAATTACTAAAATTGGTTAGTAAGTCCCCCTATTACATTCCTGGATTAAAAGGAATTGTGGAAGAGATAGTAAAAAACTGCCGTGCTTGTGCACTTACCAACGCTGGGTCTAGCAGGCTCCAGGAAGGAAAACGACTGCGAGGAGACAGACCTGGAGCCTACTGGGAAACTGACTTCACTGAGGTGAAACCGGCTAGGTATGGAAATAAATATCTCCTAGTTTTTATAGACACCTTTTCAGGATGGGTCGAAGCGTTCCCCACCAAGAAAGAAACGGCTAATGTAGTGGTCAAGAAGATACTTGAAGAAATCCTTCCCCGCTTTGGGATACCTAAGGTAATGGGGTCAGACAACGGACCTGCCTTCGTCTCCCAGGTAAGTCAGGGATTGGCCAGACAACTGGGGACAAATTGGAAATTACATTGTGCATACAGACCCCAGAGTTCAGGACAGGTAGAAAGGATGAACAGAACGCTAAAGGAGACTCTGACTAAAATAGCCTTAGAATCCGGCGGAAGCGATTGGACAGCCGTTCTCCCTTATGCCTTGTTCAGGGTTCGGAATACACCTGGACCCCTTGGCCTAACTCCATTTGAATTAATGTATGGGGCGCCCCCACCCATTTTTATGACCGTAGGGGATAAGAATCGCCCGGATGTGTCTTTCTCTCCTTCTTCTAGTCTTTTGGCTCGATTAAAAGCTCTCGAAATAGTAAGAAAAGAGGTCTGGGAACAGCTAAAAGAAACCTATGTTGCTGGTGACACACAGGTGCCGCATCAGTTTGAAGTAGGAGACGCAGTCCTGGTGAGGAGACACCGAGCGGGAAACCTAGAACCGAGGTGGAAGGGACCCTACTTGGTGCTACTGACAACGCCCACCGCGGTCAAAGTGGAAGGAATCCCCACTTGGGTCCACGCATCCCACGTCAAGAGAGCACCCCCTGGAGTCAGCCATGATGAGTGGACTTTGGAGAAGACTACTAATCCTTTTAAGTTGCGCCTGCTTCGTAGGAGCGATCCCAAAAGACTTCAACCCCCACAGTCCTGTTCAACAAACGTGGGAGGTACTCAATGAGGGGGGTAGGGCTGTATGGACAATCGCCGAGGTACACCCTCTGTGGACTTGGTGGCCTGATCTTTTCCCTGACATCTGTAAGTTGGCTATAGGAGCCCCTCCTGGATGGGACTTGGAGGGGTACTCTGACATTCAGAGGGCACCTTTAACACCCCCTCCGTACGTAGAAAAACATTCGAGAGACCCATGGGGTGGTTGCTCTAACCAAAGGGATAGAAGTATGCTTCGAACCCATCCCTTCTATGTCTGCCCCGGGCCCCACCGAAGTCAGTCCCTCAATCCAACGTGTGGAGGTAAGGCTGACTTCTTTTGTAAGAGCTGGGGTTGCGAGACTTCAGGTACAGCCCGCTGGAAGCCCTCCTCGAGCTGGGACTATATTAGAGTAACAGCCAACTATTCCCTAGCGTCTTATGTACCTGGAGGATTTGACCTAGACGAGTGTACTGACTGGTGCCATCCGCTCCGTGTCACCTTCACTGAACCAGGGAAGAGAGCTCTGGGATGGACAAAAGGGTATACCTGGGGTCTTAGGATTTACAAGGAAAGATATGATGAGGGATTATTGTTCACTATCAGATTAAAAATAGAGACCCCCTACAATCCTTTAGGCCCCCCAACCAAGTTCACACCCCTCACCCATACAATTACTCAGCCTACTCCAGTGATTGCGGACCCCCTTAATATGGCCGCTATCACCCAACCTCCCACTCCTCAGGTACCTCTAACTATTACCCCCGAGATTCCTTCAAGACAGAGGATGTTTAACCTAGTGAGAGGAGCCTTTTATGCCCTTAACAGAACTGATCCAAGCGCTACTGAGGACTGCTGGCTATGCCTGTCCTCGGGTCCGCCTTATTATGAAGGAATCGCCTTCAATGGAGATTTCAACAGAACCAGCAGCCATACTTCCTGCTCTTGGGGTACAGGACAAAAACTGACCCTGACTGAAGTATCCGCGAGGAATCCAGGTCTCTGTATAGGTACCCCACCTTCCACTCACAAACACCTATGCGGACAAATTCAGTCCGTGTCCAGAACGGAAGCTAATTACTATCTTGTACCTTCCCCGGTTGGATGGTGGGCTTGCAATACAGGACTTACTCCCTGTGTATCAACTAAGGTTTTTAATTCATCTCATGATTTTTGTGTCATGATCCAGCTGTTACCCCGCGTATATTATCACCCTGCATCCAGTTTAGAAGAAAGCTATGCTGGCCGGCGGTCAAAAAGAGAACCAATTACTTTAACCCTGGCTGCATTCATGGGAATAGGTATGGCAGTAGGAGTGGGGACGGGAGTGTCAGCTTTGATAGAAGGAAGACAGGGAATTCAGTCTTTGAGGGATGCTGTCAATGAAGACCTAGCGGCAATAGAGAAGTCCATTGACGCTTTAGAAAAATCTTTGACCTCCCTGTCTGAGGTAGTTTTACAGAACAGGAGAGGTCTTGATTTGTTGTTCCTAAAGGAAGGAGGACTGTGTGCTGCCCTTAAAGAAGAGTGCTGCTTCTATGCAGATCATACAGGAATAGTTAGAGACTCTATGCAGAAACTGAGAGAAAGATTAGAGCGAAGGAAACGGGAACGGGATGCTCAACGGGGGTGGTTTGAGTCGTGGTTTGAATCACGACCATCTTGGATAACTTCTTTAATTTCCGCTGTAGCCGGACCAATCCTTATGATATGCTTAGCTTTAGTTTTCGGCCCTTGTATAATAAATAGAGGAATGGCTTTCATCCAGAGTAAAATTGATACAGTAAAACTCATGGTTCTTCAAAGGCAATATCAACCTATAGTTCAGGTAGATGAAGAGTTAGGGGACACCAATCTCTAAAATTCTATGATTAGAATTAGTCTAAACAGAAGAAGAGGGGAATGAAAGGAAATAAAACAAATAAAAGGTTTAAACTAAAAACGTCTGGGACTGAGACTGCAAAGAAAACAAGCCCGGGCATGCCCGAGTCCATCTTGAAGCTAGGTCACCCGGTCATAAAGATAAGGGAAGGAATGCAGGAACTGGTTCTGACTATCTTGGCTGACTCATTGACCCTCTGGCAGCCCGGCGCCTCCTGCTCGCCCCCCTTTCTATAGACAGCATAGTCAAAAGCTGAAACATTAACCAGATGCATTGTCTACTCAGATAAGCCCCCGGCTTTAGAATTCTTATATGCCCTGGCCTGCACGTACTACTCTGATGACTCATAATCATGTTGTTGATGTTTGAATGGGGCAATCACGTGTAATCGCGCTAATTCTTCCTAGCCCCTAACCCCTACCCTATAAAAACCCTGACTTTTTGAGTCTCAGGGTCGATTCCTCTGTCTCCTGAGTGAGATACGTATTGACCTGGAGCCCCACCATCAAAGCTGCCTCATGCTTTTGCAACAAGGTCTCTCATGTTTTTTTGGGTGACCCTGCATCCTGAGACTTGAGTGGGGGCTCCTTCTTGGGGGCGCATCTTACATTTGCGGGCTCGTCCGGGATTTGAGGGGTCCCCAAGGACTTGAAATACCACTTGGAGTTACGTTTTGTATGTGTGTGGTATGTTTGTGCGGCCACTGAGTCTGTGCCTTGTTTTTCGGAGTCTGGTGTTCTGGCAGCTGCCATTGAGGACTGTAAGGACCCACAGGCTGCGGTGGGGGATGCCCTAAGGCCTGTAGGCTGCACCCCTGGAAGACGTTCCAAGGGAGACCCTGGAGGGAGTGCCCAGGGTAAGGAACAGTCAGGAGGACCTGGCTGTTGCCTGGCAGAGTAAAGGAGAGAGAGTGTTCTTCCTGCCAGAGAAGGAGTGGATGCGGAATCCCACTCTGTCAGAGGTAGCGTGTGGCTTGTTGTATAAGTCCAGATGTGGACAAGTTTGTTTAGATGTCTTAGTGTGTTCTGTCTCTGTCATTGTGTTGTATTTATTCTTATTCTTCACTATGGGACAGACCGTGTCTACTCCTTTATCTTTGAATAAGGACCATTGGACAGACGTTAGAGCTAGAGGACGAAATTTGTCAATAATAGTGAAGAAAAAGCCATGGATGACTTTCTGCTCCTCGGAATGAGCTGTTTTTGGAGTAGGTTGGCCACCGGAACATTTTACTTACCCACCATAAGGGCTATGAAGGCCATTGTTTTTCAGGAAGGGCCAGGGTTGCATCCAGAACAGCACCCATACATGACAGTATGGGAGGACTTGGCATGCTACCCACCCCCGTGGGTTCACCCATTCCTCCCACCTCTCTGCCCTGGCACCAAGATCCTAGCCATCTGAGAAAATGCTGAGAAAGAGAAACCAAAACCACCGCTCGGGGGAGATGATGAACACAGCACACCAGTGATGAAACTCCTC
>OFFP01002740.1_pt1 | contig 9994 bp, 8 predicted proteins | sample 1521431 | NCBI WGS metagenome assembly OFFP01 (sample SAMEA3504104, study PRJEB24116) | mouse gut metagenome | biome: mouse gut; feature: mouse-associated habitat; material: faeces | place: Denmark | collected 2011 | reverse complement strand
CGGTCGTCGCCGAGGGATTCGAAGCGGGAGGGCACAACGGCCGGCAGGAGACCGCCACGCTGGTGCTCGTACCGATCGTAAGGCGTGCCATAGACCTGCCGCTGATCGCCGCGGGCGGCATAGCCACCGGCGAGGGGATGCTCGCAGCACTCGCGCTGGGCGCCGACGGCGTGCAGATGGGCACGCGTTTTATCGTGGCAGACGAATCCATCGTACATGCAAATTACAAAGAACGCGTAATCAAAGCCAAGGACATTGATTCCGAAGTAACCGGCAGAAGCACCGGGCATCCCATTCGCGTTCTGCGCAACAAAATGACGCGCGAATACCTGAAAATGGAAGCCCAAGGCGTCTCATTAGAAGAACTTGAGGTATTGACGTTAGGATCGCTGCGCAAAGCCGTAATGGAGGGCGACGTCGTCAACGGCAGCCTGATGGCAGGCCAGATTGCAGGCCTTGTAAAAAAAGAACAGACCTGTAAAGAGATAATAGAAGAAATCATGCAGGAAGCAGACGCGCTGCTGCATGTGAAACAATAACCGCCGGAAAACAGTTCCGGCAGTAAAGTGAAAAGCCGCCCGGAAAAGCTACTGGGCAGCAGAAGTGAAAAGCTGCCGGAAAAGGGTTCCGGCAGTAAAGTCAAAAGCCGCCCGGAAAAGCCGTCGGGCAGCAAAAGTGAAAAGCCGCCGGAAAATGAGTTCCGGCAGCAGAAAGGCAGGAACACATGGGTAAGCTGGTATTTATGTTCCCCGGGCAGGGTTCGCAGTACATTGGAATGGGCAAAGAATTTTACGATTCCCTTCCGGTCTGCAGAGAAGTATACGGACTGGCGCAAAAAGCGTCCGGCCTTGACGTTGCAAAACTCTGCTTTGAGGAAAACGAACAGTTAAACATTACGGAATACACACAGATTGCAATGCTTGCAACCGAGGCGGCAATTTATGCCGCGTTAAAAGAACGGGGCCATACGCCGGATATTACGGCAGGCTTAAGCTTAGGCGAATACGGCGCGCTGATTGCATCCGGCGTCATGAGCATGGAAGACGCGTTTTCCGTTATCCGCAAGCGCGGAATTTATATGCAGAACGCCGTGCCGAAAGGCGGCGCTATGAGCGCGGTACTCGGGCTTGACGCGGCCGCCATCGAAAAAATCTGCGGCGAAACCGAAGGTACGGTATCCATTGCAAACTACAACTGCCCGGGCCAGATTGTCATAACCGGGGAACAGACAGCCGTCGATGCGGCGGGAGCGGCGTTAAAAGAAGCGGGTGCAAAGCGCATCGTACCGCTGAATGTAAGCGGCCCGTTCCATTCTCCCATGCTTGCCCGTGCCGGAGAGCAGCTTTTAGAAGCGTTAAATGACGTAACGATTTCTGAGACTTTTCTTCCGTATGTGGCAAACGTAACGGCAGATTACGTCACAGAAGCTTCCGATGTAAAACCGCTTCTGGCGAAGCAGGTCGCTTCAAGCGTCCGCTGGGAGCAGACCATCCGGCGTCTGATAGCAGACGGCGCCGACACCTTCGTCGAAATCGGCCCCGGTAAAACACTTACCGGTTTTATGCGCAAAATCAGCCGCGACGTAACGGTCTGCAATATAGATAAAATGGAGGATTTTTTGCGGTATGTTGAAAAATAAAACAGCGCTTGTCACCGGCGCAAGCCGCGGGATCGGCGCGGCAATTGCCAAAGCCTTAGCGGCGCAGGGCGCGCAGGTCATTATCAATTACAACGGTTCCAAAGACCGGGCGCAGGCCGTGGCAGATGAAATCATAGCTGCCGGGGGAAACGCAGCCATATACCAGTGCTGCGTCTCCGATTATACCGCCTGCGGCGACATGATCACAGAACTGATCCGGACATACGGCAGGATCGACATATTAGTCAACAACGCGGGCATCACACGCGACGGCCTTCTGATGAAAATGTCAGAAGCAGATTTTGACGACGTCATTGCGACCAACCTGAAAGGCGCGTTCAACACCATCCGCCACATGTCCCGCTGGTTCTTAAAACAAAAGAGCGGAAAAATCATCAACATATCCTCCGTTTCCGGCATACTCGGAAACGCCGGGCAGGCAAACTATTCCGCCAGCAAGGCAGGCGTAATCGGCCTGACCAAAAGCGTAGCAAGGGAATTGGCGTCCCGCGGCATATGCGTAAACGCCATTGCTCCCGGATTCATTGCAACGGATATGACAGACGCCATGCCGCAGGCGGCAAAAGACACCATGACAGAAAATATCCCGCTAAAGCGGATCGGAACGCCAAAAGATATTGCGGATATGGCAGTATTCCTTGCATCCAGTCAGGCGGATTATATCACAGGGCAGGTATTTGCCGTAGACGGCGGCATGTCCATCTAAAAGACGGCGCGCGGCAGGACGACACGCGGCGGCCGTACCAGAAAGAGAGGAAATTATGGGCAGAAGAGTGGTAGTAACAGGTATGGGCGCAATCACGCCAACCGGGCTTAGCGTTGCGCAGTTCTGGGATTCCGTAAAAGAAGGGAAAACCGGGTTTGCGCCGATCACCAGATTTGACACAGAAGGATTCAAATGCCACATAGCAGCCGAAGTAAAAGGCTTTGATGGCAAAAACTTCATGGATTTTAAAGCGGCAAAGCGGATGGAATTATTCTCCCAATACGCCGTTGCGGCGGCAAAAGAAGCGCTTCTTGATTCCGGCATCGACATGGAAAAAGAAGATCCGTACCGCGTCGGCACAGCCATCGGCTCCGGCATCGGAAGCTTACAGGCAATGGAGCGTGAACACAAAAAGCTGCTTGAAAAAGGTCCGAGCCGCATCAACCCGTTGCTGGTACCGCTTATGATCTGCAATATGGCGGCCGGAAACGTATCCATCCAGTTCGGGTTAAAAGGAAAAAGCATCAACTGCGTTACCGCCTGCGCAACCGGAACCAACACCATAGGCGACGCATACCGCGCCGTACAGTACGGCGAAGCGGACATTATGGCGGCCGGCGGCTGCGAAGCATCCGTCACCCCAATCGGCATCGGCGGCTTTACCGCATTAACGGCATTGTCCTCCGTCGACGATCCGGCAAAATGCTCCCTTCCGTTTGACAAAAACCGAAGCGGCTTCGTCATGGGAGAAGGCGCGGCAGTCGTCATCTTAGAGGAATTGGAACACGCAAAAGCCAGAGGGGCAAAAATCTACGCAGAGGTAGTCGGATACGGCTGTTCCTCAGATGCGTACCATATCACCTCACCGGAAGAAACCGGAGCAGGCGCGGCGCGCGCCATGACAAACGCAATGGAAGACGCCGGCGTAAAACCGGAAGAAATCACGTATATCAACGCACACGGAACGGCAACGCACCACAACGATCTGTTTGAAACCCGGGCAATCAAGCTGGCATTTCAGGAGCATGCCAAAAACCTCAAAATCAACTCCACCAAATCCATGGTCGGGCACCTGCTAGGCGCAGCAGGGGCAATTGAATTTGTCACCTGCGTCAAAGAACTGCAGGAAGGGTATCTGCACCGGACCGTAGGCTACACCACTCCGGACGAAGAATTAGATCTGGATTACTGCAAAGAAGCCGTAACAGGAGATTTTCCTTACGCACTCAGCAATTCCCTGGGCTTTGGGGGACATAACGCAAGCCTTTTAGTTGCAAAGTACCAGGGATAGATAAGCGGCGTCCATAAGAAAGGGGCTGCGGCAGAAAAGATCTTTTATGGCAAATCAACCAAACATCAAGCAGCGAAAATCTTCAAACAAAAGCCAAAACAAAACAGCCAGCCACCCCACACATCCCATGCCATAATTTTTAAACGTCCGGCGCACAGCGTAGATTTAGAGAAAGCGTAGCCAGACAGAGGGCAGGGTATGCAGGCGGGGCATTGTGACTGGGTTTAGAGGGGCTTAAGTATCCCTCACAACCCAGCAATGCCCTGCCACGGATGGCAGGGCAAGCCACAACCGCGCCAGGGACGGCGCGTTTGTGGCGGTTGCGTCCACACCAGAACACCAAAAAGGGATACTTTAGCCCCTCTTAATCCAAGGAACACAGACCCGCCTGCATACCCTGCCCTCTGTCTGGCGTATGCACACCACCACCCAAATCTACACCAAAAAAGCGAGGAATCAATATGTCAAAACTAACTACAAAACAAATTATGGAAATCATTCCGCATCGTCAGCCGTTTCTTTTGGTGGATACGATTGAGGAATTAACCCCCGGCGTAAAAGCCGTCGGCAAAAAATGCGTTTCTTACAACGAACCTTTTTTTGCCGGGCATTTTCCGAACGAACCCGTTATGCCGGGCGTTCTCATTATAGAAGCAATGGCGCAGGCAGGCGCGGTTGCCATTTTAAGCAAGCCTGAGAATCGGGGAAAAACGGCATATTTCGCCGGGATCAGCCAGGCGAAGTTTAAACAGAAGGTAGTCCCGGGCGACGTGCTGACGCTGGAACTTGAGATTATCAAAGAAAAAGGGCCGATTGGCGTCGGAAGAGGAACCGCTAAGGTGGACGGCAAGCTGGCTGCATCGGCGGAACTGACATTTGCAATTGGAAGTGGAGAATAAACTATGGCATCATTGTTAAAAAGAAAAAAATTTATCACGGTAAAAGATAAAGAACGGGAGAAAGATGCGGCAAACGTAATTGTATGCCCCGCCTGTAAAAAAGAACTGGTTAAAATAGAGGTTGTGGCGAATAAGTATGTCTGCTATGAGTGCGGAAGCTATTTTCGCGTGCGTACCTCAAACCGGATAAAGATGGTCGCGGATCAAAAAAGCTTTGAGCCTTGGTTTGATGAAATGGAGTCGTCCAATCCGCTTGATTTTTCGGGATATGAGGAAAAAATTATCACGGCGCAGGAAAAGACGGGCCTTCATGAAGCCGTGACAGTCGGGGAAGCGAAGATTTACGGGGAACCGGTTGTGCTCGGTATTTGCGACGCAAGGTTTATGATGAGCAGTATGGGGCATGTGGTCGGGGAAAAAATTGCTTTGGCAGTGGAACTTGCGACAAAGAAACGCCTTCCGGTGGTTTTGTTCTGCTGTTCCGGGGGCGCGAGGATGCAGGAGGGGATTATTTCCCTGATGCAGATGGCAAAAACCTCTGCGGCGCTGAAAAAGCATTCCGACGCGGGGCTTTTGTATATTCCGGTTCTGACCGATCCGACGACCGGGGGCGTAACGGCGAGTTTTGCGATGCTTGGGGATATTATTTTGGCGGAGCCGGGAGCGTTAATCGGATTTGCAGGTCCCCGCGTAATTGAACAGACCATCGGGCAGAAGCTGCCGGAAGGCTTCCAGCGGGCCGAGTTTCAGCTGGAACATGGGTTTGTGGACGCGATTGTGGAACGGAAGGATTTGAAAAAGACGCTGTACCGGATTTTAAAGCTGCACCGGCAAAAAGAAGGGTATGCCAATTTTGAGACGGAATCGGAAAAGAAGTTTTTGCCAAGCGAACTGATGAAGGAGCGCAGCGCAAAAAGCAAGATGATGAATGCCTGGGATAAGGTGAAGGCGGTACGCGACGTCAGAAGGCTGTCTTCCGTGGATTATATAGACGAGATTTTTGACGGGTTTATGGAACTGCACGGCGATCGCCTGTTTCGGGACGATCCGGCGGTTGTCGGGGGAATTGCAGCGTTAGACGGGCAGCCGGTTACGGTAATCGGCGTGCATAAAGGGCGCGATTTAAAGGATTGTATGCGGCATAATTATGGAATGCCGTCCCCGGAAGGATACCGTAAAGCGCTTCGTCTGATGAAGCAGGCGGAAAAGTTTAACCGTCCCATTGTGAGCTTCATCAATACCGCGGGGGCATTCTGCGGCATCGAGGCGGAAGAAAGGGGACAGGGGGAAGCCATCGCCCGAAACCTTATGGAGATGGCGGCCCTGAAAGTCCCGGTACTCTGTATCTTTATCGGAGAGGGGGGCAGCGGGGGCGCCCTGGCCACAGGGGTGGGAAATGAGGTATGGATGTTGGAAAATGCCACATACTCCATTTTGTCCCCGGAAGGATTTGCCTCCATATTGTGGAAAGATTCTTCCCGGGCCAGGGAGGCCAGCGAGATCATGCGCATCACTGCCCAGGATTTGAAACAGCTTCATGTTATCGAGAAAATCATTCCGGAGTTTGGGGGTGCGGACGCATCCACTGCCAGGGCCATCGGCGAGTATCTGAAGGAACAGATCAAGATATTCCTGGAACAGTACCGGGGCATGTCGGGTGCGGAAATTGCCGCCAGCCGGTATGAACGGTTCCGGAAGTTCTAAGAATTGACCGGGCCGGGAAATTCCCGGGGAAGTGGCTGTCCCTTAAGGCCCGCTCCTCACAGGGGGCCGCATGGCCCCGGTCCGGGAAAGGGGCAGGGATGGTAAAATATGCGGTCAGGATAAGATACAGCGGACAGAAACTGATATAGGAGAAAAGGAAGATGTCGGTAAAAATTTTGGGAACAGGGAGCGCGCTTCCGGCCAGGCAGGTTACAAATGAGGAAATTGCCCATATGGTGGAGACATCGGACCAGTGGATCCGGGAGCGTACGGGTATTGGCAGCAGAAGAGTGTCCACGGGGGAAACCGTTGCCTCCCTGGCTGCCCTGGCGTGCGGCCAGGCGCTGGAAAATGCGGGAAAAAGCGCGGAAGAGGTGGAACTTTTGCTGGTTGCCACATGCTCCCCGGAGGATGTGGCGCCTTGTGCGGCCTGCCGGGTACAGAAGGCAATCGGAGCCGGAAACGCCGTGGCGTTTGACATCAATGCGGCTTGTGCCGGCTTTTTATTTGCACTGCATACGGCATGGGCCTATGTGGAGTCAGGGATTTACCGGAATGCGCTGGTGGCGGGAAGCGAGGTGCTTTCCAAAATCGTGGACTGGGAGGACAGGAGCACCTGTATTTTGTTCGGGGATGGCGCCGGGGCAGTGTATGTGGAAAAATGTGAAACGGGAGGAATTCTGGGGTTTGTGCAGCATTCTGACGGCAGCCGGGGGGATGTGCTGACTTGTGTGGGCAGACCGCTGGAGAGTCCTTTTTTCTGCCGGGATACCGGGAAGGATTACCTGAAAATGGATGGGCGGGAAATTTTTTCGTTTGCGGTGCGGCAGATACCGGCAACCATACGGGAAGCCCTGGAGAAGGCGGGAGTTTCCGTGGAAGAAGTGGATTTATTTTTCCTGCACCAGGCCAACAGGCGCATAATAGAGGGGATATCCAAACGCCTCCAGGCAGATGGGGAGCGCTTTCCCGTGAATCTGGAATCGGTGGGGAACACTTCTTCCGCGTCCATTCCCCTTTTGCTGGACGAATGGAACAGGAAGGGAAAATGCAGGCCGGGGATGACCATCGTGCTGTCCGGTTTCGGAGCCGGACTCACCTGCGGGGCATGTGTCCTGAAGTGGTAAAAGAAATCCCTATTGACTTTTTGCGGAAAGTTGTTAAATTTATATATAGGAACCGCGGTGTAAAATTCTGTCATCCTGTGTAGGACAAAAAACACCCTGTCATCAGGCAGTCGCGGACAGAATGGTTAGCAAGGTGCCGCAGGCGCCTTTCGGCCGCAGATAAAGGAATGCCCCGGGAAGGGGATTTTTGAGGATAGGATCCAGAGAGGATATTGTCGGCGCAATGGCACAGAATAGAAAACGCTCCATAAACGAGCTGCTGGTGAGCTTGTTTCATTATGTGATGGATATGGAGGCAAAGGCGGTTATCACGGAGGAATTTCGTGACATTACCAACAATGACATGCACATCATAGAGGCAATCGGAGTGGAGGAACCCAGAAATATGTCCGAGATAGCCGGCAGGCTTTCCGTGACCACGGGAACTCTGACTACCAATATGAACGGCCTGGAAAGAAAGGATTACATCAGGAGGGAACGCAGTCAGAAAGACAAACGTGTGGTGCATGTGACACTGACGGAAAAGGGAAAAAAAGCTTTTTACCACCACAGGGATTTCCATAAAAAGATGATAAGGGCTATTGTGAAGGATTTAAATGAGGAAGAAATGGAAATACTGTACCGGTGCCTTGTAAATCTTGACAGCTTTCTGGATCCGGGGACTGACAAAAGAAAATGAGGCGGGTCCGGGAAGAGCCGCGGAGTGTGGGAGACAGGAAATGAAAACGGGAAATACCATGAGCATGGGGGAGAGGGTCAATGCGACATTAGGGGGAATCAAGACAGTCATATACGGCAGGACGGCCATGATTTTGCTGGGCTTTCTGTCACAGCTCATTCTGCTGGGAGTGGGATATATCCTGCTGCGTAATTACAGCTATATTTTCTATATTGTGTTTCTGTCCATCAGCGCCATAGCGGTGGTCTATATTTTTAATGCGCCGGGCAATCCGGATTTAAAACTTTCGTGGATGCTTCCCATCGCCATTTTCCCGGTCTTCGGCGCTATTTTCTATGTGACCATAGTGAGCCAGCCCGGAACCAAGGTCCTGTATACAAGACTTTTGGAGCAGGCGGAGTATACAAGGAAATATGTGATTCCCAGGGCGGAAATCCGTGACAGGCTCAGGGCGGAAAGCCCCCATATGGGACAGCTGGCCCATTATCTGGAAAAATGTGACAACAGTCCCGTGTATGATTCCACACAGATCAAGTATTATCCGCTGGGAGACAGCCAGTTTGTGGATATGGTGGAAGAACTGAAAAAAGCGGAAAAATATATTTTTATGGAGTTTTTCATTGTGTCAGGGGGCAGGATGCTGGGCACGATTCTGGACATCCTGAAGGAAAAGGCAAAACAGGGTGTGGAGGTGCGGTTTATGTATGACGGCACCAATGTGCTGTGGAACCTGCCAAGTTTTTTCCCGGATATCCTGGAGGAAGAAGGAATCCGGTGTAAAATGTTCGCGCCCATAAAGCCGGTTTTTTCGCCCCATTACAATAACCGTGACCACCGCAAAATTCTTGTGATTGACGGCAGGGTGGCATTTACCGGCGGCATTAACCTGGCAGATGAGTATATTAACCGGAAGAACCGCTTCGGGCACTGGAAAGATGCGGGCGCCATGGTTAGGGGAGACGCGGTGGAGCGGTTTACCTTCATGTTTCTGGAAATGTGGAATGAGTCCGAGCGGATGCCTGACAATTTTGAAAAATATAAGCTGCCGCCGGATGCCGCTGTGGCCAGCGACGGGGATGCCATACCTTACAGTGTCTGTCCCCTGGGACCGGAACGGGTGGGGGAGAAGGTCTACCTGGAAATTATCAATACAGCGCATACTTATGTGCATATTTACACACCTTATCTGATTCTGGACTATCAGATGCTTATGGCGCTGGTTTACGCGGCAAACAGGGGGGTGGAGGTGATTATCATCATGCCCCATGTGCCGGACAAAAAATATGCGTTCATGCTGGCGAAAACTTACTATAACCAGCTTCTGGAGGCCGGAATCAGGATTTATGAGTATGAGCCCGGCTTTGTCCACGCAAAAGTGTTTGTGTCGGATGATGTGAAGGCAGTGGTGGGGACGGTGAACCTGGATTACCGGAGCCTTTACCATCATTTTGAATGCGGCCTGGTGCTTTACCGCAATTCCCAGATCGCAGTGATAGAGCAGGATATTCAGGATACTCTGAAAAAATGTATTGAGATGAAAGTGGAGGATTATAAAAAGCTGAAAATCACGGACCGGGCCCTGGGCAGGATTATGCGGATCGTGGCGCCCCTGATGTAAGAGACAGGGAAAGGCGCTGCCAGGCCGGCGGGAGGAAAGGACAGTGTGATATTGGGAAACAGTCGGGGTGGGTTATGCCTGCTCTTTTTTATGTGCAGCTGCGTACAGATTATTTCCCTGCCTGAATTTCGGAAACTTTTCCGGAAACATTTCGTCTATAAGGGAGAGTGGAAAGTGGGCAGACGCAGCGACTTTACCCTTTAGTGCTATCGCGCAGCGATTTAAATAAGTCCAGCTAAGAAAAGTCAAGAGCTGCTGAAAAAAATTTGTGCTGGACAGTAAAGTCGCAAAGGCGCACGAGAGGAACTTT
>OFFP01002737.1_pt1 | contig 10004 bp, 13 predicted proteins | sample 1521431 | NCBI WGS metagenome assembly OFFP01 (sample SAMEA3504104, study PRJEB24116) | mouse gut metagenome | biome: mouse gut; feature: mouse-associated habitat; material: faeces | place: Denmark | collected 2011 | reverse complement strand
CGTCGATGCCTTCACCTGCATGAATCTTGGCATCAGCGGCTTTATCCGAATGTCCTTCGGCACATGGCAGCTTATTATGAACGCGGTTATATTGGTCGTTATTTTCTTCACCGTGCGCCGCTGCATCGGCCTTGGAACTATCGTCAACATGGTATGCGTCGGATATCTTGCCGACTTTATCTGCTGGCTGTTCCAGGATATTTTAAAAGTTGAGATGTCTTTGCCCTTACGCATCGCGGCGCTCATTATCGGCATGCTCTTCGCAGGCTTTGGCGTAGCGCTGTACATGGTGGCAGATATGGGCATCGCCCCCTATGACGCAGTGGGGATCATTATCGAAGAGCTGACGCACAGCAAGCTTAAATATGACAAAGCCCGCGTGATCAGCGATGTGACCGTCGTCATCGTCGGCGTGGCATTCTGCCTGATGTCCGACGGAAAGCTGGGGCTGATCATCGGGATCGGAACTGTGTGCAACGCACTGTTTAACGGGCCGTTGATACAGTTTTTCAAGACCCATGTAACAGAAAAGATGATATAATAATACCGTTATAATTTTTAACAAGGGCTGTTGCTTCGGTAGATGATTTATCTACCGAAACAACAGCCCAGCTCTTTTTATGCCTCATCAATTGCTTTCCCGATATCATGCCGCATATACTTATTATCGAACTGCACCCACTCGGTTGCCGCATATGCATTGGCTCTCGCCTCTTTTAAGTCCTTGCCCTTCGCTGTGATGCCGAGCACACGCCCGCCGTTTGTCACAAGCTTTCCATCGGCAAGCTTTGTTCCGGCATGGAAACAGTAATACCCATCGTGCTTTTTAAACTCCTCAAGCCCGGAGATTGGAAGGCCTTTCTCGTAACTCACCGGATACCCTTCGCTCGCAAGGACGACGCATACTGCCGCATTCTCCTCAAACTGCAGATCCACTTTATCCAATGTGCCGTCAATACATGCCTCCACAACTTCAAGAATGTCATTTTTCATCCGCGGAAGGACTACCTGTGCCTCCGGGTCACCGAACCTTGCGTTGTACTCCAGCACCTTCGGCCCTTCCTCCGTGAGCATAAGCCCGAAGAAGATGACTCCCTTAAAGGGCCTTCCCTCTGCCTTCATAGCGTCCACGGTAGCCTGATAGATGTGTTTATCGCAGAATTCTTCCACTTCCTTTGTGTAAAACGGGCTCGGTGAAAAGGTTCCCATCCCTCCGGTGTTAAGCCCGGTGTCTCCGTCTCCCGCACGCTTGTGATCCTGAGCCGAGGTCATAGTTTTAATCGTGTTGCCGTCCACAAAGGAAAGCACGGACACTTCACGCCCTGTCATAAACTCTTCGATAACCATTTCATTGCCTGCAGAGCCAAACTTCTTATCCAGCATGATCGTCTTAACGCCCTCTTTCGCCTCCTCGAGGGTGCTGCAGATCAGCACGCCCTTTCCAAGGGCAAGCCCGTCTGCCTTGAGAACAATCGGAAACTTCGCCGTCTCAAGATAAGAAAGAGCCTTGTCCGCATCGGTAAAATTCTCATATGCAGCCGTCGGGATATTGTATTTTTTCATCAGATCCTTGGAAAATCCCTTTGAGCCTTCTAAGACCGCCGCATTTTTCCTCGGCCCGAAAGTGCGGATGCCTGCTGCCTCCAGCTCGTCCACAAGACCGCCCACCAGCGGGTCATCCATCCCCACGATCACAAGGTCAACTGACTTTTCCTTTGCAAATGCCACGATTTTTTCAAACTCCATAGCTCCTATCGGAGCGCACTCTGCGTACTCCGCAATCCCGGCATTGCCCGGCGTACAGTAAATCTTATCCGCTTTGTCACTTTTTGCCACGCAGTACGCGATCGCATGCTCTCTTCCGCCGCTCCCGACAATCAATACATTCATCTTCGTTTCCTCCTAATTATCGTCCTCAACCACTTTCACAACTCCGCTCTCCACTTTAACCTTCCCGTTTGCCAGCATGTCAATCGCCTGGGGCAGGATCTTCCACTCAGCCTGCTCCATGACCCGCCTCTGTAAAGTCTCCGGCGTATCGTCCTGCTCTACATCCACCGCTTTTTGCAGGATGATAGGGCCTGTATCTGTTCCTTCATCCACAAAATGCACCGTTGCGCCCACAACCTTCACTCCCCTGGCGAGCGCCGCCTCATGCACCTTAAGGCCGTAATAGCCTGTTCCGCAGAAAGACGGGATCAGAGACGGATGGATATTTATGATCCGGTTCCGATACCGTTCAATCATCTCCGGCGGAATCACTACAAGGAACCCGGCAAGCACAAGCAGGTCTGGCTTGAGCCCATCCACTGTTTCCAGAAATCTTTTATTGAACTCTGCTCTTGACGCAAAATCCTTCGGGGAAATGCTAAGGCTCTTAATTCCATGATATTTTGCCCGCTCCAGCGCATAGGCATTTTTATTGTTGCTGATAACCCCGGCAATCCTCGTATTGGTAATCTCACCGGACGATGCGGCGTCAATAATCGCCTGCAGGTTCGTTCCGCCTCCGGACACCAGCACGACTATATTTAACATAATGTAACTCCTTTTTCTCCCTCTTCGATGCGGCCAACCACGTAAGCCGCCTCGCCTGCCGCCTCAATGGCCGCCACAGTCTTTTCCTTATCCTCCGGTGCAACGGCAATCACCATGCCAAGGCCCATATTGAACGTGTTATACATCATCTCTTCCGCAATATCGCCCTTCGCCGCCAAAAGCTTAAAAATCGCCGGAACCTTATAGCTGTCCTTCTCAATCACCGCATGCGCGCCCTCCGGCAGCATGCGGGGCACGTTCTCATAGAAACCGCCGCCTGTGATGTGGCTGCATCCCTTTACTTTCACGCCGCTGTTCTTGATGCTCTTAAGCGCCTTCACATATATCTTCGTCGGTGCAATAAGCGCCTCCCCCAGCGTCTTCCCCAGCTCCTCATAATATGTATCCAGAGATTCCTTCGTCATCTCGAACACACTGCGGACAAGGGAGAATCCATTGCTGTGCACGCCGCTTGATGCCATACCGATGAGCACATCTCCCGGCTTTATATCCTGTCCGTTTATAATCTCTTTCTTATCTGCCACGCCTACTGCAAATCCTGCCAGGTCGTACTCATCCACCGGCATAAGCCCCGGATGCTCCGCCGTCTCGCCGCCCACCAAAGCGCACTCGGACTGCTTGCAGCCCTCTGCTACGCCGCTTACGATATCCGCGATCTTTTCGGGATAATTTTTGCCGCATGCTATATAATCCAGGAAGAACAACGGCTCGCCGCCGGAACAGGCGATGTCGTTTACACACATGGCAACCGCATCGATTCCGATTGTATCATGCTTGTCCATGACAAACGCCAGCTTAACCTTCGTTCCGCAGCCGTCCGTTCCCGACAAAAGCACAGGCTCATCCATGTCCTTTATGGCGCTTAAGTCAAACGCGCCTGCAAATCCGCCAAGGCCCCCTAATACCTCCGGCCTCATCGTCTCCTTCACATGCTTTTTCATCAGCTCCACTGATCTGTAACCCGCCTCAATATCAACGCCAGCCTTTTTATAATCCATAATATTCATCCTCACTCAACCGATTTATTATATTTAACATTTATTTTTGCTCTTATCATTCCTGCAAAATCAGCTGTTAAGATACGCCTCGTAGCCAATCTCATCTAACTTCGCAGCCTTGCCCTGCACCGTCTCTTTCATCTCCTGGGTGTACTCTTTCAGCTTGTTCAAAAGCTCTGCGTCAGACACTGCAAGAATCTTCGCCGCAAGAATCGCGGCATTAAGCCCTCCGTCGATGGCAACCGTGGCAACCGGGATTCCCGGCGGCATCTGTACGATAGAAAGCAGCGCATCCTCGCCCTCAAGGTTCTTCCCGGACAGCGGAACGCCCACAACCGGCATCGGAAACAGCGCCGCGCACATCCCCGGAAGATGCGCCGCCATGCCTGCGCCGGCGATAATGACCTTCATGCCCTTCCCCTCGGCTTTGCATACTCAAAAAACACATCCGGCTCCCTGTGCGCCGAGATGATCGTCATCTCATAGTCAATCCCTAACTTCTCCAACATCTTGGCAGCTTTGCTCATCACTTTAAGATCCGAGTCACTGCCCATTACAATTCCTACTCTTGGCATGTCTTCTTCATCCTTTCTTTTTATTACATTTTCAGTGGCTCATTCAATACTTCTGTTCCCGCCAGCACGAACTGCCCATCCTTCAGCAGCAGAATCTCCTCGCCCGTCTTTGTCACTACCGAGATGCTCTTTAGCTCCTCGTAAGGGATGGTGATATCTGTATGACAGTGGAAATACGCTTTCGATATGTCTTCCTTCCGGAGCGCAGATACCGAATTATCCCTGGCAATAATTTCCTTCCCGTTAGGATTATATACTTTCACGTCCTCGCTCCAGCTATAGCACGTATCCCCCACTGCAAAATGCGGCCCCATCTTCTCTGCAATAAGAATCGGCAGCTTGTCCTCTATCCTGTACTTCTTCGCCGCAGCGTAAGCCGTCGTATTTGTTCCGATGGCAAATTCCCCGAGAGCCAGCGTCGGATGCTTATGAAGGATATTATCCCGGATATACTCTTTGTTCTCAAGCTCCCGCTCAAAATTACCGCAGATGTAATCTGCAATCATTCCGTTGGCAAACTGAATCTCAAGGTCTTTAAACTGCAGCTCATTAAGATATACTTTGCTGACGTGCAATACACCGTTGGTTCCCTCCAGCACCGGGGAAGTGAACACCTCTCCCACCGGGATATTCACATCTGCCACGCAGTTTTCAAAAACCGTCTCCTTCTCAGGGTCGGACAGCTCATAAAGCTTAACCGTCAAGTCCGTCCTGTTCTCACCTGCACCCAGGATTCGGACATGATCCCCCTGGTCTAGCGCATCAATAAGCGTCTGCTGCACTTTTTCATAGACCTTTGCATCCAGCGTATTAATCTTTATGATCTCCTCAAAGATCTTCTCATAGTCTTCTCCAATCTCTGGCACCGGCCAGGCTATAATCGTATAGCTCCTCTCATCCCCGCGGATATATTCATTCGTAATCTGGCTCTGGCGGCTGTCGAACTTAAGGGCGAGCTCCTCCTGCTTTTCGGTAAGCCTTGCCGCCTCCGCTTTCGTCTCCGGAATAAACGGTTTCTCCCCAAACACCTCCATACACGCCGGCCCCGCAAACTGCGCCGCCTCCGCTTTATATTTTTCATAGGCGGTATGGATAACCTCAAGCTTGCGCTCCACAAACCGCTTGTCTAAAAACAGCGCCTGATCATTTCTGTGGTCATAATCATATTGAGGATTCGGGTTTCCCCCGCAGTAGCCAATCTTAATATGCCTGCGCTTAGTGAGCGCGCTTACCGACGCGCGGTAAATAACCGGAGAAAGGCCCATCTTTTCAAAATTCTCTGCCGCCTTTCTTACCACGCGCTCAAATCCAAGGACATACCGGATATTCACCACAGATTTCTTTGAGAGATCCTTTCCTGTATTCACAAAGCCTGTCCGGTACCCTTCCGTATATACATCCGCCATCCTTTGAATGGTTTCCTCTGGCAGGCTGCTCAAATACTGCGCGCTCTTTATTTCATTTTCACTGACATACTCTCCGAACCGATACAGATACCGAAAGTCCGAAATATCACTTTCCCGTATGATATCTGCGGCAAACGACTCCTCCGGCAATATCTGCTCACGGATGCGGTCAGCCACGAACACATCGCAGTAATCACTTGCATACCAGTACAGAATATCCCGGATATTTTTAGCCTCCGGCGCTCCCTCCTCATACTGATTATAAACTTCGAGAAAAAGCTCCATCAAAATATCCAGGTACTCCGTCTTTCCCTCGAACGCGTACACAATCATTCCCCGTAATTCCGCATACAGGAAACTTAAGAGCACGCCGTGCTCTTCCCCCATTGCCTGCACTGCAAACGCCGGGTTGGCATAGCTTTCTTCGTACTGCTCCGGCAAAATATCGTAATACAGCCTCCGGTTCCATCTCTTTAGCTCTTCCATAGGCAAAGCGTCATAAGAACCGTCTGAAAGCACATTTCTCAGCTCGTCAATCATAATGACAAAATCAGCCAATTTATGAAAATAATCGCAAAACACTCCATCCACTGTCTGTTCCGTCCTTATCTCCCGAATCCGGCCGACTGCAAGTTCATATCTTTCTTCAATCATTTAAAAAAGCCCCCTGACAAATATGATGCATACAAACAAAAGTATGGCTCCATTACAGCCAAGCCCTACCTTGCATGTTATGTAATTCTTTTCCCTTTCATTGAATCCCCGCCTGGCATATACAAGCCCGCGCCATGCGATCACAGGCACGACAAATCCGGCAAGGCCGATGATAAGGCTGATATCTCCCCTGGCCAGAAAAGAATCTCTCAGCATCATGAAAAGCAAAAAGGCAGTCACCGCTGCCAGGAGACAAGACTGTATCCCCTTTTTCGCATGTTTTTTCTGCCTTTGGCCATACTTTGTCTTAATCAGCTTTTTCCTCTGTTTCGCCCTTGCTTTGGCCAGCTCTTTTGCTTTATCCTCTTCCGTCTTTTTTCTCCTGTTTATAAACATACTTTCTCCTTATTGCATTACATATCACATACATAATATATCCAGCGATTCCGCCGATTGTGTTTAAAAGAAGGTCATCCACATCAAAACTGCCCCCCTTCGCCAGCAGCTGAAATGTTTCCACGCAAAGGCTCAGCCCAAAACTATAAAATAATGCCGAAAAAAATTTCCGATGCCCGCTCGCCACCGGCATGAAAAAGCCGAACGGCATAAAAATCAGGACATTTCCAAACAAATTCGTAAACGTTGCGAACATGCCAAGCTGTTCTCTGTATTTCCAAAACCTTTTTATTTCTTTAAACAGTATCAGGTTATACCGGTATTCTGTTTCCCCCGTCCGTCCATACCAGTCAGAAAACAGTAAAAAGTATACGATAAACACAATATAAAGTACAAACAAAATCTTACCGACAAAACGTATCCTTTTTTTGTCACTTATGTTCAAATACAGCTCTCCTTTTATCTGTTCATACTATCCTCTTAAAATGTAAGTCCTTTTCTGTCTTTTCTTAACTGTACGCCGCTGACGATTGCGATAACTCCCACAGCAATCCCCACCACCAACGTTACAATGCCGGCTGCAATATTCGCCGCCCCGGTAATGCCCATGGTCTTATACGCTTTCTCATTCATATCCCATACCTCCTCAAATCCGCCTGTCTATTTTACCCCATACTCTTCATAATATGCGTCAATCGCCTTCTTTAATGTATCGTCAATCACGATTTTCCCGCTGCACGGCTTGTTATGTAGATGCTCTACCACCTCTTCCATTGTGACGATCGCGCTTGCGCCAAACCCATACAGCTCCTTAATCTCATCCAGCGCAGACTTGCTGCCGCCCTTTCCTACTTCCATGCGGTTCAGTGAAACAATAAGCCCTTTCACTTCTACATCCGCCTGCGCTTTTATAATCGGAAAAGTCTCTTCAATAGACTTCCCGGAGGTAGTGACATCTTCAATAATGACAACCCGGTCGCCGTCCTTTAATTTGCTCCCAAGGAGAATCCCCGTATCGCCGTGATCCTTTACTTCTTTTCTGTTAGAGCAGTAACGGATGTCCTTTCCATAGAGCTCGCTGATTGCCATAGTCGCTGCCACTGCAAGGGGGATGCCTTTGTAAGCCGGCCCGAACAGCACGTCAAAGTCAAGCCCGTACGTATCATGAATCGCCCTCGCATAATACTCCCCAAGCTTTCTGAGCTGCGTTCCCGTAACGTAAGCCCCCGCATTCATGAAAAACGGCGACCTGCGCCCGCTCTTTAATGTAAACTCCCCAAACTTAAGCACGTCACTGTCAACCATAAATTCAATAAATTCTTTCTTATAACTCTCCATATAACCTCTCTCCTTTATGTATCTTTAAATTTTACCATATTCACTATCCGCGTTCAACCATAAAAAATAACCGGCGGTTTCCAATGATTTTTTAATCCTGATAATTAAGCCTTTTAAGGCTCCCCTCCGGAAATCTATACTCCGGCGTCGCAAACGGATACTTTACCTCCTGCTCATAATACCAAGGGTCGCCGTCATGCAGCGGATTTTTAAGCAGATGGAATTCCTGCGCCGGCATGTACCCCTGTGCCAGCAGAAATGCTTTCTGCCCCTCTTCATTTTCACAGACATCTGCCACAAGGACGACATGCCCTGGGCTTCCGCCTTTCAGGAACACATCCCCGCAGGCAATATCTGACAGCGCAGTCTCCTCTGATTCCGCCTCCATGGAAAGCGTTCCCGCATAACTGAACACCACCCGCAGATATTTCTGAAAACTTTCATAAGAATCGTCATATCCCGCAGATTTCTCCCATGAGACATCATTTCCACTTACTTTAATGCGGTAGCCTTCTCTCCATTTGGAATACTCCGCATAAAAGCCGCTGACAAAGTGAAAGCCGATTTTTTCTTCCTGTCCTGTCTCCCGGAAGTATTCCGCATAGACCCGCATGATAGAATCCGCACACTGCTGCAAGTCTTCCTCCTCAATGGGCAGGGCAAACACCGCCTGATGAGCCGTCTGATTTTTCTTCTCTTTCCCGTTATAAAGAAATACCGGGCTGCCATCCTCTTTTAAGGCATATCCTCTCAGGAAAGCGCTCAGGCTGTCTTTTTTTGCCTCCTTGCGGACATAGCCTTCCGGCGTCTTTATACGGGTTTCCAAAGTCATTCCTTCCGGAGCCACCAGCCCTTGGCTTGCTGCACCCGTTTCATCCTCTGGCGGCTCTTCCTTTGCTGCCTTTTTTTGTTCCTGCCCTTTTTGCGGTTCATTCCCGGCATCCTCCGCCCTGCACCCGCCGAGCATGAACAGAAAAAGTGCAAGCATCAGAATAATAACCTTATTTATCATAATCTTTCCTGACTTTCTATTCAACATCTCCGCCCCAGCCCCTTTCTCTATACGCTCTCGCTCTATTACCTCGTTCTCCTGAACACCGCGACCACAGTCCATAAGGTTGCGAGAAACTGCATGAAAAATATAAAATTGCAGGCAAATCTCTCCCATCCAGAAAGCCCGCTATCCCCGGCAAGCCCACATCCAACTCCCGCAGCGCAAAGGCTGAACAAAAGCGCCAGTGCACTGACTATTATCTTCTCATTCTTTCGCATCGCGAGTCCTCCTAATCAATATCCATCAAGGCTGCTGTTCAAAACAGGTTTCTTTCGCAGCAGCCGTATAAAGTCCAGCCAGATAATCTTCCGTCTCTTTCCTGGCTCTGAAGATTATAATATCCGCCTTACCTTCATACTTCTCCAGCAGTTTGTAGATTCGCGGCAGCTCTTCCTTAGGAAATCCTTTAATCCACTGCTTAAACTCCTCGTCAAACTCCGTTTCCAGCCACGGCAAATCCTCGCGCCTTTTCCCGATGCGTGACTGCGCCCCTGCAAGGCAGACCTCCAGCGGATAGTCCAGCAGAAACACCGTATCGCACTCTTTTAATCTCAGCTCAAGCGTGCGCTGGTAATTTCCGTCAATGATCCATTTGTCCTTTCGCACGATCTCCTCCAGCCGCGCATCGAATTCCTCCCTCGGTATATTAGTCCGGTCCGGCTTATGCCACAGCATATCCAGATAATATAAGGGCAGCCCCGTCACCTCATGCAGCCTCTTTGCAAATGTGCTTTTTCCTGCCCCCGGACACCCGATAACCATTGCCCTTTCCATCATCTATGCACCATTCTTCTTGTCATGCAAGGCATATCAGCCTCGCATACTTATTTTCCGAATCTTCAATCACCTTGATTTTCCCATCCTTGATAAACGCCTCTATCCTTTTCGCATACCACCAGTCTCCGACACCGATGGGAAAGTTCCCCAAGATATCGCCAATCAGCCTTGCCTCTTTAACCGGCTCCCCAGAGAGCCTTTTCCAGATAAGGAAATCATAAAAAGACTCCGGCACTCCCGTCACCCT
>OFFP01002733.1_pt1 | contig 10011 bp, 7 predicted proteins | sample 1521431 | NCBI WGS metagenome assembly OFFP01 (sample SAMEA3504104, study PRJEB24116) | mouse gut metagenome | biome: mouse gut; feature: mouse-associated habitat; material: faeces | place: Denmark | collected 2011 | reverse complement strand
CGGCCGTCAATCTCTGCCTTAATGCCCGCATTTTCAATATGCTTGCCCACTTCATTGACAATGTCCTGAAACACCACTTTCTACTACCATGTTGATCATAGGAATCCCTGAGTGAGTGTGCATTATAGACATAAGTGCAGCCATGTCAAGGACACCAATGTCTCAATCCCATAATGAGGCAAAGTGTTCCACAGATGAAGCCCAGAGGGAGCAGAGCAATACTCTGGATGTGGGATATGATCCCGCCACAAAACGCTGGGAACTGATCGTAAAATACCACGGCAGTCTGGACAGACTTCAGGCGCTGAATATTCAGGTGGAATATCTGATTGCGGGATATGCGGTGCTGACGGTGCCGGAGGCACTGGTGGACCGGGTTGTGGAACTGGAAGAAGTGGAATATGTGGAAAAGCCCAAACGTTTTTTCTTCGGTGTGGAAATCCCCACGGAAAATTCCTGCATCGTGCAGGTGACATTGCGGGAGCCGTATCTTACCGGTGCGGGAGTGCTGGTTGCTGTACTGGATAGCGGGGACTGTGTCAAATTGTTGTCATCTTTTTAAAGTCAAATAAATACAGGGTACTCCGCCAGGAAGAGCGCATGGAACAGTAAATTGTAAACCATGCGTTTTTTTTGCGCGCAAAGGGAGGAAAAATAACATTCAGAGTTGAAACAATCTGAGACATAAGATGAGAAAGAGGGATTTCTTTTAATTTCGCCAAAATATTAGATAATTATTAAATATGATTGACATCACAAATTCTATATGATATAAATAATATTAGATTGATATCAACTAGTTTAACAAATATGAAAGGAGTACTGTGATGCGTGAAAAGTGGAATCTGCGCCCGGAGCCTTTCTGGCTGCTGGAAGCCTTTGCCTGCATGAACTATGTGGATGCACTGGACAGTGAGGAATGGCTGAATAAAAGCAGTTCCTGGAGCCGGAGGCAGAAGGAGGAATTTCTGCTTCCCTACAGGAGTTACAGGGGAGAGATGCGGAACAGGCTGCTGCCGGTTCTGGAACAGTATCCCCTGCTCAAAGGATATGTGGACAATGTGCCACGGGAAAAAGAAAGTCTGCGGAGTTTTGATCCGCCCATGATCTCCTTCCTGACACAGATGGAATTTGTGCTGGAAGCACAGGAGAGACCCTCCGGGGAAGCGCTGGAAAGGGAACTGAACGGGGCTTTTGGCCGGATGCTGGACAGAGACATGCAGAAATCACCGGAGGCCGAAGATGTGGTAATCCGCGGACTGGCGGACGTGATGCAAGCGCTGGAAGGCTGGGAAGGGGAGGACGCGGATAAATTCAGGATGCTGCGTCTGTATTCGGAACGGTATGAGGTGATGGAGCAGCTGTGGGATTTTCGGGAAGTCTGCAGGGAGATTGGTCTCGCATGCCTGCCTCTGGTGCGGGAGCGCTATGACGCCTGCATGGAAAAAGTTCAAAACCCGGAGGAACTGGACAGTCTGCTGGAAGGTGTGGGACTGGGATGCAGGGAATTCGATTCCTGCCGGATTACACTGAACATTATACGTTATGACAGAATTATGGCACAGATGCTGGAAGGCACGGGAGGCTGGCCGGATTCCGTGAATTGTAAGCTTCATATCGGAATTGAGACTTTCTACATGTTTTCCTCCAATGCCGAAGGCTTTCATGATGGCAGACTTCTGGACGGACTGAAAGCCCTGGGCGACTCCACCCGGATGAAAATTGTCCGTAAATTAGTGGAGCGCCCGTATTATCTGCAGGAGATGGCCAGGGAACTGGAACTGACCCCTGCCACGGTACTGCATCACCTGGGCGTACTCATATCGGCGAACCTGATTGAGATCCAAATGACCAGGGAGAAGAAGAAAATCATTTATTATCAGATTAAAAAAGGCGGGTTCGAGGAGATCAGCAGGGGAGTCATGCAGCTCCTCCTGACCCGGAAGGAGCGGGAGACAGTGCAGAAGGAGAAACAGATTCAGGAGGGGCAGCAGACCCAGGGAGGTGGGCAATGGACCATAAGAAAATGAAAAAGACATCATATCCGCTGGGGGCAACCCTGAAACGGATGCTTGAAAACGCGGCGGCGCAGAATCCGAAGCTGTTTGTGCTCTGCGGGATTTACACGGTAACGGCGGCCATCTACCCCTTTCTGGCCGTGCTGCTGCCGAAACTGATCCTGGGAGAGCTGGAGAAGGGGCCGGACGCCAGGCCCCAGGCTGTTTTATGGATTGGGGCAGGATATTTTGTCCTGGCACGCCTGCTGGGATTTGTGCGCACATTTTTGAAAATCCGTCCCTATTCCAGGATTTCCCTGCTGCGGCTGGACTATGTGAGAATGACGGCAGTCAAGCTTATGGAAATGGCGTATCCCCACACGGAGGATGCCCGGTTTCTGGAAAAGTATGAAAAGGCCGTGGTTGCCACCCAGAGCAATGATAATGGGGTGGAGGGAATATACCATAAGCTGTATGAAATACCGGCAGTGCTGTTATCGGCGGTGGCCCTGAGTATCTTTATCGGACGACTGAGCCTTCTGGTACTTCTGGGACTGGGGCTGAACCTGGCAGTCACACTGTGGGTCAGTCGGGCAGCCCATGGTTTCCGGTATGCAAAAAAGGAGGAAGAGGCCAGGCGGCTGCGGAAGGTGAGATACTACAGCATGACGTCAAGCGACTTTACGTATGGAAAAGATATCCGTATGTACGGACTGAAAAAGCGGATTCTGGATAACGCTTCCATGGAAATCGCAGGGTATAAGAATTTAAACCGCCTGCTGGCGGCAAAGGAGTACCACCTGGGCTTTGCGGCGCTGGCGGCCATGCTGGTCGGCGATGTGCTGACCTACGGCGTGCTGATCGGACGGACGGTTTCGGGAATGTCCATAGCCAGTTTTTCCATGTACCTGACGGCCATACTTACTTTGTCGGTCTATCTGAAGGAGGCGGCGGAACAGTTTGGCTTTGTGGTGAACGAGGGCCAGTATGTGCATGAAATGTACTGCTTTCTGGATCAGGATATGGGGGAAAAGGGCGGAAGCCGCATGGCCGTTAAGGATGATACGCTGGAAATCGTCTTTGATGACGTGAGTTTCCGTTATCCCGACACGGAAAAATATATATTCCGCCACCTGAACCTGACCATACACAAAGGCGAGCGGCTGGCGGTAGTGGGAATCAACGGGGCGGGGAAAACCACTCTGGTGAAGCTGATGCTGGGGCTGTTTGACGTGACGGAGGGAGAGATCCGCATCAATGACATTCCCATAGGCGAATATGACAAGAAAGAGCTGTATTCCATGTTTTCGGCGGTGTTCCAGGATATCAACATTCTTGCGTTTACGGTGCGGGAAAATGTGGCGGGCCGCCGGGAGGGAATTGATGACGAAAAGGTGGCAAAGGCCCTGGAGCAGGTGGGGCTGAAGGAGGCCATAGAAGCCCTGCCGAAGAAGACGGAGCAGATGATGCTGAAGGTGATAGAGGAAGATGGCGCCATGCTTTCGGGAGGACAGAACCAGAAACTGACCATCGCCAGGGCGCTGTACAAGGATGCCGCCATGGTGGTCATGGATGAGCCCACGGCAGCCCTGGATCCACTGGCAGAGGCGGAAATCTATGAGAATTTCAGCCAGCTGGTGAAAGGAAAGACAGCGGTGTATATTTCCCATCGCCTGGCCAGCACCCGGTTCTGCGACCATATTGCCCTGTTTGACCAGGAAGGTTTAAAAGAATACGGAACCCATGAGGAGCTGATGGAGCTGAAGGGAAGCTATTATGAAATGTTTACTGTCCAGGGAAAATATTATACCCGGGCATGATCGTCAGACGGAGAAACGGCATCTTGCCGGAGACGGAGCTGCAATGGGAGGCATGTATGAATAATCGAAAAAAAGTAAAATTGTTTTTCAGGCTGTCCTGGAAGACGGTGCCGGCATATATCCTGATGCTGGTGTTATATACCGTTATCAGCGGCGGCCAGGTGGTGGTGAATGTGGTATTGCCCAAATTTCTCATCGATGAACTCACAGGAAACAGGGAGATGGAGCGCCTGCTGCTGTTCGGAGGCCTGGTGGTTCTGGCCAACTTGTTTTTTGCCTGGATGAACCGTCTGATGAAGCGGTGCATGGATGTGCAGAATGTTTTTGTCAGCCAGAAAATGGAACAGCTGCTGGGAGAAAAAATAATGAGCCTGCCGTATATGCGGCTGGAGGAACCCTATTATCTGGATTTGAAGGAAAGGGCCTCTTTTGCCTTTGAGAACCAGCAGGCCATGCGGAACATGATTATCGGGCTGGCAGAACTGCTGCAGAAGGGCAGCACCCTGCTGGGGCTGACTGTCATCATGGTCACACTGAGCCCCGTGCTGGTGGCGGTGCTGCTGTTGCTGGTGGGACTTATGCTTCTGCTGCAGAAACGGCTTGCGGTATACCAGGGCAAAATACATGATATGATCCTGCCCCTGAACCGCAGGTACGGCTACTATGTGACCCGGGCCTTTGACGGGGAACTGCAGAAGGATATCCGGCTCTATGACATGGCCGGGATGATCGGGGAACGGGTGGACTGGTATAATCATGACATGACGAATACCTTTGACAGATTCCGGAAACAGGAAGGTTTTTTTCTGGGGCTCTATGGTGTGATCAATGATCTGCAGGCAGCTATTTCCTACGGATATGTGGGGCTGCGCGTGATCACCGACTGGTTCGGCGGGCGCATGGGTCTGGGCTCCTTTACCATGTATGTAAATGCGGCGGTGCAGTTTTCCACCAATATTACGGAATTTGGCCAGAGGGTCATCAATCTGCAGAAACTGCTGGGATATCTGGATCCCTTTATGGAGCTGATGGAATTGCCCGAGGAAGGCCGGGACGGGGAAGGCGTGGAACTGGAAGGGCCGGTGGAGAGCATTGCATTTGAAAATGTGGATTTTACCTATCCGGGTACGGAAAAGAAAGTGCTGGACCAGGTAAGCTTTTCCGTGAAAAAGGGGGAGAAAATTGCCGTGGTGGGTTTAAACGGCGCGGGAAAAACCACCCTGATCAAACTGCTGTGCCGTCTGTATCAGCCCCAGTCCGGCCGGATTCTGGTAAACGGAAGGGATATTACGGAATACGGACACGGGTCCTATATGCGCCAGCTGGCAGCGGTGTTCCAGGATTACCGGCTGCTTGACATTACCATAGGGGAAAATATCAGCTGCCGGGCCCCGGGGGAAGATGAGGGGACAGTGAAGAAGCTGGTGTCCCAGGTGGGGCTGGCAGAAAAAATGGAAGAACTGCCCAGGGGGATTTCCACGCTTCTGGGCAGGGAATACGACGAGGAGGGGACGGAACTGTCCGGCGGCCAGCAGCAGAAAGTTGCCATTGCCAGGGCGCTTTACAAAAATGCGTCCCTGATCATCCTGGATGAACCTACCAGCGCGCTGGATCCCCTGGCAGAAGCGGAGATTTATGAGAACTTTAATGAACTGGCCGGCGGAAGGACGGCGCTCTATATCTCCCATCGCATGTCATCCAGTGTGTTCTGTGACAAGGTGCTGGTGATTGACGGAGGAAGGGTGGCAGATTTTGCGCCCCATGAGGAACTGATGAAAAAGGAAGGAAGCCTGTACCAGAGGATGTTCCATGCCCAGGCCGAAAATTATGCCTGAAAAAAGGGACAGCCTTTTGGGGGAGGGTTTTGCATTTTCCTGACACAGGAGGGAATTGACTACCGGCTGCCGGAATTCCGGAAAAAGGACGGCACCACCAGAATCCGCTATCTGTGGGACCAGACCCTGATGCCCACGGAAGGAAACGGGGAACCGGGAGCCGGTGGGGAGGAAGAAAGGGATCTCACCCGGGAGAGCATGACCCGCCGTCCGCCGGAAGGATTCGGCATGGGCGTGGAATTCGATGCGGAACAGATCAACCGGGCGCTGGGCGCATCGGATGCGCAGCAGCAGTCAGCCCTATTGCCCAGCGTGGACACCAGCGGCCACGGAACGGCCGTGGCGGGGATTGCGGCGGGACATTCCTCCTCATACGACGGTGTGGCCACGGGAGCGGATCTGCTGGTGGTGAAGCTGGGGCTGCCGGATGTGAATTCTTTTCCCAGGACAACGGAGGTCATGCGGAGCATTACCTACAGCATCCGGAAAGCCATGGAACTGCAGATGCCCGTGGTGATCAATTTAAGCTTCGGAAATACCTACGGTGCCCATGACGGCAGCTCGCTGCTGGAACGTTTCCTGGACAATGCCGCGGAAATAGGGCGCACTGTCATATGCGTGGGCAGCGGCAATGAGGGAAACAGCGGGGGACATCTGGCGGGCAGTCTTCTGGAAGGGAAAAATGCAGGTACGGGAACCGTGGCCAGCCGCTCCGAAATTTATGTGGCGCATCCGGTGTCGGCAGAGTTGGCTGTGGCGGAATATGAGCGCACGCTGAATGTCCAGCTGTGGAAAAATTATTGTGATACCTACCGTATTTTTCTCCGTTCTCCCGGAGGCCAGGAAACACAGCTGCCGGAACTGGTCAATGGGGGAAAATATACACTGCAGATGGAGCAGACAAATATTCTGGTGTACTTCGGGGAACCTGCCCCTTATGCGGTGGCGGAAGAAATCTATTTTGAGATGCTGCCCCTGGAAGGGAATTACATTAACAGCGGGGTGTGGACCATCCGGCTGGAACCCGTGGAAGTGGTCACAGGGAGGTATTATTTTTACCTTCCTTCTTCTGCTGTGCGCAGCAGCGGAACAAGGTTTTACCGCTCCACGCCGGAAGTGACGCTGACAATTCCATCCACGGCGGCAAAAGTCATTTCCGTGGGCGCCTACGACAGTACCTATGAGGCTTATGCGGATTTTTCCGGAAGAGGGTATGCGGATGCAAACCGTACCATAGGCGTGGTGGCGGCAGGCCTTGCCAAACCGGACCTGGCGGCCCCGGGGGTGGGGATTGTGGCGCCGGACATTTACGGGAATTATTCCCCTTTTACCGGCACTTCCTTTGCCACGCCCCTGGTGAGCGGCAGCTGCGCGCTTCTGATGGAATGGGGGATCGTGAGAGGGAATGATCCATTTCTGTACGGGGAGAAAGTAAAAGCGTATCTGCGGGCCGGAGCCCGGGCCCTGCGGGGGGAAAATGTTTACCCCAATGACCGGGTGGGCTGGGGAGGTCTGTGCGTAGCCACAAGCCTGCCAGGCTGAGGTGCCGGATGATCCTGCAGATTACCCTTTTGTGTGCAGGATTAACCGGTGCGTACGGAAAAATATCAAGTTGCCACTTCGTGCATATAATTGATAGTGATAAAAATGCATTATCAGGCAAGTTCTGATAAGAATGAGGTGGTTTCAATTGAACAATTTTGATGCAGACTGGAAATTCAATCCACCGAATCTGTTCGGCACGAGAAATTCTGACAGAAACCGGAATCAGAATACGGCCCGGCCCTCCCCGGATTGTGCAGATGAGACAAATACTGTCATTTCAGATGATTTCCAGTATAAAAGTAATGAGGAACCTGAGGAATATAATCCTTCTTGTTATTGTGAAGCTGGGATGATGGAATCAGGGAGAATGCCGGGGCCGCCCGGCATTTTTTGTGAGCGCGGGGAAACCGGACCGATGGGCCCCAGAGGCGAGCCCGGACCGCCGGGATGTCCCGGCGAACGCGGAGAAACCGGCCCCCAGGGAGTTACGGGCCCCCAGGGTCCCCAGGGTGCTACCGGTCCGATGGGTCCAAGAGGAGAACCGGGGGTACGCGGGCCGGCGGGGCCGCCCGGCTATCCGCAAAACAGCATCTTTGCAACATTTTCGGGCCAGGATCTGATTATTCCGGAAAGCGCAGGTTTCCCCCTTAAAACGGAGATCCCGGATATATCCGGAAATATATCCCTCTGCAATCATTGCTCTCTGGATCTGGCTCCCGGATATTATGCCATCAGTTATTATATATCCGCAGTGATAAAAAGGCATGGTTTTATAAAGTTTACCCCTGTGGTTAATAACTGTAAGCAGGCCGGTTACGGAGCATGTGTAAAAGCGTCAAAGCAAAAGCAGATGCCCGTGATATGGAGATATTTTATTATGGAAGTACCAGTCAGGTCCACGCTGTTTTTTTCATGGCTTTCTACGGCGGGTCCCGCCAGGGCAGACATGTATCTGACAATAGAAAAACTTTACAGATAGGGAGGGGAGAATATGGCCACAATAAGCCTTTGCATGATTGTCAAAAATGAGGAAATGCATATTGCGCGCTGTCTTGACAGTATGGCAGACCTGGTAGATGAAATCATAATTGTAGATACCGGTTCCACGGACCGGACAGTGGAAATCGTGTCTGATTATACAGACAAGGTGTATTCCTATTCCTGGAAGGATGATTTCGCAGATGCCAGAAATGCGTCTTTTTCCAGGGCAGTAATGGATTACTGTATGTGGATGGATGCGGATGATATTCTGGAAGCATCGGAAAGGGATAAATTTTTACAGTTAAAGCAGACACTTTCCGCTGATGTGGATATTGTAATGATGAAATATCATACTTCTTTTGATGAAGCGGGCCGGCCTTCGTTTTCCTCTTTCAGGGAAAGATGGATTCGGAATTGTGCGAAATACCGATGGACAGGTGCCGTCCATGAAGTGATCCCCCCTGATGGCAGGGTGGTGTATTCCGATATCGCGGTCTGTCACAAAAAAGTGGGGGCGGGGGATCCTGACCGGAATCTGAAAATATACCAGAAGATGATTGCGGCTGGAAAGTATCTGGAGCCGAGACAGCAATATTATTATGGACGGGAACTATATTATCACAGGCAATATAGGGAAGCCATTTCTGTGTTTGAAGAATTCCTGCTCTCGGCAGAGGGCTGGATCGAAAATAAAATAGAAGCATGTTCTGTCTGTGCCGACTGTTATTACCGGCTGGGGGAGGAACAGGCTGCGCTGAGCACGCTTTTACGTAGTCTGGGTTTCGATCTGCCAAGAGCCGAACTGTGTTGTGAAATTGGGAAGTATTTTCTGGAACACGGAAACTTCCATAATGCCATTTTCTGGTATGAGACGGCACTGAATACGCCTAAAAAAGAACATTCCGACGGGTTTATTCTGCCGGACTGTTATGACTATGTCCCTTTTTTACAGCTGTGTGTGTGCTATGACAGAATGGGGGAGCGGCAAAAAGCGAAGGAATACAATGAGAGGGCCGGAAGCTGTAAACCCTATTCCCAGGCATATCTTTATAATAAAAGATATTTTGACAGTCTGTAAATTCTCCGGGATGTATTTGAAATTTAACTGGCGGAACAAGGGAGACATTTGGGCGATTGTTTTCGACAAAAAGTAACGTTTTTCGTTCTGGCACATAAGCTATCTGTATAAAAGACACTCTTTGAGAGGCTTTATACAAATCATAGGAGGATGTGTTTCAGATGAATCAGAACAATGGACGTAACTGTTGTCAGAATCAGTGCCATACCCCTTGTTGCGAACGCGGTCCGGCGGGACCGAAAGGGGATCCGGGTCCCATGGGTCCTCAGGGGATGAAAGGGGATACCGGATGTCCGGGCCCCAAGGGGGACAAAGGAGATCCCGGCCCTATGGGGCCACAAGGGATTCAGGGGATTCCGGGTGCAAGGGGGCCCAGGGGAAATACAGGGCCGGTGGGTCCTACCGGAAATACCGGACCCAGGGGCTGCGCAGGACCCAGGGGTTATGCAGGACCGCAGGGGATTCAGGGAATACAGGGGGTCCGCGGTGATGTGGGCCCGAAAGGGGATCCGGGATGTGAAGGGCCGAAAGGAGACATGGGTCCTCAGGGACCGGCAGGTCCGGTGGGTCCTGCAGGTCCTGTAGGCCCTCAGGGAGATATCGGTCCACAAGGACCCAGAGGTATCCCGGGTCCTGCCGGACCAACAGGTCCAACGGGATCTATGGGTCCGCAGGGTGTGACCGGTCCGCAGGGGATTCAGGGTGTGACCGGTCCCATCGGAGTCCAGGGCCCCAAGGGCTGCCCGGGAGATGAA
>OFFP01002732.1_pt1 | contig 10016 bp, 12 predicted proteins | sample 1521431 | NCBI WGS metagenome assembly OFFP01 (sample SAMEA3504104, study PRJEB24116) | mouse gut metagenome | biome: mouse gut; feature: mouse-associated habitat; material: faeces | place: Denmark | collected 2011 | reverse complement strand
AGTGCGGCACAGGCTCTGCTGGACGTGCCGGCTCATAAAATTGCGGTTTTGAAAATGAAATAGAGGGGGAAAACAAAATGTTTGTCATTAAGAGGAATCAAGTGGTTGTAACGGCACTGGCGGTGATGATTGCGGCGGCAGGCTATCTGAATTTTCAGGAAAGCCGCTCTGCACAGAGCAACAAAACCGCGCTCCAGCTGACAGAGGAAGGCGATATCACGGCACTGGTGGATTATTCTGCCCTGCCGGATGATCTGGACGCGGAGGATCTGGCACTTGACCCGATTACTGCGGAAGCAGAGATTGCGGAAACAACCGGGGACGGTGCGGCTGTGTTTGTCAGTGCGGAAGGCGGGTTGACCGGCGGGCAGTATTTTGCGGAAGCAAAACTGGACAGAGAACAGTCCCGCGCAAAGCAAAAGGATATTCTGACGGAAATGCTGAATAACGAAAACGTCAGTCAGGAGCAAAAGGATAAATGCAGCGATACCATGTTGCAGCTTCAGGAGCGCATTGAAAAGGAAACGGCTGCAGAAGCCATGATTGAGGCAAAAGGTTTTCAGGAGGCTTATGTCCGCATCGACGATGCGACGGTGGATGTTGTCGTCGATAAGGAAACACTGACAGATGCGGAGGTTGCACAGATTGAGGATATCGTGAAGCGGAAAACAGGCTGCGAGGCAGACCAAATTCGAATCAATACCCTGAAAAAAGGAAAATAATGGTAGCTTGAAAAGCGGAAAAGGAATACTTTTCCGCTTTTCTCATGTATTTTGATGTATATTTATTTGCATTGGCTGGTGAGTTCTGTTATAATATTCGATAGAAGTGGAAAATATGGAGTTTTCAGGATTTTCTGCTGCCAGAAATATGGATTACAGAAATGGGATACTGCGGGGTGTTCAGGAGGCTGACGCTGCGCAGAAAGTTTTTTTTGCTTTAGTTGAAGAAACAAAAGAGGAATCCCGCAGATGTAAAGATGGACGGAAGAAACGCCACAGGCGTGGGTGGTATGAAATTTTTAGAAAATGTATAGAATGCTGTATAAAAGGGACAACAGGAGGTCAGAAAGATATGTCTGAAAATAAGGTGATGAATGGACAGATACAGATAGCAGATGAAGTGATTGGTGTGATTGCAGTTACGGCGGCTCTGGAAGTGGAAGGCGTTGTGGACGGAAGCGGCAGCAAGAGCTTTGTAGAATTTTTCGGCAAAAAGGGCCAGACCAAGTGCGTAAAAGTTGTGAAGGATGAAAATGAAGCAGTTCTGGATATGGATATTATTGTAAACTTCGGCACAAAGGTACAGGTTGTTGCGGAGGAAGTGCAGAAAAAAGTCAAAAATGCTGTGGAAACGATGACGGGACTGAATGTCGCGGTAGTAAATGTCAGTGTTTCCGGTATTGTCCGGGAAAAAAGTGCAAACGCCGAAGAGGAAGAGTAAACGAACCCTTTCCGGCGTGCAGCTGGAAAAAGTGGAAACGGGTTCCGAGAGCATTTGCTGATGGGACCCGTCTGTTGATTCTCGTGGATTGTTGAGAGTAGGATTGCAGGGCGACAGCGGAGGTATGGTATGAGCCGGAAAAGTGCGAGAGAAAATGCGTTCTTCCTTTTGTTCCAGATGGACTTTTACGAAACGGAAGAATATGAGAAGGTAAAAGAAATATTTTTTGCAGAGAAAGAGCAGCCGTTGAAGGAGGAGGACCGCGTTTTCATCACGAAAGAAGCAGAGGGCGCACAGAAACACAAAGAGGAAATTGACAAAATCATTCAGGAATGCGCCAAAGGCTGGGAGCCGGAACGAATGAACAAGGTTGACCTCGCAATACTGCGGCTGGCTGTCTATGAAATGCGCTTTTCGGGCGATACGCCGGTTGGCGTGGCAATCAATGAGGCAGTGGAACTGGCAAAGAAATTCAGCTCGGACGAAGCCCCTGCGTTTATTAACGGTATCCTTGGCAAGGCGGCAAGAGGAGAGGCATGATTGCGCCAAAGGTTTTTACGGTTGGGCAGATTAACCGCTATATCAAAAATCTGCTGGAAAATGATTTTATATTGAACAGTCTGCTCGTGCAGGGGGAAATTTCCAATTTTAAGGCACATTCCTCAGGGCATTGGTATTTTACGCTGAAAGACGCGACCGGCGCGCTTTCCTGTATGATATTCCGGCAGGATGCGGAGGAAATTCCATTTTTACCGGAAAACGGCATGCAGGTCATATTATACGGGCGTGTTTCCCTTTACGAACGGACAGGGCAGTACCAGCTTTACGGCGAATTTATGGAGCCTGTCGGAATGGGTGCGCTTCAGATGGCATTTGAGCAGATGAAGGAAAAACTTGCGGCAGAAGGGCTGTTTGATGCGGATTTTAAGCGGGAAATGCCCGCACATGCCAAGTGTATTGCCGTGGTCACATCTCCCGTAGGGGCGGCGGTGCGCGATGTGATACAGATTGTGAAGCGGCGCGACCCGCATGTGAAGATTGCCGTATTCCCGACGCTTGTGCAGGGAGAAAAAGCGGCGGAGGATATTGTGCGTTCTCTGCGGCTGGCAAACGAATGGGGCGGCGCCGACGTCATCATTTTAGGGCGCGGCGGTGGTTCTATGGAGGATTTGTGGCCGTTCAATGAGGAAAAAGTCGCGAGGGCGGTATTTGCTTCGGAGATACCTGTCATTTCTGCCGTTGGGCATGAAACGGATTTTACGATAACGGATTTTGTTTCCGACCTGCGTGCGCCTACACCTTCGGCGGCGGCGGAACTGGCAACTGCGATACCGTTGGAAAGCCGCATTGCAATGCTGGAAGGCATGCAGGAACGCCTATGGCGGGATGTTTCAGCAGCCATGGTATCCAGCAGGCGGCGGCTGGAATTTTTGAAAGAGCGTCCCGTTTTGAAACGCTCTCTGGAAAAATTACACCAGCTGCGGGCGGACGTGGAAGGGCAGAGCCAGGCTATGCAGCGGGAAACCATGCGGCGGCTGGAGAAAAACGCAGGGCGTCTGGCGGCAGCACAGGCAAGGCTGGAAAGCGTTTCGCCTTTCTCTGTGATGAAACGGGGATATGCCATGATTTTGAACGAAGCCGGACAGCCCCTTACAGCGGCGGCAGATGCGCGCGAAGGGCAGAAACTGCAAATCGAAATGCGGGACGGCAGGCTGTATGCGGCGGTAACAGGAAAGGCGGTAATTGACGATGGCAAAGAAAAAACTGTCCTTTGAGGAAGCAATGGAACGAATAGAGGCTATCGTGGAGCAGCTGGAGCAGGAGGAAGCCCCTCTGGAAACGGTAGTAGCCCTTTATAAAGAAGGGCTGGGGCTTTCTGCTTACTGCATGGAGAAGCTGACGGCGGCAGAGGGCGAAATCGTCCTTTTGCGTAAGGAGGCAGGGCTCTGGCAGGAGGAACCTTTTCAGGCGGAGGAATGAAGACATGGAACATACGGATTTGAAAACTAAAATGGAAGAATACTGCGTCTATATTGAGAACGCGCTGGAAAAATGCATTCCTGAACAGGAGGCATTGCCGCCTGACGTATATGAAGCGATGCGGTACAGCTTGCTTGCGGGTGGAAAACGTCTGCGCCCCATGCTTGTGCTGGCGGCATGTGAAGCGATGGGTGGAAAACGGGAAGAGGCTCTGCCTTTTGCCTGTGCCATTGAAATGATACACACCTATTCCCTGATTCATGATGACCTTCCGGCAATGGATAACGACGATTACAGACGAGGAAGGCCGACGAACCATAAAGTTTACGGCGAGGCAATGGCAATTCTTGCGGGAGACGGACTTCTGCATCACGCTATGGAAACGATGGCAGCGGCATGTGTGAAAGCCCCTTCCGCAGAAAGGGCAGGGGCGATGCGCGCGATTGCTCATGGCGCGGGGATTTATGGAATGCTGGCGGGCCAGGCGGCAGATGTCGCGCTGGAAGGAAAACCCTTGGATGTGAAAACTCTGGATTATATCCATCTGAATAAAACGGCGGCAATGATTCGCGGCGCGTTGGAGGCGGGCGCACTTTTAGGCGGCGCGGAAGCGGAAACGGTGAAGGGCTTCGGTCTTGCGGGGCAGAATATCGGTCTTGCATTCCAGATTATTGATGATATTCTGGATGTAACAAGTACAACGGAAGAATTGGGCAAGCCTGTTCACAGCGATGAAAAGAATCAGAAAACAACATATGTAACGCTGTTTGGCGTAGAAGAAGCACGGCGGATTGCCGGAAGGCTTTCCATGCAGGCGGTGAATTTCTGGAAAGGGCAGGGGGAAAGCTGTGCGTTCCTGCTTGCGCTGACAGAATATCTGACTGACAGAACCTACTGACGCATAGAACAGAAAGACAGGAAAGAAGAGGAACATATGGGAATAGAGGGGATCCTGCAGAATACGCCCCTTTTGGCGGCGGTGATTTCCTGGGCAATTGCGCAGGGAACGAAGATCATACTGACATTGGTGATAGAAAAGCGGTTCGATGCGACAAGGCTTGTAGGTACTGGCGGCATGCCCAGCTCCCATTCTGCGCTGGTAATGGCTCTGGCTTTTGCCGTAGGAAAACAGAACGGGTTTGAATCACCGTTTTTTGCCATTGCACTAATACTGGCGCTTGTGGTGATGTATGACGCGGCAGGAATCCGGCGGGCTGCCGGAAAACAGGCGGAGATACTCAATCTTCTGATTGAGAAGCACCAGCTGCCGGATATGGAAAAGCTCAAGGAACTTTTAGGGCATACGCCGCTTGAAGTGCTTGCCGGAGCCATTCTCGGCATTACGGTAGGATTTTATGTTTAACTGTATACAGCGAATGGGGGAAGGGCTGTGTCTGAAATTCTGAATCAGATTCAAAAGAAAGACGACATAAAAAAACTGAATGAAGAAGAACTGAAAACATTGTGTAAGGAGCTGAGGCGGTTCCTTCTGCGCAGCGTTTCCAAAACGGGCGGACATCTTGCCTCCAACCTTGGCGTTGTGGAATTAACGGTTGCGCTGGAATACTGCTTTAATCTGCCGGAGGATAAAATCGTCTGGGATGTAGGGCATCAGGCGTATATTCATAAAATTCTGACGGGCAGGAAGGAGCAGTTTGCCACACTGCGTCAGCTGGACGGGCTGAGCGGCTTTCCCAAACCGCATGAAAGCGATTGCGATGCATTTGCGGCAGGGCACAGCTCTACGTCTATATCTGCCGCGCTGGGTATTGCAAAGGCGCGTGATTTATTGGGCGGTAAGGAGCATGTGATTGCCGTAATCGGAGACGGTTCCATGACGGGAGGACTAGCGTATGAAGCCCTGAATAACGCCGGAAGGGAAAATACCAACCTGATTGTGATACTGAATGACAACCAGATGTCGATTGATACGAACGTGGGTGCGATCAGCCGCCATTTGAATAATTTGCGGACAGACGGACGTTACCAGAAGCTGAAAGAGCATTTCAAACAGTTTCGGGACAATGTGCCCATAGTAGGACGGGCGACTTATAATGTTCTTTCCAAAGCGCGGGACAGCGCGAAGCACCTTTTTTTGCATGGCGCGATGTTTGAGGAGCTTGGTTTCAAATACATAGGCCCGGTGGACGGGCATGATTTGAAGGAACTGCTGGAACTGTTCCGGAATGTGAAGTATATGAAAGGACCTGTGCTGATTCACGTTAAAACGGTGAAGGGACGCGGCTACCGCTATGCGGAGGAAAACCCCAGCGATTATCATGGCGTTGGCGCATTTGACCTGAAAACAGGAAAGCCGCTTTCTTCCGGCGGGGAAAGCTGGTCGGATATTTTCGGGAAGAAAATGCTGGAAATCGGCGCGGCGAACGATAAAGCTGTGGGGATTACGGCAGCAATGGCAGGCGGCACCGGATTTGAAGGCTTTCAGAAAGCGTTTCCCGAGCGTTTCTTTGACGTTGCCATTGCAGAACAGCATGGCGTGACATTTTCGGCTGGTCTGGCAAGCAGGGGAATTGTGCCGGTGTTTGCGGTGTATTCTTCTTTTCTGCAAAGGGCGTACGACCAGATTGTGCATGACGTATGTATGCAGAACCTCCATGTCGTATTTGCTGTTGACAGGGCGGGAATTGTTGGCGCGGATGGGGAAACCCATCAGGGCGTGTTTGACCTTTCTTTCCTGTCGCATATCCCGAATATGACAGTGCTTTCCCCTAAAAATGGCTGGGAACTAGAGGAAATGCTGGATTTTGCGGTCAACCGCTGGAATGGTCCGATCGCAGTGCGATACCCACGTGGAACGGCGGAAACAGCTTTTACGGAAAACAGGGAGCCTGTGGCATATGGTAAGGCGGAACTGATACAGGACGGCAGGAAAATCGCGGTGCTGGCGGAAGGACATATGCTGAAAACTGCGGCGGAAGCTGTGAAGCGGCTGGAGAAGGATGGTTATCAGCCGATGCTTGTCAATATGCGGTTCATCAGCCCTCTGGACGGGGAAATGCTCCTGCGGGCAGCGGAGCAGTGCGCATATATCTTTACGGTGGAGGATAATCTCGGCAAAGGCGGACTTGGTTCGCGTGTGCTGGAATTTTATAGCGGCAGGAGGCAGACGGTATCGGTGACGAGTTTTGCGTTTCCGGACTGCTATATTGAGCAGGGAACACAGGCACAGCTTTTTGCGCGGCATGGGCTGGATGCAGAAGGCATTTATAAAGGAATCAAAAAAAGACTGGGAGATTGAATGATGGCAGAAAAGGAACGATTGGACAGCCTGCTGGTGCAGCGGGGGCTTGCGCCTTCCAGAGAACTGGCAAAGGCTTATATCATGGCGGGGAAGGTTTATGTCGATGGCAGAAAAGAGGATAAAGCCGGAACAAAGCTGCCGAATGATATAAGTATCGAGGTACGCGGCGGACAGATGAAATACGTCAGCAGGGGCGGCTATAAGCTGGAAAAGGCGGTTGAGGAATTCGGTATTTCTCTGGAGGGAAAGATCTGCATGGATATTGGCGCGTCAACCGGCGGGTTTACGGACTGTATGCTCCAGAACGGTGCGGCAAAGGTTTACGCCATTGACGTTGGCTATGGACAATTCGCATGGAAACTGCGCAATGACCCTCGCGTGGTTTGTCTGGAAAAAACCAACATGCGGTATGTTACCCATGAACAGGTGCCGGATGAAGCTGATTTTGCTTCTGTTGACGTTTCTTTTATTTCCCTTACGAAGATACTTCCTGCCGCGCTGGATGTGCTGGGTGAAAAAGGGCAGCTTGTCTGCCTGATTAAGCCGCAGTTTGAAGCCGGACGGGAAAAGGTCGGCAAAAAAGGCGTCGTGAAGGACAGGGCAGTACACCGTGAGGTCATTGAGAAAATTACTGATTATGCGGAGGCGCAGGGGCTGGGCATACTGGGCCTGAGTTTTTCACCCATCAAGGGACCGGAAGGCAACATTGAATATTTAGTCTACTTTGATAAACAACAGAAAGGCATGGAAAAAGACGCGGTCCGGAAACGGCTGGAGGCGGTTGTGGAGCAGTCGCATGCCACGCTTTCGGAAAGGAAGGAGGGAGAGTATGCAGAAGGTGGGGCTGATACCGAATGCGGAAAAGGATAAAGAGCTTGCCGTGACAAAGCGGCTGGTGCGCCATCTGCTGCTGAAGGGCTGTCTGCCGCAGCTTTCGGAAAAGACGGCGCAGCTTGCCGGGCTGGAACTTTATGCACGCAAGGAGGAGGAACTTTACCGCTATTCTGATTTCCTGATTTCGCTTGGCGGTGATGGTACGCTGTTGGGTGTCGGCAGGAAAACGGCGCGTTATCAGACGCCGATATTGGGAATCAATCTCGGCACGCTTGGCTTTTTGACTGCTGAGGAAAAAAACAGGGCGGAATATGCTATTGACAATGTTCTGCATGGGGATTACAAGCTGGAAAAACGCATGATGCTGGAAGGCTGCATTGCGTCAGGAATGGAGCGGACGGAAGGCATACTTGCCCTGAACGATATCTGTATCACCCGTGGACTTTTATATAAAATATTGGAATTTAATGTGTTTGTGAATGATGAATTTGTGGATACCCTGCGGGCGGACGGCGTTATTATCTGTACGCCGACAGGCTCAACGGCGTATAATCTTTCGGCGGGGGGGCCGGTGCTGAAATCAGATGCGCAGATTATTGCCATTACGCCGATATCGCCGCATACGCTGACAAGCCGTTCTATCGTCGTTTCCGCTGACGATGCGGTTACGGTGGAGGTCAACCCGAGGGAGGACACTGCGTTTACTGTCAGTGCGGACGGGCAGGATGCATGGACGCTGACAGGCAAAAATGTTGTGCGGGTGCGCCGTGCAAAGGAATGTACGACGATCATCAAAACAAATCCGCAGAGTTTTTATGATGTACTGCGGCAGAAGCTTTCAAGGTAAATCTTAGAAAACGAGGTGACGGAAATGAAGATTGCAAGGCACGCGAAAATATTGGAACTGATTGAAAACTATGACATTGAAACACAGGAAGAGGGTATGGACAGTGAAAGTTGAGCGGCACAGTAAGATTGTGGAGTTGATTGGGAAATATGAGATTGAGACTCAGGAGGAACTGGCGGATTATCTGAATAAGGCGGGATACCGGGTGACGCAGGCTACGGTTTCCAGAGATATACGGGAAATGAAGCTGACGAAGATTGCCACTGAAAAAGGACGGCAGAAATATGCTGTAATTTCTGGAAATGATACGGAAATCACCGAACGGCTGACGCGGGTGTTCCGTGAAGCGGTCGTAAAGATGGACTATGCGCAGAATATGATTGTTGTGAAAACGCTGGAAGGCATGGGCATGGCAGTTGCAGTTGCGCTGGATAATATGCAGAACAGCGAGATTCTCGGCACAATCGCGGGTGATGATACGGTTTTCTGCGTTGTGCGTACGCATAATCAGGCGGCGGCTATCATTGAAAAGCTCTACCGGATTATCCATAGCACCTAAAATGGAAAGGGGTGGCGTACTATGCTGGAACGTCTGCATATCAAAAATGTGGCACTGATTGAGGAATGTGAAATTTCATTTGGAGGCGGGCTGAATATCCTGACGGGAGAAACAGGCGCGGGCAAATCCATGGTCATTGATTCCCTGCATTTTGCGCTGGGCGGCAGGGCAGGAAAGGACTTTTTGCGCCGTGGGCAGAAATCGGCTTCTGTGGAGGCTCTTTTTCTAGCGGAAAATGCTTCTTTACAGGAAAAGCTGACGGAAAGCGGCATTGAAACGGAGGAGGATGGTTCTCTTTTGATTACCCGTACGCTGAACGAAAGCGGAAAAACCGTCTGCCGAATCAATGGTTCCATTGCAACTGTCGGTATGCTGAAGGAAATTTCAGAAGACTTGATTGATATTTATGGACAGCATGAACACCAGTCCCTTTTGAACCCTGCAAAGCATATCCGCCTGCTGGATCGTTTCTGCAGCGCGGCGTTTGCGGAAGCTCTGGAAAAATACAGAGAGAGCTTTCAAAACCTGCGGGAAGTGGAGAAGCAGATGAAAACGTTGATGGGGGATGAAGCCCAGCGGGAACAGCGTATGGATATTTTGCAATTCCAGAAAGAGGAAATTGAAAGCTGCGCACTGAAAGCAGGGGAGGAAGATGACCTTCTGGAACAGAAAAAACGTCTGGGCAGCATGGAGAAGCTGGATATCGCCTATATGGCGGATCAGATGAGGAAAATGGAGGCGGAAGGTATGTATCCTACCCTCTTTTTCAGTTCCCATGATATGAGGCGGCATTTCAATCGTCTGTGTGGTTTGGACACAGGGAAGGCAAAGCTGCTGGCCATGTTCCTGCTGACGGCCAGAGGCATCCCCTTCCTGTACCAGGGAGAGGAGATCCCCTTAGAGGACGTGCCCGTGGAGAGGCCGGAGGATCTGAAAGATGTCCAGGGCCGTTATGGCTATGAGAAAAAGCGGAGAGAGGGAGCGGATGAGGAGGCGGCGTTTCTGTATGCCCGGGAGCGGGCAAGGGATTATTCCCGGGGTATGGTGGACTGGCAGAGAGCGGAAGCGCAGGAAGAAAATTCTCTGCATTC
>OFFP01002731.1_pt1 | contig 10017 bp, 7 predicted proteins | sample 1521431 | NCBI WGS metagenome assembly OFFP01 (sample SAMEA3504104, study PRJEB24116) | mouse gut metagenome | biome: mouse gut; feature: mouse-associated habitat; material: faeces | place: Denmark | collected 2011 | reverse complement strand
CAGCACAGCGCCCCCGATGCCGATACACAGGTCAAAGGGGTGGAAGCTGGGCAGGGCGGACTGGAACGCGGCGGCAAAGCCGTCCATGATATGCAACAGCTTTTCCGAGGCGTTGACACCCTCCGCCAGCCGCCACGCCTGCCCCAGCTTGGAGGCATACAGGCCGAGGAACACATAGGGCAGATTCAGAAGCGCCAGCTTTTTCACGTTGATCTGCTTCACCGTTCCAGCTCCCTCCGTTTCTCCCGGTTGACAACAGTATTCTTCACCAGCTCCTTAAAGTGGGCCAGCCGTTGCAGCACCGAGGGCCGGGACGCCTTTTTGACCTTGTTCCCGGCGTATTCGTTGAACGCAGACGTGAGGGCGTCAGCGTCGCGGGACTTGAAGAAAACCAGGAACCGGGGCGGATCGCTGGCCCGGTCCCGCTTGACGGCATAATCCACCCCATATTTCCGCGCAATGCGCTCAAACTGCCGGATAGAGGGGTCCGTTACCTCTATGCTTTCTATCCCCTGTCCCTGCCGGGTGAGCTTCTTCACAGACTGTTTTCCGTGTGGCGTTACATCACGGCCTGCCTGCTGTTTTTTCCCCCTCCGATGGGCCAGATATTTGCCGATAGCGGCTCTCAGCATACGGCCGGAAAATTTTGTGCCATTGATTATCAGGGTCAGGGTCCTGTTTTCCACTTCCTCCTGCATGGGAAATCACCTCTCTCTGGGCACAGCGCCCCGCCCCGCAGAGGGGGCGGAGCGCCGCGGATATTGCGGCTCAATAGCCGGTGCGGGGCAGAGGGGTGGAGGGCTTGTAGACCTTGGTGACCCACCGGCTGGTGGCCATGATCCACTGACCATTATAGATGCCGCCCACGTCCGCCTGGTTAACGAACTGAGTCCCTCCGGTAAGCCAGGAAACCACATTGCAGTACACCATTGGCGCTTCCACCTGGCGGAAATTGCCGGGAACAACGCCGAAGGAGACCATAAACTCAGTGATATACTCATTGGAGGCCAAACCCAGGGCGGAAGGAGAAGCGTCCAGCATATAGTGCCGCGTGGTGCTCAGATTGTCGTACATAGTGCGATACTCGCCGTTAAGATTGGTTTTAAACACGATCTTGTAATTCCCCTGCACGTTGTAAGTGCCGGTGGCGATTTTGTCCAGCCGCACCGCCTGGGCAGGCAAGGTATCCCGCCAGTAAAAGCTGGTGAGCGCGGTGGTGGAATTGTTGGCGATGCCGGAGAAATTATATCGGAGCTGCTGGCCGGGCATGACCTCCACGAAGCCGGTTTTCTTAATGGAGACGTTGGTATACAGGGCCTTGTTGGTCATGGCCGTCTTGACAATCTGGCCGGCATGCTCAATCTCCACATCAATGGGAGTTTTGTCTAAACCATAAAACTCGGCAGCCTTGGATTCAATCACCTTATACCGTCCCAAGGGTAGCGGTCTGGACACGGCCACGCCATTTTTCCTGGTACGGATGGTGTCCACAAGATTGCCTGTGCGGTAGTGATATATCTCGAACTCGGTGTTAGGGATGGGTGTGCCAGCGGGCCAGCCGTTCATGGAGTTGTAGTCCTCGGAGGTCTTGGTGACCTGAATCTGTCCGGTGATGGCAGTGTTTTCCCAGGTGATTTCTGTGGTAGTCCCGGCGATGACATTTACGGTCTTCAGTTGGGTATCCACCAGATATCCGTCATTCTCCAGCTCCCGCAGGTAGTAGCGGCCAGCCCCGGGCAGATCGTCAATGTGGACATACCCCCTGTCATCGCTGCTGTACTGCCCGATGGGATTCTTGTCTGCATCGTAGAGCAGGAAGGTTACTTCGTAGAGCCCCTCCTTGGTATCACTGTCAATTTTATGGATGAGGATACCGCTCAGGGCTTTGTTGGTCACCACCAGCGGCGGCGTGGCTTTCCCGGTTTTCACCTCGAAATAGTGGGGAGTGCTGTCCAGCTTGAACTCCTTCGGGCACTTTGTCTCCACCGCATAATAGCTCCCGGCTTCCAGTGTGACAAAGACCCGGCCATCTTTCCCGGTAGTGACAGTATCCACCAGAGCGTCGTCCATGCGGCGGATTTCAAAGGTCACGTTGGGTATGCGCTGTTCCTCTTTCCCCTCCACCGCCTTGATAATCTCCACTCCGCCTATGGGGTTGTTGTAGAAGTAGAGGTGCTGTGTGTCGTCCGGGTTGACCACCACCGTCTGAGTGCGGGTATTGGGGTCGATGGTATAGCCGGGGACACTCTCCACTTCGGTACAGATGACGGTTCCTGTGATATTGGAGAGGATGATCTGGCCCTCGGAATTAGTGAAGTACAGCCCATTGGAGGATAGCTTGCCGCCCTCGGCGTCCACCACCTTGCCGTCCGCATAGGTGATCTTAAACTGCACCCCGGTCAAGGGCGTTTTCCTGTCCGCTCCCGACAGCTTGTGGATGATGAGGTTTCCCAGCGGCTTGTTGCGAAATTCCAGGGTAACGGTCTGTCCGGCTTTGATCTGAACGGTCTGTGGGGTGTTGTCCAGCAGGTAGCCTGTTTTTGCCCTGACCTCCTTAACTACCAGCGTGGTTCCTGGGTCGATATTCTCCACCAGGAAGCTGCCTGAACTGTCCGTCACAAACTTGCCGTTGGCATTTCCAACCACGGCCCCATCCGCCGTTGTCACGAAAAATTCCACATCACTGAGGGGCGCGCCGTCACTGGCCGATACCTTTTTTACCAACAGAGAGCCCTTGGCGCTGTTACCAAAATAGACCTGTACCACCTCCTGCTCCTCGCCGGAGAGATAGACGGTTTGGGGCGGTGTGTCGATTACATGGTTCCCATCACTGGACAGCTCCTCAATGACGTAGGTGCCGGCCTTACAGCCTGTTACCGTGAAGGAGCCGTTGGCCGAGGTGCGGTAGGTGCCAATCACTGTGCCACCCGTGCCGGAAGTATTGCCGGAAAGATACCTGATCTGGAACACCGCCCCCTCTATGGCCACGTTGGGGTGCTGGCTGTCGTATTTCCAGACACATATGGCACTCAAAGGCCGGTTGCGGAAGCGGAAGGTGTGCCCCTGGCCGGCAGCTACAAAAGCTTCCTGTGTGTCGGGATCGGCCTTGGCAAAGCCTTTCAGGGGTTCCAGCTCCTGAACTCGGAACCAGCCGTCCCGCAGGCCCAACTCACCCATTTCCGGGCCGTTCAGCTCAATGCGGCCGTCTTCGTCGGTGTAGAATATTCCCAGGTCGTTGATCTCGCCGGTACTGGTGTGGTTGGAGCTGTACCACACCCGGAAGGGTACATTGGCCAGCGGCTCAAAGGTGACCGCGTTCTCCTTGATAATCTCAATAACCGGCCGCCTGTGATTCTCGAAATACACCTTGTGGTCGCGGTTGGGGTACAGGGTGACAAGCTGCGGATCGGCGTCCTTGAGGTAGGGCGAAGGCACAGACTTTTCCGAAATTTCATATATTCCGGGCAGCAAATTGGACAGCGTGGCTTTTCCCTCGCTGTTCGTTTTGATCTCGTCCACACTGTGGCCGTCCGCCGCCTTTACCAGAAAAACGGTGTCCTTGATGGGGGTACCGTCGTCCGCGTCATTTTTATAGACATACAAATTGGGGCGTTTCTGGTTTTCCAGCACCACAGTGCTGACTTTCCCCGGAAACAGCTCCACATGGCGTTCCCGCAGGTCGATGATGTGATCGTTTTTTGTGGCGGTTTCGACCAACGAGTAAACTCCCGGCTCCAACCCTTCCCATAGGATTTCTCCCGTGGACGAAGTGATGCGGTCAAGGTAGTGGGAGCCATCCTCGATCTTGGCAAGCCGGAAGGAGATGCCCGCCAGCGGGGACCCGTCTGAGCTGGTTTTCAGCAGGTGGAGAGCGGGGAGCTTGGAGTTGGTGAACACGAACTGCGCGTCCTCGTTGGGTTTCAGCTGGATGATGCGCTGGGCCTGGTCAATGACATAGCCGGGGCACTCCAGCTCCAGCACCTCATAAGCGCCGGGCAACAGCTTGGACAGGTCGATCTCGCCGTTCTGGTCGGTGGTAAACTCCTTGGGGCCAAAGGTGCCATCCACAGCCCGGATGCTGAATTTGACGTTGGGGATGGGCTTGGAGAGGTCGGCGCTGTCCACCTTGATGAGGTGGATGCCGGGTTTTACGTCGTTGAAGAACAGCAGCTCCTTGATGCCGTCCCCGGCGTGGAGCTCCACCTCCTGGGGGGTAGTATCCAGAATCAACCCGTCATTACCAGTATCTACCTCGAAGGCGCGGTAGGTACCGGGCTGAGCGTTGGTAATCAGAATCTCACCCACTGCGTTCGTCTGAAAATTGCCCAGAAATTCACCGTCCCGATAGACTGCGAAGGTAACCTTGGGCAGCAGGATCATGTTTTTCCGATCATATTTGATGATGCGCAGGCCGGGCAGCTCCTTGTTGACGATAGTGGCTGTGGACTCCTCGCCGGAGACCACAGCCACGGTCTGGACGGTGTCGGTCTCAGCGATCCAGCCCTCGATACCGGCCACCTCTTTTACCTCATAGCCGCCCGGCTTCAGATTGTCAAAAACCACCGCGCCCCCAATCTGGGTTTTGCCGGTGATTACCTCTCCGCTCTCGATGTGCTTGATCTGCACCGTCACCCCGTTGAGGGGATCGCCGGTGTTGGATAGCTTCTGCACTCTGAGAGAGCCATAAGGGGCGTTCCAAAAAGTCAGCTTTGCCACCTTGTTATATTCCACATCGGCGTGCTGGGTGGTGATGTTGGGGAGAAGATGATATTGGGGCGGGATCTCCTCGGTCACGGTGTAGTGGCCCTCCAGGGTAAGTGGGATGGTGACCGTCCCGTCGGGGCCGGTGGAGTAGGAGCCCAGCTTCCGGCCCACAGGGTCATAGACGGAGAAGACCGCCCCCTCCAGAGGCATCTCGGTACCCTCCTCCAGCTTGATGATCCGCAGCGCCGTTTCATCCGGGATTTCCTCCTCCGGGGAATCGTGGTAATTGCTGACGGCAGCCAGTTCCATGCGCTGGTTGTTGTCCACATCGCAGATGTAGTTCTGCAAATTGCCATACTTGTCCTTCTCTGCACAGATAGCGTACATGACAGCGTACTTGGCCACCGAGGCGGTCAGGGAGAGCTGGACGCTGCCTGTCTCTCCCTTGATGCTGTCCACGGGATAGAGCACCTTAAAGCTGCCCAGCGAGCCATCTGTGATTACATCGGTGATATCCTGGTTGTCCATATCCACAATGCGGGTCCCGGCAGGGACACTGCCGGGGTCGGAAAAGGCCACGCCGACCTTGAGGCCGTAGACAAAGGTCTCGCTGCGCAGAGTAAAGACCTGCTGCTTGTACTGTCTGCCGTCTACCGTTACCGGGTAGGCCACCGATTTGTCCGGGGTGGCGGTGAGCTTGGGCTCCAGCATGTAGTTGTAGGTGGTACCGCGCTGGTAAATGGTTTTGGTCGCATGCAGCACCCGGTTGGCAATCTCCTGGTCCGCGGCGCTCAGGCCGGGGGCCACCTTCAGATTATTGATGTTCCATGCAGGCATAAGATAGCACCACAGGGCCATTTTAGTGGCGTAATACGCCTGATACTTGTCATCCAGATTCAGGCCCTCCAGGCTGTAGTGAGGATATCCGTTACAGATGATACCCACCACCTTGGGGTCGCTGGCCTTCTCGTTGGCCAGATACTTGATGCTCTCGCCAGGGCCCACAGTCTGGGGGACACCAAAGAGGTCCGGGTTGACGCAGTAGGCTGGTGTTTCTCGGATATAACCGTTTGCGGTCTTGAAGTTGTAATAGGTGTATTTCTGCTTCCTGACGCTGCCGTTGATGGACAGGTAGCCAATCTCGTGGTCTCCGTTGAAGATGTCCACCTCACCCAGGGCCTCGTCCTCACTGGAGGCGGCAAAGGAGGAGATGGGCAGGATGCCCAGGAGCATCACGAATGCGAGGAACAGGGAAAGAAACCGCTTTTTCATAGACATACCTCCGAATAAAATGCGCGGCCCCGGCATTTCTGCCGGAGCCGCCTGATGATAGGGTCTGTTGTGTCGTTACAGGGTCTGGAGCCAGGCCATATAGTCCTGGGCTCTCTTGATCAGGATTGCCATGTCTCCTCTGGTGATGGTATCACCTGTCAGGGCTTCTGCCGGGATCAGTTCCAGTTCCGCCGCCTTGTCGCAGGCGGTGTCATAGTCCCAGCCGTCCCGTTCCAGCCAGCGGAGGATGACGGCGCAGGCCATTTGAGGAGTCGCCGGGTCGGATGGGGCGAAGATGCCTTCTCCGTAGCCGGCCATGATGCCGTTGGAGGCGCACACGCCCACATAGGTCCTGGCCCATTTCGGGACGTCGTTGAAGTTTGCGTCGCACAGTCTGGCATAGAAGTCTCGCTCCCAGGCGATGTGCTCCGGGTTGATGCAGATCTGGCTGACAAGGACGGCCATCTCGGCGCGGGTCAGGTTGTCGTTCAGGTGCAGGTCGCCGTTCTCATCCCCTGCCATAAGCCCCTGGGCCTGTAGGCTCGCGGCGGCAGTCTCCTGTTCGGTGGGGACCTCGGCGGCCAGGGCGGCAGGGGCGCTGACAGTAAGCAGGATGCTGGTGGCCAGGGCGATCATCATGTTTCGGTTCATTGTTTTTCCTCCTTCGATAACATTGGGCTTTGCAAGTCCAATGATACGGGAAGAAGGGTCAAAAGTCCAGCAAAAGAGAAGCTTCAAAGCGGAGAAAAACGGGGGTGAAAACGAAGCATATTACCGAACCTCAGCACCCTGGACGCACCATCGCTGCTCCCGCTGATCGCGGACGCAGGTGTATAGGGTGATCATATTATTGGTGGAGGGTGCAAGGGCGCTGCGATCTGTCTCGGCCACCTTGGACACGCTGGTAACGGCATAGGTGCGGGTTCCCAGTCGGGTGGTCAGGGTGATTTTGTCGCCCACCTCCAGGGTATGGATCTGTCCGAAATGATTGGTCACACCTCGGTTATGCGCAGCCAATGCCACATTGCCATCCCAGATGGAGGTATCCTCAAAGTGTCCCGCCCCCTTCTTCAGCGCGGTGCTGTCCGTGCCCTGATAGATCTTGACGTTCAGGCCGATGGCGGGTATCTTCAATGTACCCAGATGCCCTCCGGTGTAGTAAAGATCGTCTGTCACCTTGGTGTAGCCGCTGGAGACGCCGCCAGGGCCGGTCACCGTCACGGTAGATGAGCCGGGGACAAAGATGGAGCCGCTGGAACTTCCACTGCCCATGGCGGGAGGCTGGATTACGCCGGAACCGCCGTTGATGACAGTCCCGGAGACAGGCTGATAGCCCGGGGCCAGATTGGGCGTCAGGGGTGTGCCGGTGTTCAGCGTGTCGGCGCTGTAGCTGCCGAAGCCGGGTGGGATGAGGGCGGCATTCTTGCTCACGTCCTCATTCTTCATGGCGCCGTTGTCAGCGTTATGCACCACCTCAAAGGACGAAGGTTTGCCATACTCCGGGGTGCCGGGGGCATTGATGATGTACTCCAAAGGCCCGGCCGCGCTGGCGGGAATTGTGAGGACCAGGGACAGGCATAGGGTCGAGAAAATAACGGTAAACTTTCTCATTCGGTCTCCTCCTCGTTTTCTTTACGGTGTTTCAAAAACAGGGCGGCTCCAATCCCGGCTCCGCCCACAGCAATGACGCCCAGAGGGATGAGGAGCAGGGGCCAGTTGAAGCTGGCCGGAGTCTGAGTATCAGGGGTGGGCTCCGGCTCAATCGGCTTGAGCGGCGTACCCTCAAAGATGGCCACATACCGGGTCTTGTTCAGGGCAATCCGGCTGACAGAGCCGGCGTAATCAGCAATGACGGTGTAGCCTTTGACGTAGCTGCTGGTGGCGGAGCCGGTATAGGTGGCCACTGCGGTGTAGCGGTCGCCCACTGCGTAGCCGTCCATATTTGCGGTGTTGTCGGTCTGCCAATTGATATTCTGGAGGGTCAAGGTACGCCCGCCGTCCTGGATGGTCTTGGGGATGTTAGCGGTGTCCTGACTGGCCAGATTGGGGTAGCTGCGGGTGGCGGAGACATCCTTGGTGGAGCTTCCATACCCGGCCACCTCAATCTGGACCGTATCCAGCTGGAGGGCCAGAGTTCCGGTGAGACCATCCTCGGTGACAAACTCTTTCTCAGTGGGCAGCAGAGCCAGAACAGACTCCATATCCTTGCTTTTGCTGGGGATGGAGACTGTCTCGGTGTGATACCGCTCCTCATACTCCGGGGTCTCCTGCTTGAGCAGGTCCACCAGCGTATAGCGGAACCCCTCCTGCTCGAAGTCGGACCGGGCAATTCCGGCAGGGTCTTCCTCCGGGCTCAGGTCATAGATTTTGCGCACCTCAGCGCCATCCTCGCTCCTGATAACGGAGGTGGGATAGCAGGCCGGGCTGGGCGGCGGAACTGCGGCGTAAGCGGTGGGGGACAGTGTCATGGTCAGAATCAGAGCCATGGCGCACAGGGCGGATAATTTTTTCATCATCGTTCACTCCTTATCACATTGACATTGAAGGTGCGGGGGGTGCTTCCTGTTCCTGGTGCCGCTGGGGAAGCTGTTCCAGCGCCTGCTGGTATGCGGCCACAACCGCATCACTGAACTGCTGGTGAAACTCCTTGGTGCAGGGAAAACAGACGTCCCTGTAACCGTCTCTGCCCTTATAGCTGGGCATAGAGACAAAGGGGCCGTTCTCACTGTCGATTACCTTGACTCCCCGGATGGCAAAGCAGCCGTTCAGAGTCACCGAGGCATTGGCCAGCACATTTCCGCTGGTACTCACGGAGTAGATATTCACCTCCAGCTCCATGGGGAGTGTCCCTTGGGCAGGGGCGCTCTGATGCGTGGTTTTGTTGCTCATAATCTTTTCCTCCTTACATTTTCTTATGGTCAAGCCACTCCTGGGTGCGGCGAACCAACATTTTATATTCCCAATAGGTGAGCTCCAGCGGGACAAAGTGTCCCTTCCTGATTCCGTCTACCCGGTATTTGGATATGACGGGGTAACAGAAGGACTGTTCCGGCGCGGGATAGCGGCGCTTCAGCTCCGTGGGAGATATCCAGCCGGCGCCGGACAGGTACAGCCAGCGGACGGCGGATTCCGGAATGCCTGGGACGTCAGGCCACAGGCGCTTGCCCTTCAGCCGCTGTTTGGAGGTGTTCCGATTTCCGGGGACGGGGACCAGCATGTCCGTGGCGAGACAGTAGCGGATATCCAGACAGGACACTAATTCCCTGGCCAAAGAGATTACGCCCTCCTCCTTTTTCCAAAGGGGGAGGGCGAGGAAGTCCAGAACCAGCGTGTTTTCCCAGGTGGTAGAGCCGGTATTGGTGGACAGGCGGCGCACCAACTCCACATCTTGCTCCCCATTACTGAGGCCGAAGACCTTGACGGAGCTGTCCGGTAGGGAGCGGTACTGCTCCAACGCGTCCCGCCAGTCCAGGAAGCGGGACTGACGCCAGCCCTGTTCACCCTGGGGATCATAGCCCAGCCGCAGGTCATCTATTGTATAAAAGGATAACTTCAATCCATTCACCTCTCATTGCATTATAAAGCCATCTGCGACAGGGCCGCAGTTCGGCTCTTGATTGGGACCACGAAGCTCCTCCAGCTTTTCCCGCGCCCAGTCCGGCAGATACTGCTCATCCAGCACCCCCAAAAAGTCATCCCGGTTCCAGCGGGTCTTCTCACCGTCGCCCAGACAGGTGGCATAGACCGCACGGCCTCTGGACTCAGGAGAACATCCAAAGCCGCCCTCGCCATACCTAATATTGACTGGCCAAAAAGACCATTCAGATAGTAGTACTTCACCAAGATAGAAAATAGAAGTAGTGGAGAAGTGAGAAATGTGGTAAAATACTCTCGGGTGATGAGGAATGAACCACAAATACATTGTAACATTAACGGATGAAGAACGGGAGATGCTACAGGAACTAATTGCAAAAGGGCGAACCCAGGGATATCGAATCAAGCATGCCCAGATACTGTTGAAATTGGATGAAATACCAGAAA
>OFFP01002730.1_pt1 | contig 10020 bp, 13 predicted proteins | sample 1521431 | NCBI WGS metagenome assembly OFFP01 (sample SAMEA3504104, study PRJEB24116) | mouse gut metagenome | biome: mouse gut; feature: mouse-associated habitat; material: faeces | place: Denmark | collected 2011 | reverse complement strand
AGCACAGAAGCAGTGAATTTCTGCAAATAAAACAGAGAAAAATCAACTGGCATCCCCGTGGATGCCAGTTTGGATTTTGGACTACCCTAACACTAGGCGCTTACAATGCATCGAAATCTTCATTCATATAGTCAATTATCATTTCTGCGTATCTGTTGATGCGATTAACATTGAGACGGCTATATTCAAATGTTCCTGTATCAAGGTCTGGTAATAAAACAAACTGTCCGCATTGAGCAGGTGAGTGTTTAGCATCAATGTAAAATGAATTGCCGGACTTGGTCTCAACTAAGATGTCAGGTACAGTTGAGTCGGCACCTCCTTGATGAAAAAATCTTGCGTATGCACCGAATCTGTTATTAAGATAATCCGTGCACTGAATTTCAAATTCTTCCCATATTGCCATTGCTTAATCCTCCTTAATCATTACATCCTCAAATGCTTGAAGATCCTTTTTGTCTTGTACTGTCTTCTTTAGTGATAATTGACAGATTACATTTGGATTACTTGTATTTGATAATCTTCTAACTTCAAAAACATATTTCATTGATTTAGAAAGTGTTTTAGAGTAATTATTATCCTTAAATTGATATGTGTATTCCTCACACATCATTTTTCTTTTATGTATATAAGTGTCAGAGTGAAGAAAACACCTTGTCTTTCCGCCCACCGATTTATATTCGATAATTCCCGAAATGCCTTCTTCTTTTAATCCTTGTATTATTTCTGAATTATTGTTTGATTCATTAGGCTCCGCTGAACCGCTTGTTTTTCTACGATAAAAAGCATCAATAGTGAAGTAGTCAGAAAAACTGCTGGATGGAAAAATTATTATGTCTGTTCCTTCTGTCATAAAGAATTTAACCTTTTTCACAGAATAGAAATCTTGAACTAAACCGTAAAGAGTTGAACTGTCGACATCTACGGGAATTCCCTTTTTTCCGACTTTGTAATACCTCTTATATAGCCCATCCATGTATGCAATAATTCGCTTGCAATTATCAGATAGTGGAACTTTATTTCTTCTTGAAAAATCAAACGATTCAGTATCCTCGTTAGGAAATAAAACAAACTGACAACATTGAGAATCCCCGGCTTTTACTTCAACAAAGAATTCATCGGATGCTGCTGGTTCAATTTTGATGTCAGCTTTTGTAGAGTCTGATTTGCCATATGGTTCAATTGAATTATTATCTCCGTACATACGTCTCAAATATTCGTAACACCTGTTTTCTAATTCTTCCCAAGCATTAGCCATAATCTAATGTGCCTCACTTTCGATAAAATTTTTAATTGAACATCCCAAAGCCTTTATGACATTAACAGTCATGGCATTTCCCGCCTGCATAAGGAGATGTCTATCAGAAACTTCGTTCTTTACTCTGTCAGCATATTCTTTTGGAAATCCTTGAAGTAGTAATGCTTCATAACCAGTCAGCTGATATATCGTATGGTTTTTAACATATAAAACACCATCTCTCTGTGCCCTTAATGTTGGACAGCGACCGTCATAAATGCGAAGATCATTCATGCGGGTGTCGATTATTTTGCCTTCCATCTCCTTAATATCATCAACAGTGTATTTACCGTTATTTGTAGGATTTTTTAGATAATAGGAGAGAATATCGAGTCTTTCAGTACTTGCAATATTATCGTCAATCAAGAAATTGGAAAGAGATGGTTTTTCTACTGGTTCAGGCCACTGAAATTCACCTATATTCTTTCCCAAATCTTTTCTGATGCCTACAAAGTAAACTCTTTGACGCATTTGAGGAACACCATATTCAAGGCTAGTAAGAACCTTATAGGTTACATCATAACCAACTCTATTTAATTCGTTGATGATGATTTTTATTGTTTTGCCTTTGTCGTGAGTTACCAATCCCTTGACATTTTCTAAAAGAAAACATTTAGGTTGCGTTTCTTCTAAAATACTTGCCAAGTGGAATATGATTTGTCCTCTGTCATCAGAGAAGCCTTCTTTCCTGCCTATAACAGAGAAAGTTTGGCATGGAAATCCAGCAATCAACATATCGTAGGGTAGTAATTTTTCAGTTTTAATTCTTTTCAAGTTATAATAATAAGGTTCATCTGTAGTATCGTGCATGAGGGTATAAGTACGTACTGCAAGTTTGCTAGTGTCTGAATAACCTGTACTTTTAAGTCCTGCTTGCTCTAAACCGAGTCGGCCGCCACCAATTCCGGAACACAAATCTAAAAATGTATTTATTTCCATTGCTTTTAATCCTTGATAGTTTCCACGATGTCTTCCAACTTACAATCCATGGCCTCACAGATTTTGAGAAGAACATCAGTTGTAATGTTTGCACCTTTGCCTAACTTGGCAATGGACGCTGCACTGATTCCGGCAGCATCCTTTAAATCGTTTTTATTCATTTCTTTGTCAATCAACATCTTCCAAAGTTTGTTATAGCTGATTCGCATTGTCTGACCTCCATTTAATCCGTTACATCTATAAGAAAACCGTAGCGTCCTGGCTCTAGCCCTTTAGTAAATGTGATAATATTTGTCCCCGTAGATTCGAAATCTATATCAGGTACATCTTTCATATTATCGAGAAGAATAATCTGACCACAGTCCTGATGATTAGTAAAGTATGTGTACAAAGATGCCCTCATGCTTTCTGGGGAAACATCTGAAATACCTTGATCTAGTCCAAGAAGTGGTGTATCAATCACGAGGAATCCAGGGTCGTATACAGCGTTCTCTGATAAGTACTGTCTGAATGCCATTGCAATAATACTATTCAGGAAAGATGTGTATCCCTGACCATTGAAATTCTGCTTTTTACGACCATTGATTTCTACATCAAAACTTGACAAATTAAATCTTGCAGTCGTTAAGTTCGGAAAACTGCATTCGGTTAATGCGTCTTTAAGCAGTTTATCTATTTTTTCTTGGAACTCCTTATCCAGTAGCTCTTTTGGATGATATTCTGATTCAGATTCTTCTTCGCTAGGAAGTTCTCTTAAATCCGTTTCCCAGCTTGCTGCAAAATCCGCTATTATACTTAATTCGTGCTGAATCTGAATATATACACGATAATCATCGTGCATTTTCTTTAAAGAATCCGCCTGTGGTTGAAGTTCCTCTTGGATGATTTTTTCTATATCGTCACGCTGTGTTTCAAGCTGTTTGAGTTGTGCTGCAATATCTTCTTTTTCGGGAAGAAGCTCTTTTTCTGTTTCAACAAGACCATTCATTTGGCTAGTAATCCTATGTAATTCTGCTTGAGCGGATTTTATATAGGACTTTTTGTTTTTGACAGGAATGGTTCCGTCACAAAATGGGCAGATGGTATTGTGTGCGACATTTTTCATTTCTACCTCTCCGTTAACGATAAAAGAGAGGCGTTTTATGTCTGAAACATACTGACCTCGAAGGGTAGCATATCTTCCTTGCAGAAGATTGCATTCAGCTACTTGCTCTTGAAGTTCCAATATCTGTCCAAGTATCTCTTTACTTGTGGAAGTTGCTGCCGATATTTTTTCTTCAGTTGCTTTTATGCTATCGATGATTTCCTGCATTTTTTCTTCTACATCGATACCATCAAAAAGAGCAAGTTGTTCTTCGAGAGTTTTTTTCTTTTCTGATATTGCTACTATTTTTTTGTTTACATATTCTTCAACTGCCTTCTTCCTTGCTACACGAATTTCCTTTTTTGTCTTAGGATCTATATTTGCAAACTCTTTACCATATATGAGTAAGAGCAATGATGATAAAAAGGCAGTTTTTTCTGTTCCTTGAGTCGGCTCAATTACAGATGTTTCCTTTACTATATCTGTCACACTGAAAAGAAGAAGGGGGAGAATAGTTCTCCAGCTCATTTTCTGTGTGTCAAAATATTTGTTCTTATAAATATATTGCTCATCCTCAATACCTATGGATGCCAATAATAAATCTCCTAATAATGGAGCAGGCTCCTTTTTTTGGGGGTTGAACTTTAAATCATAAGTACAACTCTCATATCCAGGAACATTGGTAACAACTTCAACTTTGTTTTTACCAAATGAACGAGTAATCTGAATATTGCCTTTTGGGGTATGCAGGCTTAGTTCAATTGTTGTATATCCTAAACTGTCATCGAAAGGTTTGTTCTTTCCACCGAAGCAGAAGTCTATGCATTTGATGATGCAGGTTTTACCAGTGTTGGAACGACCCTGGATTAAGTTCAGACCCGGTTGAAGTTCGACAAAGGAGTCGGTTTTGCCATTGCCTTTAGCAAGGACTTTTGTTATATAAAACTTGCTCATGCCTTCCTCCTTAAATCTTTAATTGCTTTACAATTTATAAGTTTTACGATTTCTTCATCCGAAGATTCTGCAAATTTCCTTTGTACCTCTTTGGCTATTTCGAGGTATTGGGTTGCATAGTCGGATGATAGTGAATCTACATAATTTTTCCCTTTATCATTAAGAAAGTATGTGAATCCTTCTTCTGAGCGCTTTATAGAAATCAAACCACTCAGAACAAATTCTTTTATTCCTTCGTTACAGCTGGCTCTTTTTGATGCCAGTTCACTAAAGTTATAGTTACTATCTCCATGTAGATTTATATGGGATACACTAAAATCTCTACCATAGATTGTTATGAAATCATACGCTGCAATACGGTCAACTGTTGCAGCTTTGGGTTGGATAGAAGATAGAACTAATAAAACACGAAGACCTGTTTCAAAGGATGAGTTAAATATCTCATTCATCAATATCTACCCACGATTTTATCTTCTCGTCATTTACCAAGATGTGGCAAATGCCTTTCTTTTCAAGATTTCCAATAAGACCAACAACGTTAATTAGGGCAGATTTAGTAAGCGAAATTGTAGTAATCCTATCAAGGACAGCTTTAAGTCTGTCATACCCTGTTGCATGATCTTCGTCATAATATGTATCTTCGATGCCTGCGTAAGCATCTTCTTTTAATGCTGTAAACTGTGAATCGCCATCTGCAAATGTTTCTCTTGCAACGTGCTTTACGTATTCTGCTTGGTAGTAAGCTTTCCTTTGTGAGGAATAGTGCCGTTGTAAATTTTTAGAAAGGGTAGGAATCATATCAGGAGTAATATCTCCAGCAGCTTTCCCTAATTTTTCTGCATACACATCGCATAGGGCGTTTACATATGGCAGCTCTTCTGGATTGAGTAATCCAGGCTGTACCAGTTCAACAGGTATAGATACCTGCTCATTTCCTAAATAAATAATGCTGTTTTGACTATCAAAACGGACATGATTGACAGGAGTATATGGAACGCCATTTTCATCATATTCAACAGGTGAGTTTTGAATAAGATTAACATTTCCTCCTGAAAGGTTTGTTACATTAACATTATTCTGACCTGTTTGCTGTATCGATGGTGGAGCAGGGCTGCTGATTATTGAATTATTATTTTTATTCATTTGCCATCCTCCTATAATTTGATGTTTATCGTTCCATTATTTGTAAGATTAATGTTGTTATCTCCGTTTTGAACAACATTTGTCTGTTGCTGAATGATGGTTGTGTTTTCGGCTTTAGTATCTTCCTCTGGAAGAGGATATAAGCGAAGATATAAATCTCTTATTTCACATCGTAGTCTGTACGACTCTGGCTGAAGAACTTTTCTTAGTTGTTCGCCTTCCTCCCATGATTCGTTTCTAAACCACAAGATGTTTCTTCCGGGAATCAAGCGAAGGAATTGATCTGAAAGATAGTAAGTGTATTCACTTAAAATATCCATCGCATCCTTTACTAAAGTTCGAAAGGCATAATCTTCGATTTCTCGATATTCAAATTTCCAACTATTGATAAAATCTGTAATGTTATCTGAAAGGAATAAGTCCGTTGCTTCTGCAGATGGGTCATTATCAATACAATATTTGAATAAAGGTTTTGCACCTTCTCTAAATCTTTTTAGAAAAAGGGTGTCATTCTCACTTAATTTATTTATGACAAGCCTTGGTTTTTCGGGTTGATCTGCTTTGCCTTTTTCCATATCATCAGCCAAAGTTTCCATTACTTTTCCCCAAGCATCAGCTGCAGCTTTTCCGGAAGCAAGAATCTTATCCTCAATTCTTGCTTTTGGAGTTTTAGGTTTATTTTCAGATTTAATTACTTCAACAACATCATCTGTAGGAGAGGCGTCAGAGGTATTTGCACCTTCAATGGTTGTTTTTACGACAAAACTTCTCTCATTTGTAGTACCAACAGAAGACACAAACTTCCAAGGTGATTTCTTTCCGTTTTGGGTATGCCATTTCTCAAATGTTGCACGACCTTTTGTGTTATCAGGTCTTTGTGTTATGACGAAGTGCAATACTGAAAGCAAAAATACCGGAAGTTCAACATCTGTAATACTATTCAAATTTTCCTTTGTAACGCTTTTATTTAGAGCAATATCAAAGAGAGTGTTTTTGTCGATTTCGGCATCGTCCTGAATTACCTCGATAAGAGATTTTACAAGCCACTCAGAACGCATTTCATTTATAAATCTGTTTATGAACTCTGACATTCTATTTAGAAGGTCAGGGTCTTTTTGTTTTATGGAAGATGTGTATGAACTTATGACCGAGGGGTCAGTAAAAGGGATATAGGTAGTCCCGTAATCTTGGCAGGTCTTAAACTGCGTAGTGCATTTTCCGAAAGTACCACCTTGAGCTGATTCGAAACTATCGCCTGTAACTACCTTGACCAATCCCATCATTACATCAGTGTCTTTCAGTCCGTCAGATCCACTATTAAATTTATCTCTTGCTTTTATTCGTGTTTTTCTCGCCTGAAGAATTAATGAAAATAGTATTCCTCCGCAAAGATAAGGCACCTTTGTTGGGGTCATCCTTACAACCTCCTTTATTTAGTAACCTTAGAAAGCTTAGAAAGACGAAAACAGGGAGTTAGCCTGTTGACGGAAACCTTAGCCACTATAGGTTTATAAGTGAAGATTGAGATAAGACGTGGAAATGTTTAGACCTACCGCATCAACACTTTCTCAATATTATATCAGAAAAATATGAAAAAATCTACACTTCTCAAGTTTTGATGTGTGATTGTGAAGAAAATCTCGTAAAACTGATATAAATCTTCAAAACGAAATGAAAGTGAGGTGATTGGCAATGGCTAAGAACTCAAAGCAAACATCCAAGGCAGTTGCTTCGAAAGCAAGCAAAGTTCTTCGTGATGGTCGTTACAGCAAGACATCAAAGTCCGTAGCTGGAAGTGCATTAGCACAAACAAGACCAGTAAAGCGTAAGTAATACTGGCAACAAGGGTGGACAGAGCAGGATTGGATAATCAACCTGTCCATCTCCCTTCGGGGAAATATCAAATATTAAATATCACAAGGCCTGATTAGCTATAAGGGCATTGGGATACAGATATCGGCATCGATCACAGGACAACCTGTGAAATGTGCGATAGAAGTACCCTTATTTCCTTATGCCCTTTTTCAGGCAATTTATGGGTCGGTACTTCAATAAGCACCGACCCTATTTGTTTCCTATGCCCTTCTGCAAGAACCAGGCAGAAAGGCAGGAACTTTATGAAAATCAAGATTCGTTACGAGAACGAGTATCAGACACTTGAGGTCGAAAACATGGAATTGGAGAAATGGTTAAATATCTCCATTTCAGAAGAAGAAAGTCAGGAAGACTACGAAAAGAGAATCCAAGATGTAATCGAAGAGAGATTTAACAGACCCGATTACAACAGTTGGCACAAGCATGACCGTCATACTGGCAACGCTTATATGAAGAGCAAGGACGGGACAGTTGAGGTCAACACAGAAGAGGCAATCATGTTCAGAGTAGCTGATAAGTCAGCCTTTAACATTTCTATTGATGGCGTACATAACCAGATTGAATACGAAGAATGCTGTGAAACATTGAGAAGTCTTCTTAAACCTGCAGTAGCAGATATGGTTATTGCCATTGCACTTGACGGATACACCGTTGGCGAGTATGCAGCCTCAATCGATGAGGATGCCAACAATGTCAGTCATCGTTATAGACGTGCAATCAACAAATTAAGAAAAGTTTTTTCAAAAACGTCCTTTTAACCCTTCTCCCAAGGCTACTAGGTAGGAGGGTGACACCTCCAAAGAATTTTCATTTTGAAGGAGGTAATTCGTATGGAATTACAAGTATTTAACAGCACAGAGTTTGGCTCTGTAAGAACAGCAACTGTAAACGGTGAGGTTATGTTTGTCGGCAAGGATGTAGCAGACATTCTCGGGTACCAGAACGATAGTCGAGATATCAATCGCCATGTAGATGAAGAGGACAGACATAAAGTCATGCTCTTTGATGGTAACCTTGTCAGCACATTCGACAATGCCATCGAGGAGTTCATTAAACTCATTTTTCTCCATTGTCTGTTTCTCCTTTTTCTTTGATGATTCTTAACTTGTGAGCCAGTCTTTTTGATACAACGCTTATGGCTATCAGCGTGTCGATGAGTTCCTCATCCGGGATGTCCGGGATAGGAGACTCGCCTGCGACATTCATTTCTTCCTGCATCTGCAGCACCTCTCTTTCCGATTGGGTCTTGCCCTTTCTGACAGCTATGTATTTGGATTTGATAAAACTCCCAATTTCGAGAAAATTTTTTGAAATTATTTTTTCGAAGTGGCATTTCATCATCTGCTGACAGGGGATATGTATTTGAAAAAGGAAAAAGTCCTAATTTGGACATGAAAAAACATCCCGTGTGAGAAACAACATGGGATGTGGAAAATAACATAGGAAGATTTACCGCAACATTTGATGTCCGGGCAATGTGGAGTATGTGTGTTTTAACATAGTATGTTTACGGGATGTTAGGGATGTTGCCGCCGACATACGGAGGTGGAAGAAGTGGAGAGGCAGAAAAGAAGATGAATGATAGCTGAAATTATAAAAAACATTCAGTTAATAAAAATGCCGTTTACGGCAAAAAAATTAAATGAAATGGTTGCATAATTTTTGAAGCTTGTTATACTATAATTAATAAAAGTGCCGTTTACGGCAAAAAAATTAAATGGAGGTTGCTATGGAGATAAATAGAGACGTATACCTTGAGCGACTTATTGTTAGAAAACACAATGGGTTTATTAAAGTAATAACCGGAATACGAAGATGTGGAAAATCATATCTGTTAAATACATTATTTTATAATCATTTGAAAAGTGAAAATATAGCAGAGGATCATATTATTAAGTTTGCCTTTGATACAGCGCAGGATTTAATAAAAATAGGAGAAGACCCTATTATTCTCGACAACGAAAAGGAAGACCGAAAAGTAGATCCTTCCAAGTTTCTTAACTGGTTAATGCCACAGATAAAAGGGGATGAAATGCATTATCTTTTATTGGATGAGGTGCAGAAGCTAGGTGCATTTGAGTCGGTATTGAATGGGTTCCTTCGTAATAGCAATGTGGATGTTTATGTTACGGGTAGTAATTCCAAGTTCTTATCAAAGGACATATTGACTGAATTTGAGGGCAGAGGAGATGAGGTCCATGTCCTTCCTTTATCATTCTCGGAATATTATGCTTTCAAGCAGGGTGAAAAAGGGGACGCTTATGATGATTACTCTGTGTATGGCGGACTTCCGGCAGTTGCGCTTATGACAACTGAAGAACAGAAGACAAATTATTTGATTTCACAGATGAAGAATGTATATCTTAGGGATATCATTCTTAGATATTCAGTGCAGGATGAAACTGCACTTGGTGAGGTAATGGATGTAATTGCATCGGGAATTTCTACACTAACGAATCCAAGGAAAATAGCCAGTACAATGAATTCTGTTCATGGAACGACTACATGCGATACAACGGTTGATAAGTATATAGGCTATGCGGAAGAAGCTTTTATCCTCAACCGTGTAAAAAGATATAATGTAAAGGGAAGAAAATATATTGGTACACCATATAAAATATATTTTGAGGATATAGGACTCAGAAATGCACGTTTAGCTTTCAGGCAGATTGAAGAAACTCACATTATGGAAAATATCATCTACAACGAACTTCTGCGTCGAGGATAT
>OFFP01002727.1_pt1 | contig 10031 bp, 8 predicted proteins | sample 1521431 | NCBI WGS metagenome assembly OFFP01 (sample SAMEA3504104, study PRJEB24116) | mouse gut metagenome | biome: mouse gut; feature: mouse-associated habitat; material: faeces | place: Denmark | collected 2011 | reverse complement strand
CCAGTGCAGCGGCTCCCGCCACGATCGCCAATACTATCACTGTTCCCATCTCATTATCTCCTTATCCTCACCATCTTATTTGATCACCGTCATTCCAGATGTCATACAGATCTGGCTCCTGTATGCTATAGCTAGCAACATTAGAATTTCTTTATCGGCCTTGCAGGAGCTACCGTATATGGCTCCTGCAAGAGCCGGGAACAGAAATTTGTTATGTCGTTTACTACATATTATAGCATCCGTTTTCCCGGACATTTCATCACGACAACCTGCCGGAAGAGACCCGCACAGGTTTCGGAAAGGATCCACCCGTCGCTCTGTGCGGCCGAAACAGCAGATACAGGAAACCGGCCGTCAGCACGAATGCCGCGATCGTGCCGATCCCAAACCCGCCGCCGGCCGCCAGCGTGCCAATCTGATAAATACACATCGCCACCACATAAGCCAGCGCCGTCTGATACCCGATGGCAAACCAGAACCAGCCGCCGTTGTTCATCTCCCGTCTGATCGCCCCCATAGCCGCAAAGCAGGGAGCGCACAGCAGGTTAAAGGCCAGAAATCCGAAAGCCGCAGCCGGCGTCATCACCGTGGCCAGGCTGCCCCACACTTCGGTCCCGTCCTCGGCAACTTCCGCAAACCCAAACAGCATCCCGAAGGTCGCCACCACATTTTCCTTTGCAATCAGGCCGGTAATCGCCGCAACCGCCATTTTCCAGCCTTCTCCCGCCTGTGTCCAGCCAAGAGGTGTAAAGATCCATGCGATCAGGCCGCCCGCCTTCGCCAGAATACTGGCCTCCAGCTCTTCCGCCTCCAGCATTCCGAAACTTCCTTCCGTCCATCCAAAGCGCATCAGAAACCAGAGTACGATCGTAGATAAAAGGATGATCGTGCCCGCCTTTTTAATAAAGGACCAGCCGCGCTCCCACATGCTGCGCAGCACTGCGCTGATTGTAGGCATATGATAAGCCGGCAGCTCCATCACAAAGGGAGCCGGATCGCCCGCAAACATCCTTGTTTTCTTCAAGATAATGCCGGAACAGACAATAGCCGCTATCCCGATCAGCCACGCACTCCACGCCACAGCACCGGAATTGTCGAAGAATGCGCCCGCGATCAGCGCAATAATCGGCAGCTTCGCACCGCAGGGAATAAAGGTGGTCGTCATGATCGTCATCTTCCGGTCTCTGTCATTTTCAATGGTCCTGGAAGCCATAATGCCCGGAACACCGCATCCCGTCCCGATCATGATCGGGATAAAAGACCTGCCCGACAGTCCGAATTTCCGGAAGATCCTGTCCATGATAAAAGCCACTCTCGCCATATACCCGCAGGATTCCAGAAACGCCAGCATGATGAACAGCACAAGCATCTGCGGCACAAATCCGAGAACCGCTCCCACACCGGCCAAAATCCCGTCCAGGATCAGACCCTGCAGCCAGTCGGCACAGTCTGCACTTACAAGGATATTCTCCACCGCAGGTGGAATGATCTCCCCGAATAGCACATCATTGGTCCAGTCCGTCAGAAATCCACCCACCGTCGTTACCGACAGATAATATACCGCAAACATCACCAGCGCAAAAACCGGCAGCGCCAGCCATCTGTTTGTCACGATTTTATCAATTTTGTCGGAAGTCGTCAATGCGCCCTGCCTGCTCTTGATAACACAATCTTCAATGACAGAAGCGATATACTCATACCGTTCATTGGTGATGATACTCTCCGTATCGTCCTCATACGCCTCCTCCAGCGCCCTGATCTCATCGCTGACATCCGGCACCTGCGCTGTCTGCTGCTCCATCTGCTCCCTGATGCCTGCGTCCTTTTCCAGTAACTTAATGGCAAAGAATCTCTTCTGTTCCTCCGCCACCCCCTGCAGCATTCCGGCTACCCGGTGAATGGCATTCTCCACACCATCCTCAAATCTATGTTGTGTTGTCTGCTTTTTACTGCCTGCTGCCCTGACCGCCCTGTCTGACGCTTCCTGAATGCCCGTGCCTTTCAGCGCGGAAATCGCAACCACCTCACAGCCAAGGCTCCTGCCCAGCTTCTCGATGGAGATCCGGTCGCCGTTTTTATTGACAAGATCCATCATATTGACCGCCATCACCACCGGAATGCCAAGTTCCATCAGCTGCGTGGACAGGTACAGGTTCCGCTCGATATTCGTACCGTCCACAATATTCAGGATCACATCCGGCTTCTCATTAATCAGATAATTCCTTGCCACCACTTCCTCCAGCGTGTAGGGCGAGAGGGAGTAGATACCCGGCAGATCCGTGACGGTCACATCCCTGTTGCCTTTTAATCTGCCCTCCTTTTTCTCCACCGTGACGCCCGGCCAGTTTCCAACAAACTGGTTGGAGCCGGTCAGTGCATTGAATAACGTTGTCTTGCCGCAGTTCGGATTCCCTGCAAGTGCAATTTTGATCGACATTTTTTCTTCCTCCTGACTTTCGTTCTCTGTCTTTTATTCTCTGCCTTTTGTTCTCTGTCTTTTGTTCTCTGTCTTTTGCTCTCTGTCTTTTTGTTCTCTGCCTTTTGCTCTCTGTCTTTTTGTTCTCTGTCATTCTCTATTTGACTTCTATCATCTCCGCATCTGCTTTTCGCAGAGATAATTCATAGCCCCGCACCGTCACTTCCACCGGATCGCCAAACGGCGCCACCTTGCGCACAAAGACATTGACGCCCTTCGTAATCCCCATATCCATGATCCGCCTCTTTACCGGTCCTTCTCCGGTCAGCCGCTTCACCGTCACCGTTTCTCCGCAGGATATTTCTTTTAATGTTTTCATTGTCGTCTCCTCCTCCACTGATCTTTTTCTGTTTTAAAATTAGTCCTGAGCTGGTTTTGAGTAAGTTTTGAGCAATCCTTGAGTTAGTCTTAACTTACTTTTGATCAAAAAAAATACCTCCCTCAAACCATAATGCGATTGGCCATATCCTTCCCAATGGCGATTCTGGAATCCTTGATATTTACGATCAGGTTTCCTCCCGCTGCAGAGACCACCGTCACGGCAGCTCCTGTCACAAAGCCCAGCTTCTCCAGAAACTGTCTCGTTTCTTCCTTTCCGCCCACCTTCTTGATCGAAGCCGGTTCTCCTGTTTTTGCAAATGTTAATGGCATGTTGTGCATCCCCTTTCCTGTGTATATCTGTTTTTTATAGTTAGTGCTATCTAACTGTATTCTCAAATAGAGGTTAGCATAAGCTAACCCATTCTGTCAAGTGGTTATTAAAAATTAAAAAGCACAGGCTAAATTTTCCGGCATCCCATACCAGACGCTGATCAATCTCTATCTCTCCGATTGTGCAGCACAAAAGAAACAGCTGCAGATAAGCTGGCATTAATTATGGCAATTTTTATAGCGCTATTTTCCCTGTCGGGATCATAGCGCTATTACAAAATACATACATCTATTTATGAAAAATTTCTGTTACTTACGGTATCTGCCGACTCTCTCGTCCGCTATCACACCATCAAAATTCATACCAAATCCGAAATCATAGGTATGTCCCTCTTCGTCCTGGTAGCACTCCATGTCAAATGCCACATCTTCCTGCTGTTTCTCTACGGTCTCCATGTTGGCAGGCATCTGCACAGGAAGAAGCCCCTGAGGTGTAAATCTTCCGGTGATCACGTCCAAAACCGCCTGCGCACTGACACCATACTCCACAAGAAGCGCATCCGTGCATGGCTCCAGCTCACTCATCACCGTGGGATTCTTCAAAGCAACTATCGTGATCACAGGCTTATCGCCCATCCGTCTGCGCATCTCTTCCACCAGATCAAGATCCGCCTCATTGGCCGCCCTGTTCCATTTATCACGGTAGCTGCGGTCGGCAGAGGCTTCCAGCGGATCTCCGCCTGCCAGACTGGGCTGTCTCGCGCTCACCGCCTGATATGGCCGATACTGCAGTGTGACAGGCACGTAACCGCTGCCGCCCGCCTTGCGGTCTTCCGGATCATATCCGCAGGAAATCGGAGACTCTATGAAGCACAGCGCCGCATCAGCCTCTTCCGGCGTATCCACCACCGTAAAATATTCTGCCGCTGCCCGTTTCCCGGCGGAAACCACTGTCCGGTCTCCCGTAGGCGTACTCATAAAGCTCATATGGGATTTGATAAACCTGTCCGGAATGTAAACCTTGATACCCTCTTTCAGCGGAAGCACTTTGTTTTTATTTTTCAGCAGCGTCACTGATTTTAACTGGGACTGATAACCCTTTTCCATATAGGCCTGGCATCCCACCGTATGTAAGGATTCCTCCAGATTCAGATACGGATTTTCAAAAAGCCCCGTGCGGAAAATATTCAAAAGCAGCCTGTGCGCAGACCGTCTGAACCGTGCCTCCGCCTCTTTTTCTCCATACTTTTCACACAGCATCCGATAGGCTTCCATCACAGGCTCCCCATCGTTATTGCCGCCGAACTGGTCCACGCCTGCCTCGATCGCCTTGCAGTGACGCTCCGCCTCCGTCAGCTTTTCCACGCCCCAGCATTTTCCGGCAAAGACCTCTTCTGTCTCTCCCATATCATGGGTGATACCCCAGTCTGTACAGACCACGCCCTCATAACCCAGTTCCTCCCGAAGCAGATCCTGAATCAGGTATTTATTGAAGGAGTTACCCACATTTTCTCCATACTTCTGGTCCAGGTCATAAGAGATCGTGTAGTAAGGCATTACCGCGCTGGCCTTACCCGTCCTGCCGTCCAGTGAAAATGCCCCTTCTGTGAACGGTTTCAGATGCTCCTTGTCATTCCCGCCCGGATAGACCGCATATTTCCCATAAGCATAGTGGGCATCTCTGCCGCCCTCGCAGGTGCCGCCGCCCGGAAAATGCTTAACCATCGTGTTGACGCTGTCCTTACCCCAGCCCGTCTCGCTGTCCTGCGTTGTCTGAAAACCGTCGCAGTAGGCCCTGGTCATATCAATCGTCATCTGTGTATGTTCCCCGAAGGTATCTGCAAACCGCATCCATCTGGGCTCCGTCGCCAGATCGATCTGCGGAGAAAGCGCGGTGGTGATTCCCAGCGCACGGTATTCCGCCGAGGCAATCTCGCCAAATTCTTTTACCAGCGCAGGATCGAAAGAAGCGGACAGGCCGATGCCGTTCGCCCACTTGGAGATCGCCTCCCCGGTCACACCCATGTATTCCGCCGTGGAACCTGCCCCGTGCCGCGGGTCTGAACTGTTGTTGGCCGGAATACCGAATCCGGAATTCTCTGCCAGCGCCTGCAGTTTATTGTTCCAGCGCACCGCCGTCTCCGTGCTCTCCAGTCCCATGATCAGCACATGCCGTACTTTGTCCTTCACGATAAATTCCTTCTGCTGATCCGTCAGCTCCCAGGGATCCACGCCGCTCTCCTCATAGCTCTTTCCGCCGTAACTTCCGCCAAAAGCAGCCGCCCGCGGTCCTTTGGCCGGAATCAGCTGATGGGCACTGTACAGCATCAGGCCCGCAATATCGTCGATGGATATTCTCTCCGCCAGATCCTTCGCCCGTTCCTCATAAGGCAGCCGCCAGTCCTCGTAAGGCACCAGCTCACCGGTACCCAGAAAATCCTTAAACGCATAGCCGTCCACCGTCAAAATCCCGACTCTGCTGTCCGCAGCAAGTCCCAGTGTCTGACCGCCTTCGTTTTCAATCAGGAAATAGCCGTCCTGTTCCGTTTTGGTCCATTTTTGACTCATCTGCTCCTCACACTCCTTTACTCTGTCATTTTTTAAGTATAACACGTCGGTTTTCACCCTGTCAAAAAGGATTATAGCCGCAGATCAATCCATAAACCGGAACGCACCGTTAAGAGAGAATGAAAATATAGAAGTAATATATTTACAATTTCGTTAAATATATGATATGATAAGCAAAAAGGATTGCGTCTATTCGTTGAGAGAGGAGTATCTACCATGGCAAGGACTATCGGGATTGGCTGTCAGAGCTATAAAGAATTGATCGAAAATAACGCATTCTATATCGATAAGACCCTTTTCATCAAGGAATGGTGGGAGAACTTCGACAGTGTGACGCTGATCACACGGCCCAGACGCTTTGGTAAGACTCTTAATATGAGTATGGTGGAGCAGTTCTTCTCGATCGACTATGCCGGACGAAGTGACCTGTTTATACAGATGAACATATGGCGTGAGGAAAAGTACCGTAAGCTGCAGGGCACATACCCGGTGATCAGTCTCTCCTTTGCTCCTGTAAAAGGAACAAAAAGTTTTCTGGAAATGCGCAGGATGATATGCCGTCTCATTTACGAACAATACAATCGGTATAATTTTTTCTTAAATACTGAGGATTTGATGGATGAGAAAGAAAAAGCGCTTTTTAACGCGGTATCGCGGGATATGGACGAAGATATTGCCGCCATGTCGCTGCACATGCTTTCCAAACTTTTAATGAAATATTATGGCCGGAAAGTCATCATTCTGTTAGATGAATACGACACGCCAATGCAGGAAGCCTACGTTAACGGATACTGGCAGGAAATCGTATCTTTTATGAGAAATCTGTTTAACGCAACCTTCAAGACAAATCCTTATCTGGACAGGGCGATCATGACCGGCATTACACGCGTCAGTAAGGAAAGCATCTTTTCCGATCTGAACAATCTGGAAGTGGTGTCCATTACCTCCGGGAAGTATGTGAACAGTTTCGGGTTCACAGAAGAGGAAGTGTTTACTGCACTGGGTGAGTTCGATTTGTCTGACCGTAAAGAAGAAGTAAAAAGTTGGTATGATGGTTTTGTATTCGGGAGCCATGCGGAGATATATAACCCATGGTCCATAATCAATTATCTGGATAAGCGGTGCGTGGGGCTTTACTGGGTCAATACCAGCTCCAATAGTCTGGCTGGTAAGTTGGTAAGAGAGGGAAGTCCCGAGCTGAAAATGAATATGGAAAGGCTGCTGCAGGGAAAATCTTTTGTCGTCAGGCTGGAGGAACAGATCGTGTTCAGTGATTTGGATCAGGGGGATGAGGCGGTATGGAGCCTGCTGCTTGCCAGCGGTTACTTAAAGGCGGTACGCCATGCATTCAATGCCAATCTGGGAAAGGCGGAATATGAACTGAAGCTGACGAACAGAGAAGTCCGTGCCATGTTTGAAGGTATCATAGAGGGCTGGTTTGGGAGATGCAGAGGAGTCAGCAATGCTTTCCTGAAAGCATTGCTGTCTGGCGATCTGAAAGGAATGAACGCATACATGAATAAGGTTGCGCTCCAGACTTTCAGTTACTTTGATACAGCGGCGAATCCATCGGAGCCGGAGCGGTTCTATCATGGTTTCGTGTTGGGGATGATGGTGGAACTGGCGGACAGGTATGTGCTGACCTCCAACCGGGAGAGTGGATTTGGCAGATACGATGTGATGCTGGAGCCGAGACAGGACACAGGCGTAGCAGATGCATTGGAACTGGATGCTGTTATCATAGAGTTCAAGGTGCAGGATATGGAGGAGGAAGAGAAGCTCTCTGATACGGTGGAAGCAGCTTTGCAGCAGATTGATAAGAAAAAATATGACACAGCACTTGTGGCGAAGGGAATTCCCCAAAATCGGATACGGAAGTATGGCTTTGCCTTCTGCGGCAAAAAGGTACTGATCGGGAGAGCAGGGGATGAGAGGCGCCGTTCTTTACAAGGCGGGTGAAAGAAGCTATACTATTAGGCAGGAAATAACAGGATATATTTTCTCTGCGGCAGCAGGGCGGGAAGGCTGTATATCTTATGGCGGAATGGAACAAGGAACAGAATAGCGCAGGACAGAGAAATGCGATGCAGGATCCGGCCCGGGAACCTCACATGGATCAGCAGGGCGGCAAAGAACAGGCGGAATATTCGCCGCCGATGCAGTCGGACTTTCTGCGGGAGACCATCCCCTTTGTGGATAATGACCGATACCTCTATCCCGACATGGAGTACATCTTTGACCGGGTGCAGGACTGCTCCCTCATCGACATACTGGAAAAAGAGCTGGGCGAGCTGGAATTCTAAATTCCGACAGGCCGGTTAAATAAATATATTTGTGAGGACAAGACTATGCAATTATCGCCCTGTAGCTTGTCGCTATCTTTGGAGTTGGCATTTATTGCAACAAGTTCAACAACAATATAGATGACTATCTGCTGGCCGGACGGCGGCTGGGATATCATCTCCGCCCAGACCCAGGCCACCAACGTACCTGACAACTATTTCAGCCTGCTTCAGGGCATTGAGCCCTCTTATGTGCTGTGGCTGATCCTTCCCATGTTTATCTACACCTTTGGATGGATGTGGAAAAATACGATTTGGTCTTTTGTTAAAATTACCATAAAATTCCTCCGGTACTCCTCTTATACCGCAGATAGTGGAATCTTGGGGCGGCGTTCATACTCCTATTGACAAGCTAGGTTAATCAGGAATATAATGGCATCATTTCAGGGAGAGGAATCATCCCATGTATAAAACGTGGGAGTTCCTGTATCTCTGTCCGCGCGGTATTTTTTACCAGTTTAATTTGATTGGAGGTCAGCCCTATGGAATACTTAAAGCAGGCAACCACCTGTCCGGTTGGGGAGACGGAGGAACGCGGCAAACATGTTGCCGAAATCATCCATAATATCCGTACCATTGGCGACGCTGCTCTGATCGAGTACAATACCCGATTTGACGGTAATACCCGTACCGCTTTTCGAGTCACCCGAGAGGAGATCGACTCTGCCTATGCCAAAATGACCCAGCAGGAGCTGGATGATCTGCACCGGGCCGCAGAGCACATCCGCAGGTTTGCGCAGGCACAGAAGGGCTGCCTGACTGAGCTGGATGGCTTCTCCAATGTTGCCGGGTCGTCCCTGGGCCATCGAGTCATTCCCGTCACTTCCTGCGGCTGCTATGTTCCCGGCGGCTCCTATCCGCTGTTTTCCACTGCGCTGATGCTGATTATTCCTGCCAAGACAGCGGGCGTTGCTCGCGTAGTTGCCTGTGCTCCGGCAGTAAAGGGAACAGTCTCTATCCACTACAAAACGCTGGCAGCGATGGATATTGCCGGCGCGGATGAAATTTACACTGTCGGCGGTGCTCAGGCTATCGCTGCCTTGGCCTATGGGACAGAACAGATTAAACCAGTGGATGTAATCGTGGGCCCGGGCAATCAGTATGTAGCCGAGGCCAAGCGTCAGTGCTATGGACAGGTTGGTATCGACTTTTTTGCCGGTCCCAGCGAGGTACTGGTAATCGCGGATGATACGGCCAACCCTAAAATCCTTGCCGCCGATATGCTGGCCCAGTCTGAGCATGACCGTCTTGCCAGGGGTATCCTGGTCACCACCAGCCGGACACTGGGACAAGCGGTTATCCATGAGGTTCAGGAGCAGCTGTCCACTTTGGAAACGGCGGAGATTGCCCGTGTCTCCTGGGAAACTTATGGCGAAGTCGTTCTTGCTGACAGCATGGATGAGGCCGTCAGCCTTGCCAACGACTATGCCCCTGAGCATTTGGAGGTCATTGTGGCGGATGAGCGCATTCTTCCCGAGCTGGTCAACTACGGCTCTCTGTTCATCGGCCAGGAAACCGGTGAGGTCTTTGGGGATTACGCCTCCGGCACCAATCATACCCTGCCTACGGTTCGGGCCGCCCGATATACCGGCGGCGTGTGGGTCGGCACCTTCCTCAAGGTTTGCACCTATCAGCGTTATCAGCCCTCAGCCATGCGGGACATTGCCCCTTTGGTTTCCCGCATGGCACGGGGTGAAGGACTGACCGCCCATGCAAAGGCCGCAGAGATCCGTATGGACTTGCTGTAATAAGAATGGGCGGCAGGGTTTCCGCCAAGGGCGAGAAGCCGTATTTGTCCACATGTTCCGGCGCAGTTAAAGGAGGTATTTATGGAGAACAAAGAGAATAGCAGATCAGGCGACAGCCTTCAGCTGAGACGTTCCTTCGGGATGAAGGAATCCGTCACCATTACAGTGGGACAGGTAATCGGCGTAGGTCTGTTTGTAACCGGCGCCAATGTGGTTGGCCTGATGGGAAATCACATTATTCTGGCC
>OFFP01002726.1_pt1 | contig 10036 bp, 16 predicted proteins | sample 1521431 | NCBI WGS metagenome assembly OFFP01 (sample SAMEA3504104, study PRJEB24116) | mouse gut metagenome | biome: mouse gut; feature: mouse-associated habitat; material: faeces | place: Denmark | collected 2011 | reverse complement strand
TCACCCGTAGGACCGGGTAAGCGCCCCCTCTCCCCTTGACGCGGCCTTGATGCACGATATACTTGACCACAAAGCCTCGGCGCGCTTCCACATGCGCATGGAGCGGTAAAACGTCCTTACCGAATGGTGAACGATGCAGCAATTCAACAAGCCCACATACAGCGAACAGGTCGTCAACCTCATCCGCCAGCGTATCCGTAACGGCAAGCTGCGGGGCGGCGACCGGATCAGCGAGGCCGGCATCGCGGAGGAGTGCGGCATCAGCCGCGCGCCCGTGCGCGAAGCCCTCTATCAGCTTGAGACGGACGGCTTCCTCATGTCCCACCCGAAACGGGGGAAATGCGTCACCCTGCTCACCCCGGACGATGTCCGCCACCGCTACGAGCTGTGCGGCCTGCTCGAAGGGGCCGCCGCCGCGAACGTGGCCCTGTCCCTCCCCGAGGGCCCGTGGGAAGACCTTGAAGCCCTGCTTGAACGGATGCGGCAGGGCGTGCTCGAAGGGACGGCCTTTGAAGACCACGCCGCCCTCGGCACGGCCTTTCACGAAACCATCCTCGAACGCGCCAGCAACCCGCTGCTCATCTCCATCGCGCGCAGCTCCTGCCGGGTCATCTCCAAATACCTGATGTTCCAGCAATGGCGCACCCTCTACACCATCGAGGAACTCTTCCAGCGCCACAACAGCATCTATAAGGCTTTCCTCACCCGCGATCCCCGGCTGATCGAGGAGGCGGTCCGAGCCCATTACGCGGAGTCCGCCGAACGGCTGGCCAGCCTCTGCGAGGCCAAACGAAAACCCAAAACGCCCCGCAGCCACCGCAAGGCCCACTTCCCCACGGAATAACGCGCCGCCCCCGTCCCCGGGGGCTTTTTTATGCCCGCTTGAACTGCTTTTCCAGTTCTTTTAAGCGTTCTCCCTGCTTCTGGTAGTTTTCCGCCGCTTTGTTTAACCCGGTGTTTGCCATGTCCAGTTTTTGCTGGTATGCGGCCTGTATGCGGGACAGCGCCTGCTGCCTTGCCTGCAGGGCTTCCATGGAATTTGCGTTGCCTTCATACTGCTTTGTGACGTTTGCAAGCTCCGTCTGCATCAGCCTTGTCTGCTTGTTTATGTTATTTATCTGCTGGACAAACTCTTTTTCGCCGTCCATTGCCAGTATGATCCCGATCCGTTTACTTGCCATTGCTTCCCCCTTCCCACGAAAAAAGCACCCGGCCTAAGCCAGGTGCTTTTCGTACTTATTTTTCTAATCGTCTATCCAATAGCAGGAATGATCCGGTTTGGTATCTTTCCATTGCTCCGGATGTTTTTTTGCATCATTGTCCAACCATTTCTTTGCCGCCAGCAGCGCCGCAAATACAAACGCGCCGCTTGGTATGGTTAATATTAAGATTGCAAGGATTCCCCACATGCCATCCCCTCCCTATTATCATTGCCTAAGTTTTAATTCCTCATATAATTTCTTTAGACCCATCCTCATGACAGAGGCCCGGCTGCTTCCCATTACTTTACAGCAATAATCAAGCATCCTCTCTTCTTCTTCTGTTGTCCTTAATTCAAAACGCCCTGTTTTTTTATTTTCTGTCGGTCTTCCTAATTTCTTTTTCTCCATCGGGTTCTCCTCTTGCCATTCTTTAAAAAAAGTGATATCATGAAATTGTTATCGGGTGGCGGCAAGTACCACCCGGCAACTTTCTGGGTTTGGCCTTGCTTACTTTTTAAGCAGGGCCTTTACTTTTTCTTTTGCCTCATCCAAGTCCTTGCATTCATTTAGTATTTCAAGGATTTTTCTCGTCTGGTTCTCTTCGGCTGTTTCCTTCAACAATTCTCCTACATTCATTTCTTCTTCCATCTTTTTCCCCTTTCCGGCTTCTTGCCTGCCTTACTCGTTAAGCAATTCCTTAACTGTAAGTATATTATACATTATGTACGTACAAAAGTCAATGGGCAATTCCAATTATTTCCCGCCCTAATAAAAATAAAGAAGGAAAGCCCCGTGGAGTATCCGCACTGCTCCATGGGGCTTGCTTTTGTTTTGTGTCGCTTAGATATATCACCCTGTTTTTGCCTGACGGCATTATGCCATATGCTTCTTTCGGTTCCCGCACTTTTACGGCAGCCCGTCAATCCCCGCGCTTTCTTTTTTCAACCCGTTCATTTCCAGGTGCTCGTCAAAAATCAGGAAAAATTTCCGCGGCGTCATGCCCATGACGTCCCGTTCCGAGAAATGGAGCGCCCTGCACCCAATATAGAGCAGGCGGGCAACATTCACCCGTCCTGCTGCCCGCTCTCCTGGTTTGGGCTTTCGCCCTCCCCCGGTTCCGGGAGGCTTCCCCCATAAGCTTTTAAGACTGCCATGAGCGCGTCCATCCTGTCCTGGCTTGTGACCATCCATCCGACTTCTTTTTCGTCTAACGGCTTAAGGCTGCATTCCTTCCCTTTGTAACTGAGCCGCTCTATCTCGTCATTTACCAGAATGGTTATGATAGCTTTGAGCGCGCCGTTCGCTTTTTCCATGTCTGTAAGCTGGCTTATCGCTTCTTCCAATGGGAGCCCGAACCGTTCTTGTATTTCATCAATTGCATTCAGCGTAAAAAGCAAACGCCTTTCTTTGCCCCCAAGCATAATCGGCGTCCCTTTTGGGTTTAATTCCCCCATGGTATGCCCCCTTCCTGCTGTGTTTTACAGGCTGCTATTCCGCCTGTGCCCCAATCCCGACTTTTTTGTTCAGCCATTCCTTCGCTGCCTCTAAGGTGTCAAATTCCTGCCTGATTTTCCACACCCCGTCCTCCGGGATTAGGATTGTGCCTTCTAATGTGACATGGTTGAATGTGGTATTCTCCTGCCTGGTCGTGTTGTCGTCGTTTGGCTCGCCGAACTGCACCTTTGTGTAAAATTTTCCCACATATTTGCCGCCGCTCTTCCCAACTGCGCCGCATCCAACATAGGGCGGCGTGTCATTTACGTTATAAGCAATCGCCCCGTTCTCTGACTTTTCATGCCCCAGCAAAAACACATATATTTCATCCTCATCATTGTTCAATTCAATGGACAGCGTGCCTCCTGTGACGGAATTGTCCGTTTCTAAGGGGCGGTTGTCGCCGTAATCTTTTACGTTTGCCTTCGCAGGCGCCCCGTTAAAATTCACAACCGGGCTTAAGTATTTCCCGCCGCTGTATGTGCCTGTTTTTTCATCCAGCAGGCCAAATACCGCATATTCAATCCCTTTTTTTGCCATTTGCTTTCCTCCTTGCCGTTACAGCTTGTCTATGTATTTTCCTATGGTTTCCTGCATCTTTTCCATGCATTTTGGGCCCGCCCGCCTTACGGCCTTATCCAATACAGGCCTGGCCGCCTGCCGGGATGTGCCATATTCCAGGTAAGCCAGCTTTTCCCCGTTGCTTGTCCCCTTCTTGTCCCTGCCAACAACACAGACCGCAACAAAATGCCCGTACTGGTTTTCTTTCGCCTTTGTCGGCACAACCGAATTGGCCAGCGCCCCTTTTGCATATCCCCTGTCCGCCGCTTCCCGGATCTCTTTCTTCAAAGAATCCGCCATATCCGGGGCCGCATTGTTTAAGGCTTCATCCGCAACCGCGCCAATGCCTGCCGAAAGCGTATCCAGACAGTCCAGCGCTTCGTCAAACCCCTGCGCTTTTAGCCTTGCCATCCTCATTCCTCCATGCTGCATACGAACACCAGGTGCGTATACCCTGTGTCCCCCTCAAAAAACACCCGGATTTCCTCTATAGAAAACCCTGCCGCCTTTAAAGCGTCCCGGATCTGCTTCCGTGCCGCAAAATAATTCACAGGCTTTTTTGCTCCGCTTTTTTTAAACCAGTGCACCTGCATATGGTGTACCCACCCCAGGCATTCATTGTCGCCGAAATCCTCCGGCACGTCCGCTTCCGGCATGTATACAATGTATTCCCCCGGCTGCTCCCCCATGGGGCACGACAGGGGCCAGACGTTCCCGTCAGCCATGCCGGAAAGGGCCTGTTCCGCTTTCTGGTTGATATTCATCCCGCACCGCCTAACTGCATATGATTTCCACCATGGATTTCCCCCTTTTATATGTCCGGACAATATCGTACACCGCGCCGTCATATGCTATCTGGCTTGCGTACTCTTTTTTTCCGGACACGATATGCGCCGACTGCTCCCAGTCTTCCGCCCTGGTTTCCAGCACAAGCTTTACCTTTATCCCAGCCTTTAGGGCTTCGTAAAACTCCATCCTGGCCGCTGACTTCTCCCGGACGAAAACAGGGATTTCCTGCGTTTTCTGCAAGGCGAACCCGTCTTTGTCCTTCCCGTTTGTGATAACGAACAGCGCCGCGTCTTCATCCATCCACGCCTCCCCCTTCCCTGTAATCCCCGGAAAGGGCCATGGCGTCTTTTAAAGCGGCATATGCCGCCCGGAATTTTTCACTGTCGGCGTCATACCCGAAATTGGCCTTGCAGTAAAGCTTTGCCGCCTGCTTAAACAGCGGGTCGCCTAAGTCCGTTATGGAAACGCCCGCAATCCCCAAATCTTTTACGCACGCCTCCAAAAGGCCCTGCACTTCCTGGGAAGCAGACTGGGACCTTATGCGCAGCGCCTGCATCAGTTCGCTTATCATGCTCCCATCATATTCCATCTGCCTGTCCCCCGGTTCTTTTATTTGCTTAAATTAGCCGCGGCGGTTTCCTGCAGCTTTAACAGCGCATGCGCTTTCATGGTCACGGGCGCGCCGTCCACAATGGCGTATCCGCAGTAATCCGTCACCCTGTCCTTGATGTGCTCCTCCGTGGACATGGAAACCTGCTTGTTGATGTTTGCATGGTAGCCTCTGGCCGCGTCGGAAAACAGGATTTCCCCGTCAGCCATGGAGCCGTCCTCTTTTACGGTACATCCCAATATGCGGTATACCCCGCCGTTTATCGCGTCCGCAACAAACATCGGGCGTTTATTCGCGTCCACAACGTTTGCCAGTTCATTCCAGATAGTGTCGGAATTTGCGTAAATTGCCGCATGGTAGCCGCTTTTAATCTTTGACCTTGCAGACGTCAAGATTTTATAGGAAAGCTTCCCCTTTTCATAATCCAGTACCTGCGGCGTGCCCGGTTCCGCCTTAAGCGCGGTTACAACGCCGAGCGGTTCGGGCGCGTCCGCATCCGAAGCGCCTTTCCCGTGCGTTGCCCCATATGCCAGCGCCTTTCCCATTTCCTCCGCCATTTCTGAAATGATATACGGGATAAATTCCGAAATCGCCATTGCTTTTAACTTCCACGAAACCGTAATTGCCCTCGACAGTTCGCACCCGTTCAGCTGGGTTTTTTCAAAAAGTTCCTTGCCGTCTTCCGTTTTGACGGATTCCACGTACCACTTCGCCCCTGTGGAAGATTTCTTGCGGATCATGGTCATCTGGCCTTTCACGTAAGTTTTCTTTACGTCTGACCAGTACGGGTACAATTCCCCAATTTCTTTCCAGATGCCCGACGCCACGGTTTCCGGGATTACAACAGGCGTGTTTTCTGTCGTATGGGTATAGGATTCATTCACCATCCGGAACACCCTGTCTTCTTCCCTGGTTAAACGGCTCCCTTTCATGACCTTCGCCCATGCGTTTGTATATTCTTCCGTCTTATAGGCGTCTTCCCTGTTTTGCGCCTCCTGGCTGGCGCTGTCTGCTTTTGCGCCGCCCTGTACCTGGACGCCGCCCAAATCCTGCACGTTCACTTTCCTCTGCTCCCCTTCTAAGGCGCGCATGTTCGCTTCCGCTTTCGCCTGCAAATCCCACTTTTCGTCCAAAGCGGACACGGCGTCTGTCTTTTCCCCGGCTTCGTCGTATTTTCCCGCATCAATAAGAGCCTGCGCCTCATCCATCAGCTGTTTTCTCTGTTTTAAATATTCCTGGTAATTCATGTCTCTGTCCTTCCCGCCGCCTCCCGCGGCAATTTATGCTGTCCACTGTAATATGGGGTTCTTTAACGCCCTTAACTTCATTTCCGCTTTTTTCTTTGCTTCTTTTGCCCCTGCAGGCCCGCTTTCGCCTATCAGTCTTTTCACGCGCTCCATCTGCGCTTTTGTCGGCAGGCGGAATGCATTTCCTGCCGCCAGGGCGGTTTCTTCCCCTGCCCCTGTTTCCTCAAACATCACTGCGTCCACAAGGCCCCGGCCAACTGCCTGCTGCGCATTCAGCCAGGTTTCCCGTTCCATCATTTCCAACGCTTCCCGCTCGGTCATGCCTGATTTTTCCATGTATGCCGTGCACAATGCGCGGTCAGCTGTGCGCAACACTTCGGCAGTATGCTCCATTTCCACATGGTTGCCGCTTACCCTCCCCGTGGAAACGCAGTGCACCATCATAAGCGCGGTCGGCGACATTTCGCAGTAACCTGCCATTGCGATAACGGACGCGGCGCTGCACGCTTCCCCTGTAATGTAAATCTTTAACCCGCGGCTTTCCTTCGCCGACCGCAGCAGCGTATAAATTTCCGAACCGACGCTTATAACGCCTCCCGGGGAATTGATGTAAACTTCCAGCTCTTCCCCTTCCGCAGCCGCATCCAGAATCTTATTCACATCTTTCGGGCATGTGCTGTCCTCTTCAAAATAATCATAAAACCACTTGTAATCATTCGGGATTAGTTTCCCGCGGATATCAATCCTGGCCATCCTTTATCCCCCTTCCTGCATGGCTCCTTTTGCCATGGCGACAACCTGCGTGTCAAGCCTGCGGATCGGCTTGTCCCCGCCTTCCACCGGCGCAAGGTTCATAACCGCGCGCCATTCATTCGGCGTCATTGCGCCCCGGTCCACCATGGCCAGAAATTCCAGCTTGGTTTTTAAGCTTGCACACTGTAAGTTGCTGGCTTCAAATATAATTTTGTTCCCGCACCCGCGTTCCCTCCGGCTGAACAGGCGTACCGTATAGACGTCCCCGAACTGGATCGCAAGCGGCTCGATTTCCGCCTCGTAATACGCCGTCCATTCATCTTCCGTCCACGCCGACTGCACGATTTTTTTGTTTGTGTTAAACATGGAATAGATACGGTCCGTAATCCGTTCCGTCACCGCGGCGTTTGGCACATAGTCTTTTGGCTCAATCTGTTTTGCATCCGCCTTCGCATCGACGCCTGCCGCGCCGAATGTGTCGCTTTCAATGTCCAGGTAGTTTTCTACAAACTCGTCCGTCTGCTTCTTAATGTCCTCCGGACGCATGGAGGATTTAAACATCAGAAGCCACCGTATGATGCCGCTGTTCTTTACTGCCTTTACAACGCCCTGGTCAATGACGCCGATGCACTCCATCAGCTGCGCCAGCGCGCCCGCCGGGCTGCTCCCGAATATTTCCCGGTCACTGTAGTCCTGGCGCATGTGGATTATGTCGCTGTATGCAAACGTGCCGGTATTCCCGTTCTTGTAGGTAAACCGCAGGAATAATTCCCCATCCTTGTCATAAACCGCCTCCACGCCGATGCACGGGATTGGGTAAATTTGTTCCGGATACCCGTTCTTGTCGCGTATAATCAGCGCAAACGCATTGTTGTTCAGGCAAAGCTGCGTCGCCATCTTCTCCTGGAACTGCTGCCCCGTCATATAAGGGTTCGGCTCCTCTAAAATATAGCGTATATATGGCTCAGGGTTTACCTTAAAGCCTTTTTTCGGGTCGTCCCGGATATGTTTCCCCACAAGCTTGCCAGCCGCCTTTGCTTTGGGGCGTATGCAGGCGCGCACAATGTCGGATTCATACAGTTTGCCGTTCCAGGAATAGAAATTTTCACCATATGTGGTGACCATTGCAACCCGGTTTTTCTCTGTCGGCTGTTCTTTTTTCGCATGCCCCTCCATCTTATTCTTTTGATTCCAAAATGCCATATCCCCCTCCTAAATCAGGCTCTGGTACTCGTCGAATTTATCCCGGAGCACTACGTACCCGTCGATTAAAGCGAGCGTCCCATCAATTCTATTTCTTGCATCCACGTCTTTTACAGGCTGTATGTTCCCGTTTATGTCTGTTTTTATCGCAGTATTCGCCATACACCATTTGTCAATCGGGTTATCGTCGTATACGATGTTTTTTGCCGCAAGTTCCGCCCTTAGGTCTTTCATCGGCGCAGACAGCGTGGCCACTCCCTGGCGTACTGGCACCATTGCCTTTTCCCCGAACGCCGATTGGAACTCCCGCAGGAGCGAATCATCTATGTGCCATGGATCATAACCGATTGCCATAATATAAATGTCCTCCTTTTCCGCCATTTCAATATACCAGTCCAGCATGACTTTCTTGTCCACTTTATATGTGTCCACTGTGCGCAAAAGCCCCTGTTGCTTCCAGATGGCGTATGGCGCATTGTCACGCCCCTGCCTCTTTCCTGCGTTTTCGTATTCATCTATTACCCTCTGCGGCACCCAATACATTTGTTTTACATATATTTTGGGGTCGTCCCGCCGCATGCACAGAAGCTTTGCCGCATTTAAATCTACGCTGTCCGCGGCGTCCATGCCGCCAATCCCGTACCGGAATTTCTTATCCCCGATCCGTTCTTCGTTATTGATTTCCTCCCAGCGCAGCCATGCGGATTCTGACGTCTGTTTCAGGTTAAAGTCTTTTACCAAAACGGTTGCCTTAAAAGAAAAATCATCTTTAGCCTTGCTCACCATCTGCCTTAGGAAGTCATGGGATTTTATTATTCCAAGCCCTGGGTTCGCTTTTATCCAGCACTCCTCTTTATCCCATTCGTCCGCAGAATCCAACTCATAGACAAACGGCAGAAATCGTTCGTTTCTTATCTCCCCTCTTAAAATTCCCGCCGCATAATCATACTGCGCGTCAAAAATCCCATTCCGGATAAATCCGTTTGTTGTGATACAAAAAAGCAATGGTTGGCGCCTGGCCCCCATTGCCTGTTTGATTAAATCGTAAATATCCCTATTTTTGATGGCGGAAAGTTCGTCAATGACCGCCCCATGCACATCCAGCCCGTCTAAACTGTTGGAATTGCTTGCCAGAGCTTTTATAAACCCGAAATTCGCCTTAAAATACAAGTCGCTTGCGCGCTTTTTGATGTGCTTGCTTAAAAGCGGGCTTTGCTGCACCATCTTGTGGCAGGCGGTAAACCCAAGCTTTGCCTGGTCTAACATGGTTGCAATATTGTATATCTGCGGCGCGCCTTCCTGGTCATTTAAAAGCAGGTCAAGTTCAACAGACGCCGTTTCGGTTGTCTTCCCGTTTTTTCTCCCTTCGATAATCAGCGCCTCATTGTACTGCCGCAGCCCGTTGTCATCCACAAAACCGAAAATTGCCTGCAGCCTTGCTTTCTGGAAAAGTGCAAGCTTTAACGGTTCGCCTAATTTCCCGGTCGGCGTCTTGCAGAATTTTTCTATGAAGTCCGTATGTTTTTTTGCGGCTTCATAATCAAAATGGTATTCATCCGGGGAATAGAAACGTTCTAAGAGCATCCCCGCCGCCTGTTTCATCTTTTCACAGGATACAATTTTACCATCCGCTATTTTTGTAAAGTATTCTTCAAATTCTGTCAATTCCCGCTTCCCCCTGTAAGGAATTTCATCAGTTCGTCGCCCTCTTCCTGCTTCCCTTTGTCTTTTAGCAGCATGTCGTCCAGCTGCTTCATGTACGACAGGTAGTTCTTGGCCATGTTGTTGTAAACTTCCACTTCGCTGCACTTTTTGACGCCTGACTGGTTCGCCCCGTTTTTGTATTCCTCAGTATAGCCCTTTCTGTTGATGATTTCCTCCAGTTCCAACAGGGAGACTGCCATGAAGGCAGCGGAAGAAATAAGCGATTCCGCATTCTTTTTCCTTTTTGCGTCCATCTTCGCGTAGCTTCTGGTAAGTTTGGCTTTTTCCGCTTTTACCAGGGCTTCTTTGTTTATCAATTCGCCCTTTTCGTTAAATTCCGCCTTGCTCCTTCCTGCCATCCCGTCACCTTCCTTTTGCCGGATACCACACCCCCTATGCAAATTATCATGCGTAAAATTTTGATGTTGTATCATTTTAGTTGACACCTCAAACGCAAGGAATTGATGTATAAT
>OFFP01002724.1_pt1 | contig 10037 bp, 8 predicted proteins | sample 1521431 | NCBI WGS metagenome assembly OFFP01 (sample SAMEA3504104, study PRJEB24116) | mouse gut metagenome | biome: mouse gut; feature: mouse-associated habitat; material: faeces | place: Denmark | collected 2011 | reverse complement strand
CGTCGTAGTTGCGGTGATACTCTTGCAGGAACTGCGTTCCATCCCGAAAGAAGCGCAGCACACCGCTGGGATTTACCGTGATCTTCAAGCGGCCGTTGGTGATTTCTGCTGCATTCCCCTCCGGGTTAATGCAGCTGTCCGCCCACCTTTTTACCACCGGGATATCTTCCTCCAGGGCATAATTGTTTCCAGTAAATTCGGCATATCTGGTGGCGCGCACCCGAAATGCATTTTCTCCCCAGGGCTGGATGAGAAGGGTCTCGCCCTGATGCCTTACCAGTAGTCCGTTGTCAGATGTTGTTATCTTCATCGTGTTATCTCCTTTTGCCAGACCTAATGTACCTTCCTTTAGATAACGCTTTCGCCATTAATAAATATGGCTCTGCTATAACCAATATCTTCTGATACATATTTTATATTCTCTCCGTGTTGAAAGCAACGCCAAATTGCATCAAGTTTAACATTCAATGGAGGATTAGACAAACAATAATACGGATGAATTCATAAATATATGCCGTCAAACTAAAAAGGTTAAAAAAAGTTATTTGTTTCTTACGAAAACAGTATGAAAAAATGAATTTATGATTTATAATAAAAGATAGAATTGTTGGAGCATAGGTAATGGAAAAATATTTGCCGTTTCCTATGATTTATGTGGATTGGAGGTTGACCGTTATGTTGGGGCAGATTGATGTGAATAAATCAATGCAAAAGAAAGAATACGATGCTAAGATGGATCAGCTGGAGGTGCGGTTTGGGGAGCTGCAGCGGGCGTGTAAGGAGAAACAGATTCCGGTCATGGTCGTATTTGAGGGGTTGGATGCGGCGGGAAAAGGAACGATGATAAACCGTATGATCCAGTCTTTGGATCCACGCGGTTTTAAGGTGTTTACCGTGGGCAGGGATAAGGAAGATGAAGTGATGCGCCCTTATTTCTGGCGGTATTTCACAAAGACGCCGGAGAAGGGAAGGATGCACATCTTTGACCAGAGCTGGTATAAGGGAGTGTATGAGCAGATCATTTCGGAAAAGGAAGTGCTGGATTTTGAGGAAATGTTGACAGAAGATGGTTGCCTGATCATTAAATTTTTCCTGATGATCTCCAAGCAGGAGCAGAAAAAGAGACTGGAGAAACTGGAAAAAAACCATGAGACCAGCTGGAGAGTTACAGAAAAAGATAAAGTAAACAACAAAAACTATGAAAAATGCCTGAAAGAGTACGACCGGGTTCTGGTTCATACCGATACGGCGAAAGCTCCCTGGACTGTGGTGGAGGCGACAGATAAACAGTATGCTACCTGCAAAATAATTACTACTATGGTAGAAAGAATGGAACGGGCGGTGAGAGAGGTAGAAGAATCTCTTTCTATAGAAGCTGATAAAAAAGGCGCCGGGGACCATGGGGCAATGCCCGATGTGGAGAGATTCCGAAATGGTGTACTGCAGGGAATTGATCTGAGTAAGACCATGGAACAGGAAGAGTATAAGAAGAAGAAAAAAGAACTGCAGAAGCGTCTTCTTGCCCTTCACAACAAAATGTATCTGAAAAGGGTTCCGGTTATTCTTGCCTTTGAGGGCTGGGATGCCGGAGGAAAGGGCGGCGCCATCAAGCGTCTGACCGAGAAGATGGATCCCAGGGGATATGTGGTGCATCCGACGGCATCGCCCAACGATATAGAGCGCCAGCACCATTACTTGTGGCGGTTCTGGACAGATATGCCGAAAGCAGGACATGTGACGATCTTTGACAGGACCTGGTATGGGCGCGTCATGGTAGAGCGCATCGAAGGATTCTGCACGGAGCAGGAGTGGAAGAGGGCGTACAAAGAGATCAACAGCATGGAGAGAGACCTGGCGGACGCAGGGGCCGTCGTCTTAAAGTTCTGGATGCAGATTGACAAGGACGAGCAGGAGCGGAGATTTAAGGCAAGGCAGGAGAATCCTGAGAAACAGTGGAAGATTACAGATGAGGACTGGAGGAACCGGGAGAAGTGGGATCAGTATGAAGAGGCGGTAAACGAGATGCTGATCCGCACGTCAACACCTTATGCGCCCTGGGTAGTCGTAGAGGGAAACAGCAAATATTACGCAAGGATCAAGGTGCTTGAGACGGTAGTGAAAACTATTGAGGAGCGGCTAAAGAAGGATTGATGGATATGACGATCAGGGAACAGCTTGAAAAGCGTGAGACAGAGTATCTGAGCCGGTATGCGATGAAAAGCTGTGACTCCAGGGGAAGAAAGAGACAGGAGCCGCAGTGCGACATCCGTCCTGTATTCCAGAGAGACAGAGACAGGATACTGCACTGCAAGGCGTTCCGCCGCTTGAAACAAAAGACCCAGGTGTTTCTCCTTCCGAATGGGGACCACTACCGGACACGGCTTACGCACACTCTCGAAGTATCCCAAAATGCCCGGACGATTGCCAAGGCGCTGCGCTTAAATGAAGATTTGACAGAGGCGATCGCCCTTGGCCATGACCTGGGGCATACGCCTTTCGGCCATGCGGGAGAGAGGGCGCTTAACGAGGTGAACCCGTATGGGTTTCAGCATAATATCCAGAGCGTGAGGGTTGTGGAGAGGCTGGAAAAGGGTGGAGAGGGGCTGAACCTCACATGGGAGGCCGTGGACGGCATACTGCACCACAAATCCAGCGGTAACCCTTTTACACTGGAGGGGCAGATCGTGCGCCTGTCCGACAAGATCGCGTATCTGAACCACGACATAGATGATGCGATCAGGGGAGGGATTCTTTCAGAGGACGATATCCCGGAGAGATTCCGAAACGTGCTTGGCCAGACTGCGAGGAAGCGGCTGGATACGATGATCCACGACGTGATTACAAACAGCATGGATATGCCAAAGATACGCATGTCGAAAGAGGTTGAAGAGGCAATGAAGGATCTTAGGATGTTTATGTTTGAGCATGTTTATCTGAATCCCTTGGCCAAGAGCGAGGAAGAAAAGGCAATCGATATGATAAAGAACCTTTATTGGTTCTACACGGAACATTTGGAGGAGATTCCGCAGGAATACCGGTCCATGCAGGGGGAATGCGGCGTGAACGCCGAGCAGATGGCATGTGATTATATTGCGGGAATGACGGATACATATGCAGTAAAAAAGTTTGAAGATTATTTTGTTCCAAAATCCTGGAAAATTTAAAAGGAAATCAAGCACTTTTGTCGAATACTATATATAGGGGATATTTTCATGTATTATTCGGATGAGATTATTGAAGAAGTAAGGGCGCGAAATGACATCGTCGATGTCATTTCCGGCTATGTCAAACTTCAGAAGAAAGGAAACTCATATTTTGGCCTGTGCCCGTTCCATAATGAGAAGTCGCCGTCGTTTTCGGTGAGCAGGCAAAAGCAGATGTACTATTGTTTCGGGTGCGGAGCAGGAGGCAATGTGTACACGTTCCTGATGGAGTATGAGAATTATTCTTTTCAGGAGGCGGTGCAGTTCCTTGCGGAACGTGCAGGTGTGGAGCTGCCGAAAGAGGAGTACTCTAAAGAGGCAAAGGCCAGGGCAGATTTAAAGTCTGTTCTTCTTGAGGTAAACAAGCTGGCGGCGCAGTATTATTACGCGCAGCTTAAGGCTCCGCAGGGAGCCGCGGGGCTTAAGTACTTAAAGGACAGGCAGCTCAGTGACGGCATGATCAGGGCATTTGGCCTCGGGTATTCGAATAAATACAGTGACGACCTGTACAGATATCTGAAGAAAAAGGGCTATCAGGATGAAATACTTGTAAAAGCAGGGCTTATCGCAGTTGACGAGCGCCAGGGTGTTTATGACAAATTCTGGAACCGGGTGATGTTCCCGATCATGGATGTAAATAACCGGGTCATCGGATTCGGAGGCAGAGTAATGGGAGACGGAAAACCCAAATACCTGAATTCCCAGGAGACTCTGATTTTTGACAAGAGCAGGAACCTGTATGGGCTGAATCGCGCCAGGACATCCAGAAAGCCGTATTTTCTGCTGTGCGAAGGCTACATGGATGTCATAGCCCTTCATCAGGCGGGATTTAACAATGCCGTCGCATCTCTGGGAACGGCTTTTACAGGCGGGCACGCTTCTCTGATCAAGCGGTATGTGAATGAAGTATACCTTACATATGACAGTGACGACGCGGGAACGAGGGCGGCTCTCAGGGCAATGCCCATTCTGAAGGAGGCGGGCATCACGGCAAAGATCATCCGGATGGAGCCCTATAAAGACCCGGATGAATTTATTAAGAATCTAGGAGCGGAAGCCTTTGAGGAGCGGATAGGGAAAGCGCGCAATGGGTTCATGTACAGCTTAGAAGTGCTGGGGAGAGATTACGATATGGGTTCCCCGGAAGGAAAGACGGAGTTTATGAAAGAAACGGCCAGAAGGCTTGCCGGGTTCGAGGAAGAGATCGAGCGCAATTATTACATTGAGGCAGTGGCGAAAGAGTATCGGGTAGGATTCGAAGAGCTTAAAAAACTGGTTGTGAAGATGGCGGTGCAGGCAGGGATGGCGGCGCCGGCGGCAAGGCCAAAATCCGGCAATGTAAAGGAGAGGGGAAAAGAGGAGCGCCCCAAGCCCCCCCTTGTTAAAGGGGGGAGGGCCACGAAGTCCTTCTCACGTGGCTTATCGAGGATGAGGGGATCTTCAGCCAGATCAGCAGATATATTGTGCCGGAGGATTTCTCGGACGGGCTTTACCGGACGGTGGCATTGCTTCTCTATGAACAGTATGGGAACGGGGAAGTGAACCCGGCAAAGATCATGAATCATTTTACGGATGAGGGGGAGCACCGGGAGGTTGCCAGCCTGTTCCATACGAAGATCAGGGAGCTGACTACACCTCAGGAGCAGGAGAAAGCGCTGAAAGAGACGGTGGTGCGGGTGAAGAGCCACAGTATCGAAGAGGCAGGAAGGAACTGGGAAGTGTCGGATCTGGAAGGGATGGAACGCCTGATGAAAGCGAAAAGGGATCTTCAGAACCTACAGAAACTGCATATTTCCGTTAATTAAGGATAAAATATAATCAAGCAATGAGAGGATGGATACTGCATGGAAGAGAACGTGACAAAATTTGAAGAGAAATTAAAGGAATTAGTTGCGCTTGGCAAAAAGAAAAAAAGCATTCTGGAACTTCAGGAGATTAACGATTTTTTTTCAGATATGGAATTAAACCTTGAACAGATGGAAAAGGTATATGAATATCTGGAAAGCCAGAATATTGACGTGCTCCGTATCGGCGCTGACACGGATGACGTAGATGATGTAGATATGGTCATCAGCGAAGAAAGCGATATGGATGTGGACCTTGAAAAGCTGGATCTGTCCATACCGGAAGGCATCAGCATTGAAGACCCCGTTAAGATGTATCTGAAAGAGATCGGAAAAGTGCCGCTTCTTACTGCGGATGAAGAGGTGGACCTGGCGAGGCGTATGGCTGACGGCGATGAGAATGCCAAGAAGCGTCTGGCAGAGGCGAACTTAAGGCTTGTCGTCAGTATAGCGAAGCGTTATGTGGGACGCGGTATGTTGTTTTTGGATCTGATCCAGGAAGGGAATCTGGGGCTTATAAAGGCTGTGGAGAAGTTCGATTATCAGAAGGGATTCAAGTTCAGTACCTATGCGACCTGGTGGATACGCCAGGCGATCACCAGGGCGATAGCAGACCAGGCAAGGACGATCCGGATCCCTGTCCATATGGTGGAGACCATTAATAAGTTGATCCGTGTGTCCAGGCAGCTTTTGCAGGAGCTTGGGCGTGAGCCTACGCCGGAAGAGATCGCGGAAGAACTGGACATGCCTGTGGAGAGAGTCCGGGAGATCCTTAAGATCTCGCAGGAACCGGTTTCTTTAGAGACGCCGATCGGTGAGGAAGAGGACAGCCATCTGGGAGATTTTATCCAGGATGACAATGTGCCGGTGCCTGCGGAAGCGGCGGCGCAGACGCTTTTGAAGGAACAGTTGGATGAAGTCCTCGATACGCTGACGGAGAGGGAACAGAAGGTATTGAGATTACGTTTTGGCATGAATGACGGACGTGCGCGTACGCTTGAGGAGGTCGGGAAGGAATTTGACGTGACCAGAGAGCGTATCCGCCAGATTGAGGCGAAAGCGCTCAGGAAGCTGCGTCACCCGAGCCGCAGCAGAAAATTAAGAGATTATCTGGATTAAGAAAGAGGCGCCTATGGAACTATCAAGAAGACTTTATGCGGTTGCAGGTCTTGTGACAGAGGGCGCCTCTGTTGCAGACATCGGGACTGATCATGGGTACATACCGATCTATCTGGTGGAGCAGCAGATCGCCGTTAAAGCGATCGCGATGGATGTAAACGGAGGACCGCTTGAGCGTGCCAGGATGCATATTATCGGGCACGGGCTGAAAGGAAAGATCGAGACGAGGCTGTCGGACGGGCTTAGCGCGCTGAAGCAAGGAGAAGTGGATACGATGATCGCGGCAGGGATGGGCGGCGGCTTGATCGTCCGGATCCTTGAAGAAGGAAGCGGGATCGTGGATACGCTCAAGGCATGTGTGCTGCAGCCGCAGTCAGAAGTGTGGAGGGTGCGGAAATATCTTCTGGATCGTCATATGGATATTGTAGATGAAGATATGGTGGAAGAAGACGGGAAATTCTATACGATGATGCGTGCGGTTCACGGCGAGTCGCCCAGATATACGGAATGTGAATATATTTTCGGGAAGCGTCTTCTGGAGAAGAAGCATCCTGTGCTGGAGAGATTCCTTCACAGAGAGCTTGAGATCCGGGAAGGAATATTCCGGCAGCTCGACCATCATGTCGGCAGTGAGGGCGCGGCGCGAAGAAGAGAAGAGATCCGGCGGGAGATGATGATCATCAGCCGGGCTTTGGGGTATTATTGTATTAACCCGAATAATTAGAAGAAGGCGGAATAGATATGATATGCAGAGAGGTTATAGATATAATAGAGCGGAGATATCCCAGAGAATACGCGCTTGGCTGGGATAACGTAGGGCTTCTTGCAGGAAGGGACGATAAGGAGGTCCGGCGGATCTATATCGCATTGGATGCATCGGACGAGGTGATCCATGCGGCTGTGGAGCAGGAAGCAGATATGCTTATTACTCATCATCCGCTGATCTTTAGCGGCATGAAGCGGATCACGAACGAGGATTTTATCGGAAGGCGTGTTCTTGAGCTGATACGCAGTGATGTCTCATATTATGCCATGCATACGAATTATGACGTGATGGGGATGGCAAGCCGGTCGGGAGATCTTATGGGATTGAAGGAGCCGGAGGTGTTGGAAGTCACATATGAGGATCGTGCAGAGAAGACAGAAGGGATCGGACGGATCGGACGGCTTGAGAAGGCGGTCACATTAAGACAGTGCTGCGAGAACGTGAAGCGGACGTTTGGTCTGGGATCGGTCCGGGTGTTCGGGGATCCCGAACGTATGGTGGAGAGGCTTGCCATATGCCCGGGTTCCGGAAAGAGTGTGATCGGCGCGGCGCTTAGGAAGCATGCAGATGTGCTGGTCACGGGAGATATCGGCCATCATGAAGGGATCGACGCAAAAGCGCAGGGGTTGGCGGTGATCGACGCGGGGCATTATGGGCTTGAATATATTTTCGCAGAGGATATGAGGGGATATCTTGCACATGAGCTTGAGGGCGTCCGGGTCATGGCTGCGCCGGTGCGCCATCCGTTTGTGACAGTATAGAAAAGGAGAGGTGGACTATGGAGAAGAAGATGTATCAGGTGCGGATCGGTGAAGAGACCCGTCTGTACGAGGAAGGCACTACATATCGCACGATCGCCGAGGAATTTCAGAAAGATCATAAAGACGATATCGTACTGGTATTCGTCGACGGCAAGCTTCAGGAGCTCTTTAAGACTCTGAAGAAGGACTGTACCCTCCGTTTTGAGACTACTGCCGGTGTGATCGGACACAGGACCTATCAGAGGAGTATGAGCCTGATGCTGGTGAAGGCAGTTTATGATGTGGCGGGACATGAGCTTGTTGACAAGGTGAGGATTCATTTCTCTGTCAGTAAGGGGTATTACTGTACGGTGGAAGGCAGGATCATCTTAGACCAGGAATTCTTAGATAAGGTTGAGGCGAGGATGCATGAGATGGCGGATAAGGATATGCCGCTCCATAAGAGGTCCGTCAGCACGGATGAGGCGATCGAGTTATTCGGCCATCATGGGATGCATGACAAAGAAAAATTATTCCACTACCGCAGGGTATCTAAGGTGAATATATACAGCCTGAATGAGTTCGAGGATTATCATTATGGCTATATGGTTCCAAGCACGGGATATTTGAAGTATTTCAAGCTCTATCTGTACGACGAGGGCTTCGTGATGCAGATGCCTGTGGCGTCTGCGGCAAGGGAGGTGCCTGCCTTCGAGCCGCAGAACAAATTATTCCATGTGCTGAAGGAATCGGTTCACTGGGGAGATATGCAGGGGATTGAGACGGTCGGCGAATTGAATGAGCAGATAACAAGGAATGCGGTCCATGACATCGTGCTGGTCCAGGAAGCGCTGCAGGAGAAGAAGATTGCGGAGATCGCGTCGCAGATCGCCGCCCGTCCTGAGCTGAAGTTCATATTGATCGCAGGACCGTCGTCTTCGGGGAAGACGACATTTTCCCACCGGCTGTCCATACAGCTTCGGGCGAACGGACTGACGCCGCATCCCATCGCTATGGATAATTATTTCGTAGAACGGGACGAGAACCCAAGAGACGAGACCGGCGCTTATGATTTTGAATGTCTGGAAGCCGTGGATGTGAAGCTGTTCAACCGGCAGCTAAAGGAACTGCTTGCAGGCAGGGAGGTGGTGATCCCGACGTTTAATTTTGTGACGGGGCATAAGGAGTATGGGACGCAGGCAAAGAAGCTCGGGCCGAACGACGTCCTTGTGATCGAGGGGATCCACTGCCTGAATCCGAAGCTTACAGAGCAGCTTGCGGATGAGAATAAGTTCAAGATCTATATCAGCGCTCTGACGCAGCTGAATATTGATGAGCATGACCGTATCCCGACTACGGACGGAAGGCTTTTGAGGCGTATCGTGAGGGATGCCCGCACCAGAGGCTCCTCCGCGCAGAGAACCATAAGTATGTGGGAATCCGTAAGGCGGGGAGAAGAGAAATTCATCTTTCCGTTCCAGGAGGAGGCGGATGTGATGTTTAATTCGACGCTGATCTATGAGCTGGCGGTACTCAAGATCTATGTGGAGCCGCTGCTCTTTGGGATAGACAGAAATTGCCCGGAGTATGTGGAGGCGAAGCGTCTGTTGAAATTCCTGGATTATTTCGTGGGGATCGGAAGCGAGAATGTACCGACGAATTCACTTCTGCGGGAATTTATCGGAGGAGGATGCTTTAAGGTTTGATAAAAAGATAAATCAGGTATTGACAGGGAAGGCAGAATGTGATAAATTATCTTCATGTGAGGTCAAAAGAAGCAGAGTATCCACTCTCACCATAGCACGATGGGGTGACTATTGGTTTGATATGACGTATGAAGATTCCCGGAGAATGATATCGCTGTGATATCATTTGCAGGCGGAAGAATTGTGCAGATATGATAAGTGGATAGTCTGGAACTATTCACTTATTTTATTTTTAGATGATGGGGGTGCACGACTATTAGCGATTTAATGATTAACGGGCAGATCAGAGACAAGGAAGTAAGAGTAATTGGAGAAGACGGAGAGCAGAAGGGCGTTATGCCGATCAAAGAGGCGATGAGGCTTGCCCAGGAAGCAGAACTGGATCTTGTGAAGATCGCGCCAAAGGCTCAGCCGCCGGTATGCAAGATCATTGATTATGGGAAATACAGATATGAGCTTGCACGGAAGGAAAAAGAGGCGAAGAGAAAGCAGAAGACCGTTGAAGTAAAGGAAGTGCGTCTTTCACCTAATATTGATACGAACGACCTGAACACGAAAGTGAATAATGCCAAGAAGTTTATTTGCAAAGGCAATAAAGTTAAGATAACTCTGCGTTTCAGAGGGCGTGAGATGGCACATGTGCAGCAGAGCAGACATAT
>OFFP01002722.1_pt1 | contig 10041 bp, 5 predicted proteins | sample 1521431 | NCBI WGS metagenome assembly OFFP01 (sample SAMEA3504104, study PRJEB24116) | mouse gut metagenome | biome: mouse gut; feature: mouse-associated habitat; material: faeces | place: Denmark | collected 2011 | reverse complement strand
AGGCGAAGAAGCGGGATCACAACAAGCTGGGCCGGGAGCTGGAGTATTTCACCACCGTGGACGTCATCGGCCAGGGACTGCCCATCATCCTGCCCAAGGGCGCGCGGGTCATCCAGACCCTCCAGCGCTGGGTGGAGGACGAGGAGCAGAAGCGGGGGTATCTGCTGACCAAGACGCCCTATATGGCAAAGCGGGAGCTGTATAAAATCTCCGGCCACTGGGATCACTATCTGGACGGCATGTTCGTGCTGGGCGACCCCATGGACGAGAGCAAGGAGTGCTTTGCCCTGCGGCCCATGACCTGTCCCTTCCAGTACCATGTGTTCCTCAATCGGGGGCGCAGCTACCGGGATCTGCCCATGCGTCTGGGGGAGACCTCCACGCTGTTCCGCAACGAGGATTCCGGCGAGATGCACGGGCTTATCCGGGTGCGGCAGTTCACCATCTCCGAGGGCCACCTGATCCTCCGCCCTGAGCAGCTGGAGGAGGAATTCAAGGGCTGCCTGGATCTGGCCAAATATTGCCTGGGTACCGTGGGCCTGCTGGACAAGTGTACCTTCCGGTTCTCCCAGTGGGATCCCGCCAACCCCAACAACAAGTACGAGGGCACCCCGGAGCAGTGGGAGGAGGCTCAGACAGTAATGGGGAAGATCCTGGATGATCTGAACGTGCAGTACACCGTGGGTATCGACGAGGCCGCGTTCTATGGGCCCAAGCTGGATATCCAGTATAAGAACGTCTACGGCAAGGAGGATACTCTGGTCACCATCCAGATCGACATGCTGCTGGCGAAGCAGTTCGATATGGAGTACGTGGACGCCGACGGACAGAAGAAGACACCCTATATCATCCACCGCACGTCTCTGGGTTGCTATGAGCGCACTCTGGCCTATCTCATCGAGGAGTACGCCGGGGCGCTGCCCACCTGGATGGCGCCGGAGCAGGTCCGGTTCCTGCCGGTGACCGACCGGGCGGCGGACTACTGCGCCGAAGTGGCCGGGAAGCTGAAAGAGCAGGGCTTCCGTGTCGAGGTGGATTACCGCAACGAGAAGATCGGCAAGAAGATCCGGGAGGCTCAGCTGGAGAAGGTCCCCTATATGCTGGTGGTGGGTGACCGGGATATGGAGGCGGGCACCGTCTCCGTCCGGCACCGGAGCGAGGGCGATCTGGGCGCTATGAGCCTGGAGCAGTTCTCCGCCATGCTGCGGCAGGTGGTGGACGCCAAGGAGCGGAAGTAACGCGATTTCCCGATAAAAAGCCGGAAAGGTTTTCATCGCGGCAATAATACACGCCGCTGCGCCGGATTCTGCGGCCCAATCGAGGAATTTTCCTTCTTGTATTGCAAATAAGCAGAAACACACAGAGGGCCCCGGAACGAACGCTCCGGGGCCCTTTCGTCTATCCCTTTGGCTCCTCTGCGGGAGGCTCCGCCTGCCGGTCCGCCGCCTCCCTGGCCTGCTGGGCGGCAAACTCATTCAGAAACCGGTCGTGGAATTCCTCCTCCGCCTCTTTTCTGGCCTTAACCGCGTCGTCGAAGCTGCGGTAGCTGCCCAAATAATGCCGCTTGCCCTTGAAGCAGATAGAGGCGCGCCAGCGCTGCTTCCGGGCTACCCACTCCACTCCGGGAACGCCGCTGGTATTGTTGCGCCGCACTGTTTTGGCCCGGAGCATCTCCACGCAGGTTCCGTCGATATAGGTCAGGCGCCGGATGCCGGCGCCACGCAGCCGCAGCTGGTGGTGTGTCCGCTTCGCAGCCGGTTTGACCGCACGACGGTTTCCCGTCCGCAGTCGCAGCGGCACAGCCATGCCGTCCGGGTTCCGATATTTTCCGCCGGGCCGATCACGGTGAGCTTTCCATACCGATGGCCTGTCAAATCCAGCTTTTTTCGTGAGTATGCCATATCCGGTCCTCCTCCAGGGGCCTCCATCCGAGGGCGTTTTGCAAAACGCCCCGCCGCTTTTACAAAATCAGAATACCACAAATCCGGCGGATTTTCAATATGCCGCGGCGGATATTGCTGTAAACGGGGAGAGGAGCGTCCGCTGCGGCGGATGCCCCTCTCCCTATCCTCCCGTCTTGCAGGGATGAATTTTTCTTTTGCAGGATAAAGAGAGAAAACTTGCAGAATAAAGAAAAATTGGCCAAAGGACAGCGCCCGAAGAAAAACGCTGTTTTTGACGGAATTTCCATATCACAGAGGAATATTCAGTGGAGGCAAGGCGTGTTCCAGGATATTTTTGTAGAATCTCATAAAAACACCTTCCCAGCCAGATGAATTTGTGCGGATTTGATACTTGCATTTTCTGCAAGAAAGGAGTATAATAACTGCATCCTCAAGCAACACAACTTTTGGAAAAGGGAGTAATGACGATGAAAAAGAAGTTATTTGCATTTTTCATGGCAATGACCATGATCCTTTCCCTGGCCGCCTGCGGCGGTGATGACAGCGGCAAGGGCGCCGCCGCCGTGGATACCAGCACGGTGGCCGTGGGCGCGGTAGTCATCGCCCGGGACGATATCCCCGAGGACGACATCTACGCTTTCACCTCCGCCATCTTTGAGAACAAGGACGCTCTCAGCGAGCAGCACGACAAGGGCAAGGAGCTGGACCTGGATTTCGCCGCTTCCGTCACCAGCGTCCCCTATCATCCCGGCGCAGCCAAGTATTTCTCTGAGAAGGGCAAGACCGTGGCCGCCGTCAAGGACGGCGCGGGTACCGGCAGCTCCAGGGCTCTGTCCTTCGGCACCGGCGGCGACACCGGCACCTATTACGCTTTCGGCGGTGTGCTGTCCAGCTATGTCTCCAGCAACACCGGCCTCACCGTTACCGCCCTGACCTCCGGCGGCTCCCAGGCCAATATCGAGGACCTGAGCGGCGACAATGTGCAGCTGGCCTTCGTCCAGTCCGACGTGATGAGCTACGCCTATAACGGCGAGCGCCTGTTTGACGCCCCTGTTGCCGGCTTCTCCGTAGTGGCCGCCCTGTATATGGAGCAGGCCCAGATTGTCACCACCAACCCCGACATCAAGTCCGTGGCGGACCTGGCCGGGAAGAAGGTCTCCATCGGCGCCTCCGGCTCCGGCGTGTACTTCAACGCCGTTGACATCCTCGGCGCCTACGGCATTGACGCCGACAGCGGCATCAGCCCCGTGTACCAGAGCTTCGGCGACAGCGCCGAGAGCCTGAAGGACGGCAAGATTGACGCGGCCTTCATCGTGGCCGGCGCGCCCACCAACGCCATTGTGGACCTGGCCACCTCCAAGCCCGTGTATCTGGTAAGTCTGGATGAGAGCCACGTCAACGACCTGCTGGCGTCCTCCCCCTACTACAGCGCCTACACCATCAAGGCCGGCACCTATTGATTGTATCCCACCCCTATGGCAAGGGCCGCCTGGGCGGCCCTTGCCGTATGGAAAAGGCGGAGATTTCTCCGCCTTTTCCATACGGCAGGAATTTGAATGGAAGGAGCCTGCGCGTATGAGCAAAGAAGAGAGGAAAGACCTTCCGGATGTGGAGATCGGCACAGCCGCGGATATGGACGAGGTCATGCGCAAGTATGACCGGGAATCCGCCACCCGGATCTGGGAAGGAAAGCCCAAGGTGGTGGTCAGCGTTATCTCGGCGCTGTTCTCCCTGTACTGCGTCTGGTCAACCCTGTGGAGTACGGCGGACCTGCCCATCCGGCTGACGGCCTTTCTGGGGCTGATTATCATCATGGGCTATCTGAACTACCCCGCCCAGAAGGGGCATGTGACGCCCAACAGAATACCTTGGTATGATATCGTTGTGATGTTCCTGGGCGCGGGGTCGTTTTTCTACTACTGCTTCCGCTACAGCAGTCTGGTCAAGGTCATCACCAGCGCCGCCAAAATCGACCCCTCCAATCCGGATGCCGTATCCGGCGCGTGGTTTTACATCATTCTGGGCATCGTGGGCATTCTCTGTCTGGCGGAACTGTGCCGGCGGTGCGTGGGCCTGCCCATTTTGTTCGTGGTGGGCGCGCTGCTGATCTATACCTTTGCCAGCGGCCAGGGCCTGCCCCGGGTTATTTTCACCCTGTTTTTCGGCACCTCCGGCGTAATGTCCACGCCTATTCAGGTGTGCGCGAAATTTATTGCCGTGTTCATTGTTTTCGGCGCGTTTCTGGAGCGCACCGGCATTTCCAGCTTTTTCATTGATCTGGCCAACTGCGCGGCGGGCTCCTCCTCCGGCGGTCCGGCCAAGGTGGCGGTCATCTCCTCCGCCCTGTGCGGCATGGTGTCCGGCTCCTCCGTGGGCAATACCGTGACCACCGGGTCGGTGACCATCCCCATGATGAAGAAAACCGGCTATAAGGGCGAGTTCGCCGCCGCCGTCGAGGCCGCCGCCTCCACCGGCGGGCAGATCATGCCCCCCATCATGGGCGCGGCCGCCTTCCTCATGGCGGAGTACATGAGTACCTCCTACGCCAACGTGGCTATGAAGGCCATCCTGCCCGCCCTGCTGTACTTCACCGGTATCTTCCTGGCCGTCCATCTGGAGGCCAAGCGTTTGGGGCTCCAGGGCATCCCCCGGGACCAGCTGCCAAAGCTGAAAATCCTGATCCGGAGCATTTATCTGCTCATCCCCCTGGTCGTACTGGTCGCCCTGGTGTCCACCGGGGTCCGGACCCTCCAGTTCTCCGCCGCCATTGCCATCGTGCTGACGATCCTGGTGAGCCTGCCCAATATTTTCCTGGACAGCAAAAATCAGCACAAGGAGGGCTTCGCCGTCCATGCCGCTAAAGACCTGGGCGCCATGATCGGCGGCTCCCTGGAGGCCGGGGGACGGGGGTGCATCACCGTGGCGGTGGCCTGCTCCATGGCGGGCATCGTGGCCGGGTGCATCACCGTAACGGGCCTGGCCTCCAAGCTGGTCAGCGCGGTTGTGAACATCAGCCGCATGATCCCCAACGAGGCTCTGGCCATGTTCATCGCCCTGTTTCTCACCATGCTGTGCTGCATCGTGCTGGGTATGGGCGTACCCACCACGGCCAACTACTGCATCATGGCCTCCACTTGCGCCCCCATTCTGATTACTCTAGGCATCGGGAAGATTCCCGCCCACTTCTTTGTGTTCTATTTCGGCATCGTGGCGGACATCACGCCCCCCGTGGCCCTGGCGGCCTACGCCGGGTCCGCCATTGCGAAATCCAACCCCATGAAGACGGGCATCAACGCCACCAAGCTGGCCATTGCGGCCTTTATTGTGCCGTATATCTTTGCCTTCAACCCGGCCATGCTACTGGTGGACACCAATATCCTCCAGGTGGTCCAGATTGTTATCACCTCTCTGGTGGGCCTCTTCGGTGTGGCGGCCGCCCTGAACGGTACGCTGTTCCGGAAGATGAACCCTGTCCTGCGTCTGGTGCTGGCGGGAGGCGGATTGTGCATGATGTTCCCGGATACGCTCACCGATTTTGTGGGACTGGCCGTAGTAGCCGGCGTGTGCGTATTTGAGTATCTGTCCGCAAAAAAGCGCAAAACAGCTTAGCATCCTTACTCACAACATAATCCGGCACAAAGCCTCCGTTTTGTGCCGGATTTTTCCTGTTATCCCATTTTTATAGAAAAAATGCATCATCTTACAATATACATCTTCAGGAGATACTATGCAGCAAGGATATTGTTTGGACTGTCCGTCTATGCTACCATCTTTCTGTGCCTGGGCACAGAAAAAATAGATGGAGGTCAAAACAATGAAAAAATTTCTTGCGCTTCTGCTGGCGGCCGTGATGTGTCTTGGCCTTCTGGCCGGCTGCGGTCCCAAGGAAACCGGCGAGAGCAATCCCCCCGCCGACAACAGCACGGCCCCCTCGGAGGCTCCATCTGGGTCTCAGGAGGTCTTTGAGAACAAGGTGATCCTGGGCGACGTCACCGAGCTGTCCGGCGATTTCCGTTATCCCGGCTGGGGCTCCAGCTCCGTGGGCGCGTCCGACCAGGGAGTCTGGTTCCTGACCAGCGGCCTGTCCACCATGGAGTCCGACCAGGGCGGCGCCTACCAGTGGAGCCAGACCGTGGTCAAAAGCCATGAGGAGACCGAGAACGACGACAGCACCTGCACCTACACCATTGAGATTTATGACGACCTGAAGTTCAGCGACGGCAGCCCCGTCACCGCCAAGAACTACCTGGCCTACGTTCTGAGCTTCTCCACCCCCGTGGCCCAGGGCACCAACCACTCCGGCATGAATGGCCAGGCCCTGGTGGGCTTTGAGGACTTCAACGCCTACACCGGCCCCGGCTCCGAGACCGGCACCAAGGAGTTCTCCGGCGTGCGCCTGCTGGGCGACTACACCTTCTCCCTGACCGTCTCCAGCGACTACTACCCCTCTTACTTTGCCTACACCAATGGCGCCGTGCAGCCCTACGTCCTGGAGCAGTGGCTGGGCAAGGACGTTGATATCATGGACGACGGCAACGGCTGCTACCTCACCGACAACTACTACGAGATGAACGGCGAGGACTACGTGAAGGCCGCCGAGATCCTGGGCAACCGCTACAACCTGGACATCCCCTACAGCGGCCCCTATGTGGTGTCCGAGTGGGACGAGGGCACCAGCCAGGCGGTCATGACCATCAACCCCGAGTATAAGGGCAACTTCGAGGGCCAGAAGCCCTCCATCGAGACCATCGTCTACAGCAAGATCATTGAGGAGACCCAGGTCGCCCAGCTGACGGGCGGCGAGATCGACGTGCTGGGCCAGGTCACCGGCGGCGACGCCACCAAGGCCGCCCTGGCCGTGGTGGACGGCGAGAAGTTCGTGGAGACCCACTACCAGCGCGCGGGCTACGGCAAGATCCAGTTTGACTGCGACTTCGGCCCCACCATGTTCCAGGAGGTCCGCCAGGCGGTCACTTACCTGCTGAACCGCACGGAGTTCTGCCAGACCTTCACAGGTGGCTACGGAGTTGTAGTAGATGGCCCTTACAGCCCCGACCTGGCCCCCTGGAGGGCCGTACAGGATGAAATCGAGCTCATCGACTACTCCTTCTCTCCCGAGACTGCCAAGAAAGTCCTGGAGGACGGCGGCTGGATCTACAACTCTAAGGGTGAAGCCTACGAAGAGGGCGCAGAGGGCGTTGACGCGGTCCGCTACAAGAAGCTCACCGCCGACGAGGCGAATGTCTTAGACGGCATCAACAAGACCTACGCCTCCGTTTCCAATACGGACGGCGTCACCTATCAGACCGTGGAAGTCAACGGCGAGTACTATATGCCTCTGGCCATCAACTGGTTCGGTTCTTCCCCCAATGAAGTCACCGACCTGATCTCCACCACTCTGGCCAACAGCTCCGACCTGGCCGCTGCGGGCATGGTGGTGCGCGCTACCACAGGCGATTTCGACAAGCTGCTGGGCGAGATCTACCGCGAGCCCACCTACGGTTACAACGGAACCCCTACCTATGGGATGTACAACCTGGCTACCGGATTCTCCGCGCTGACCAACCTGGACACCTCATACCAGTGGTCCCACGACCCTGCATGGTTCACCAATTCCTCCAACAAGCTCTACGATCCCTACGACATCGACTTCCCTTATGACCTGAAGGCCGATAAGCTTTCCTATGAGGAGGCCGTAGAGGCAAGCGGCGACAAGCTCGGCATGGACTATCTGTCCATGGCTATGGTGTACAATGCCGCCACAGAGGACGAGTTCAACCAGTGGTACATGGGCTATGTAGAGAGATGGAACGAGCTGATGCCTGACATCCCGCTGTATTCCAACTTCTACTATGACGTATACAATGCAAAGATCGAGAACTTCCAGACCAGCCCCTTCCGCGGTCCGGCCGCGGCGCTGCTGTACGCGAACGTAAAGGGCTTCTAAGGCTGCGGATCTGAATTCTATCGATTACAGCAAGGACATGGGGCAGCCGTCAAAGCGACTGCCCCATTCTCAAATGCACAGGCCCGTGCAAATAATCAGAAATGGGGTATGATATGGGCAAATATATACTGAAAAGATTGGGCTACATGGCCATAGTCCTTCTGATCCTCTCCTTCCTCATGTTCTTCGTCTACTCTCTCATTCCCTATGACCGGGCCGTGGCGGAGGCGGAGCCCTACAGAAAGGGACTGAAGACCACGGAAAACGCGGCCGAGCTCTACCAGGCAAAGGTGGAGGAGCTGCGCCGGGAGCTGGGGACGGATCAGAACGTCGTAGTGCGGTATCTGGGATGGATCGGCCTGGCGCCTATCAACGGAAAATACAACGGGATCCTCCAGGGGAACCTGGGATACAGCTATTCATTCGACCGCAGCGCCAGGGAAGTGCTGGCGGATCCGCTGAAGAACACAGTGTTCATCAATATCTTCGCAACCTTCTTAGGCCTTGGGATCACCATTCCCTTAGGCATATTCTGTGCTGTCCACAGGGGCAGCAAGCGGGATACCGCCGTCCAGATAGGGACCATCATCGGCTATAGCATCCCTGGCTTCATCATCTCCATCGTGTTCATCTGGATCTTCGCCATCCTGCTGAAGTGGTTCCCTGTCTCCGGCATGAAGACGCCCGGCTCCAGCTATACCGGCCTGGCCGAACTGAAGGACAGGCTCTACTATATGGCGCTGCCGCTGATCGTCATGACCTTCTCCTCTCTGGGTGGCATGACCCGCTATGTGAGGGCTTCCATGTCCGAGGCGCTGTCCCTGGACTGCATCCGCACCGCCCGGGCAAAGGGCCTGGTGGAGAAGACGGTCATCTACAGCCACGCGTTCCGGAATGCCCTGATTCCCATCATCACGCTGGTGATCGGATGGTTCATCGGCATTTTTTCCGGCTCCATTGTCATCGAGAATATCTTCGGCCTCAACGGCGTGGGCCGGATCTATATACTCAGCCTGAACAGCAAGGACTTCGAGGTGGTCCTGCTGCTGCAGATGTTCTACGTGATTCTGGGGCTCTTGGGCAACCTGATCGTGGACATCGCTTACGGCCTGGCAGACCCCAGGGTCCGTGTGAATAAGTAAAGGAGGACTTAAAAAATGAGCGAAAAGAAAGCTTCCTCCCGGAAAGGGCCTGCCCCCTTGCGCTGGCTGCGCAGAATGTTCTTTGGCGGCTCCAGGGAACTGACCTTGGCCGACGAGCGGTTCGACAGCCCCGGCAAGCTGGCAGTGAAACGTTTCTTCCGCAATCCCCTGGCCACGGGGGCGGCGATCATCCTGGCGGGAATGTTCCTCTTCGTCTTCATCGGCTCCGCCATTGCGCCGGTGGACCTGACAGAGACCGGCAGCGAGATGCTGCACACCAACATGGCCCCCACCCAGAGCCTGATGAAGCTGCCCGAGGGCATGAAAGACGGCGTGGTGGACATCTCCTCCAAGGGCACCTTCACCATCGGCGTGGACACGGATGGCAAGGTCTCCATGTGGGGACAGTATGTGAATATCTCTGGGGATCCGGCCCGGGACGTGATGAACATCCCGGATGAGGTGAAGAACAGCAAGGTCGTCCATGTGGCCGCAGGGTCCGACCACTGCGTTGCCATCACAGACGACGGGCGTGTCATCGCCTGGGGCGAATACGACAACGGCCAGTACGGGCATGATGGCTCCATGATCGCGGCGGCCCGCAAGCAGCCCGAGGAGCTCATGGACGGCGGGACGATAGATGCCTCCCAGGTGCGCCAGCTGATCTGCGGCAACCAGGTGACGGCCATCCTCATGGAGGACGGCACCATCTACGCCTGGGGCAATGACGGATTGAGCGCCACCAACCTCTCCTCCGTGATCAAGCACGGCAAGAAGGAGAGCCCCCTCGTGAAGCTCACCTTTACCAATGACGGCATCTACGGCATCGACGAGAACGGCGATTTCGTCTGCGGCAAGAGCACCAAGTACAATATCATCAGCGTACCGGACGAAAACGGGCGCAGTGTCAGCACGGACCTGTTCGAGTACATCGGGGACCGGAAGGTGGTGGACATCGCGGCCTCCGGCAACGCCCTGGCGCTGGTGCTGGACGACGGAGAAATCGTGGTCAGCGGCATGAAGGAGCCGCAGCCGCAGCTCCCGGAGG
>OFFP01002720.1_pt1 | contig 10044 bp, 9 predicted proteins | sample 1521431 | NCBI WGS metagenome assembly OFFP01 (sample SAMEA3504104, study PRJEB24116) | mouse gut metagenome | biome: mouse gut; feature: mouse-associated habitat; material: faeces | place: Denmark | collected 2011 | reverse complement strand
TGCTGTTTGCAGCGGTGAAAAATGCCTGTATGGCAGTGATCGAAAAGAGGCTTTCCGGCAGATAATATGTTAGATATAGGGTTACATGTATAAAAGACTGCGGCTGAGGATTTCTTCCGCAGTTTTTTTGATGATTTAACAATAAATTATATATGTCTTTTTGACTATCTTTTTATATCTTCTCAAATGTCCGAATAGCCCCATTTTATCAGCTATTCGGGCATTTTGTATTAGTGGTAAACCTCACATATCAAGGTCTAACTTCTTATATTTTTCCTATCAAACGTGGTTAAAATCGTGGTAAATACTTTTATGCGATTAGACGCTGAACCTCTGATTTTGCCGTATCTATGGACGCATGAGCATACCAGTTCATCGTGATACTGATGTTTGAATGCCCCATGATATACTGTAAATCCTTTGGGTTCATATTCTTGCTTGCCAGCCTTGTGCAGAACGTATGGCGTAGCGTATGCGGTGTGATATGTGGCAAGGGCTTGTCCTTGTGGTGCTTGTTATATTTCTTTACCATACGGACAAATAATGTTGTGTAATCAATCGCCACCTTTGGTTTGCCTTTGGAATTGACAAACAAGAAATCCTTATGTCCGTCTATTTCCATTGACCTTATCTTTGGGCGTTTCTTCATCACTCTGTGAAATGCCTGAATGGTTTCCTTGCTCAATGGCACGTTCCTTACTCCGCTTTTGGTCTTAGGCGTTTCAATGTAGTAGCCCTGTTCCTTGCTTTTCAATAGCTGGTGGCTGACTACGACAACCTCATTCTTGAAATCAATGTCTGCCATTGTCAGCCCACATAATTCAGAAATACGAAGTCCCGTTTTCAACAGTATCAGCACTTCATCATAATACTTATGATACACATTGTCTGTCTTGATGAATGACAGTAAGGCTTGTTCTTCTTCCTCTGTCAATGCAACTTTCTCTTTCGTATCATTTTCTATGACTTCACTTAGTTTGAAATCAAAGGGGTTCTTCCTCACATAATCATCTTGTATGGCGATGTAGAATGACGCTTTTAACGAGCGTTTATGGTTGTTGATAGTATTGTAGGAAAAACCTTTCTCTTTCATGCGTAACGCCCATTCCTTAGCGTCAGAGGGTTTTATCGTATCAATGCTCCTAGCACCTAACTTGTCCTCTTTCAATAACCGCATGAGCTGTTCCCGTTGTTTCTGTGTGCTTTTCTTCACGTTTGCCCTCTGTGTGTTCTGTTTGGCGTAGAGTTGGCAAAGCGTCATTTTCTTCCCCTTGCTGTCAATACCATCTTCCATATCACGTCGTATCTGCTGTTCCATTTCACGAAGTGAGGGCTTTTCCCGTTTTCCCTTTGGTGTCGGGTCTGCTGGTGTCAATCTCCAAGCATACACATATTTTGTGTTTCCAAATGCGTCCACATATTATATAAGTATTTTCCGTCTGTTCGTTGGCTCTCTCCAATATGTAGGATACGTCCTTTGCTATCCCGTCTTTTTTCTTTCATGGTGTCTGCTCCTTTCCTTGTTGGAAAGAGCCTTGATATGACTTGTGTTCATCATAACACATACAAGGCTCATTTGCATTAGATTGCGTCTAATTTGTCAATGACACGTTCAAACTGTCGGCGTTTAATCTGTATGCGGTTGCCATTCATAATGAGCCAGCCAGCGTCCTTATTTTCCTCTGCCAATCTTCTCAGCTTGTTTTCTCCAATACGGAAATATTTTGACGCTTCTTCAATGGTAAGGGTGTATTTCTCCCATACGGGAATATCCTTGTTATTCATCAGATACCCCCTTTCCCGTGTTTCGTGTCAAACTGAATATAGGGGATAAGGTCAGTGCGGTCTATCCTCTGTAAATGGGCGGTCAGTTTGCTGGAAAGAGAATTGCTGTATCTTGCTTTATCCAGCATGGTTTCCACCCGTTCCAATCCGCCTAATGCGTCATGTTCTTCCAAGAAGTAAAAACTTTTCACTGCCGAAATCACGCCACCCTCTGTAAGCCACTGCTGTGTTTCTTCAAGGGAATTATGTGGTTTTGGCATACACAGTTTCAAGACTTCCACAGCCCCTAAAAACCTTTCCCAAAACCGACACGTTTTCCATCTGCTTTTATTGCTTTCATTTTTATTTGGCACAACAAAGCGTAGATTATCCGCCAGCAAACCGAAAGCCAATGCTCCAAGTTCCAGCGGTCTGTCCTTAAATGTCATGGCAAAGGCATGAGCCTTATCATCACGCAGTTGCATTTCTGTGCGTTTCCAACTGCCGACTTCCTCAAGTGTCTTGTTGTATTTTGAACAAACTTCCTTGTCTTTGTCATAAAAACGGTAGGACAATCCCGACTTTCCAGCACCGATATAAACCGTCTTTGCGGTATCAAAATCATCAAACTTGCTTTCATCAAAGTGATAGCCCTCACTGTTTGCGATAAATTCCTCTTTTTCGCATTTCTTCTTTATCTGCTCTACGGTAAAGAATGGTATTTCGTTCTTATCATCTATGGCAACATCAAGCCTTGTGAAATGGAAATTATCCAGCCCGTATCTTAGTTCACAGCGTCGGAACATATCTCCAAAGGTTGCATTTCTGCTGTCGAGGATTTGAAAAATATCATCACACCCTCTGCCCGTCATCACAAGATAACAGCCAAGTCCTTTCGGGTTGTCCTCTGTCTTTTTTGCGTCGCCCGATACATAAATATCTCCAATCTCCCAACGTGTCTGATAGGTCTTGAATTTTACGGTTGCCGGATAAACATTGAAAATGTCAGGCGGTAAATCTAAAATGTGTGTGATTACATCTTCAGCGGTTGCAGTTTCAAATACAATGCTGATGTAATCAATCTTAACGGATAAATTTTCGTGTGTTGCGATACTGCATTACTCCTTTCGTACTTCCCGATTTTTTGCGGGGTATAAATTGCAAATTTTCCTTTATTTATCACAGTTTCTAGGTACTATGACATGTATACGCAGGGCGGTGTTACATATACGCCCTTGCCCAACGCCTACGGCGTTGCCTTTCCAAAAGGAACTGTCTGTCCGAAACACGTCTGGGGGACGTGCCCCGTCCAGCCAGCCCTTTTTGGAAACCACGATTTTCAGTCTGACAGTCCATGCTCATTCATGCTGTCAAAGTGAAAATATCTTCTTTAAATGCTTACTCAAGCGTGTGATTGACCCTAGTGTGCTTAATCACTCTATCTGCTATGATAATAACGCCAATAGAATTACTTGTCAAGAACTTTTTCTTGACTTTTTCAAAAATAATAAGTATGATAGGCTTATAAAGTGATTGAAAGGAGAAGATATTCCATGAATTATAAGCATTTGGGACAAAATATACAGACGGTCAGAAAACTAAAGGGAATGAAACAGCAAGAACTTGCTGACGCTATCGGTATCAACCTACAAAGCCTTTCCAAGATTGAAAGAGGTGTGAATTATCCTACTTTTGAAACGCTGGAAAAGATAATGGCGGTGTTAGAAGTTGCACCGAATGAAATGCTGTCAGGCACATGGAAATTTGCTTCTCACATAGAGAAAGAAGTCTGTCAGTTTGTCAGAGGGGAAGAACGATTAAACGCTGAATTGAAACACGGTCATTATGATAACTTCTTTGACAGCGAGGAAGAATGGCTGGACTATGAATTAGAGCAGTTACGGGAGTATATCACGGATTACATCAATGGCAAAGACATCACAGCGTCTGACCTTTACCCAATCAAAGAGTTTGTCCAGCATTTGAAATTTCAGAAGATTTTAGACCGCTATGATGAGTTTTACAGCCTTGATATGTTCGGGGAAAGCACTGAGGGACACAAGCACATGAACCCTTATGTTCCATTCGGCAAAGGCAAGGTTATCGTAAATATGAATTTTGATGATGAAGATGAATAGCCTTTATCCTCTCACAGAAGATACAGCAAACAAAAAGTCCGATCAAGAGTGCAAGCACCACCTACGGTGGCAAGGCTCTTGACAGGACTTTTTCTTTACTGTTTTGAGGTAATCAAGAGGAATAAAGAATAAGAATGTTGCATTGAACAAAAAAATATTGACATACGTGCATACTGCATGATAATGTATACGTGTAAAGTGTATGTATGAGGAGGTGCAAGATTGCCACGTAATAAATATCCTGAAGAAACTATTCAAAAAATTTTAGATGCTTCTTTAAAATTGTTTTTAGAAAAAGGTTATGAAGAAACAACAGTATTAGACATTATAGCAGAAATGGGAGGCTTAACAAGAGGTGCTTTTTATCATCACTTTAAGTCCAAAGAGGAAGTATTTGAAGCGTTATGCGAAAAACTTTTTGATGAAATAAATCCTTTTGAAAAGGCAAAACAACATAAAGAGCTAAATGGTTTAGAAAAACTAAAATTTGTTATGAAGACATCTTTTGATGATACAGAACACCATAAATTAAGCATTGCTTCTATGCAGCTTATGGAAAGTCCTGCTTTTTTAAAGAAATTGATAGAAAGTAACAAAGAGCTAGTTCCTATGTATCAAGAACTAATAGAAGAAGGAATAAAAGACGGTTCTATACAAACAAAACATTCAAGACTATTAGCAGAGTTATTTGTCCTTTTAACTAACTTTTGGTCAATACCCACCATATATATGGTGACAGAAGATGAAGCATGGGAAAAATTTTTAATGATTAAAAAAATCATGGATAATTTGGGGCTTCCGATAATTGATGATGAAGTAGTTAGATTATGTAAGGAAAACGCTTAGCAAAAATAAGATTGTCGAAAGGCAATTTTATTTTTAGAATTATACATACATACACCATGTATAATTATGATTAAGGAGGATTTTATGAAAATATACATGAAACAAAACAAGGTATTACTTCTTTTCACTATTTTAACAAGCATAATTGCTTCCCTAGGGTATGTATTTATGGCTGTACTCTTACAGAAATTATTAGACATAGCTGTGGAAAAGAATATGCAACAATTTATTCCAATGGTTTTGTTCTCCATTTTTTATTTTGTTATGCTGGGAATTTTTCTATATCTTCAATCCTTGCTTAGCAAAAGGATTACTTGCAAAATCATTAAGCAAATTCGAACTGATGTATTTAAAGGGATAGTTAGTCAAAGTATGGGAGATTTCGGAAAAAGGAATACTGCCGATTATCTATCCATTATTACAAATGACGTAAAAATGATAGAAGATAACTTTTTACTCCCATTCTTTGAAGTAGTTCAATATACTGTTATTTTTATTTCTTCCTTTGTATTGATGATTTATTTTGATGTTATTGTAACTATCGTTGTATTTGTTGCAATTACTTTGATGTTTCTTGTTCCAAGTCTATTAGGTAAAGAGTTGGAAAAAAGGCAAAATACACTTTCTTCACAATTAGCAGATTTTACAACCAAATTAAAAGATATTTTATCTGGATTTGAAATTATTAAATCTTATTCGATGAAACAATATGTAATACAAAAATTCGATAAAGAAAATAGTGATACAATCCATACTAAATATAGTGTTGACAAATTATTTGCATTGAATGAGGGCTTATCTTCCTTTCTTGCACTCATGGTTCAAATAGTTGTTCTGTTTCTATCTGCCTATTTTATCATTACAGAGCGTATAACTGTGGGAACTCTGTTGGGTATGGTACAAGTAAGCAGTAATCTAGCTAATCCGTTGATTATGATATTTACGAATATACCAAAAATCAAAAGCATACAACCGATTATAGAAAAGCTTACAGTATTATCCAAATATGAATTGAATGAAGTACCAAAAAAGCAGTCAGCTACATTTAACAGCGTTGTTTCCATCAGCAATTTATCTTTTGCTTATGAGAAACAAAACAGAGTTTTAGACAAGATAAATCTTCATATTGAAAAAGGAAAAAAATATGTAATCGTAGGAAAAAGTGGTTGTGGGAAAACAACCTTAGTGAAACTCTTGGCTGGATATTACACCGAATATAGCGGAAAAATCCTTTATGACAATACCGACTTAAATATGATGAATGAAAATGATATTGTTCAACTATCTTCTATCATTCACCAAAATATCTATATGTTTAATGAGAGTGTCTACGATAATATTTGCCTACATGAAGACTATTCCAAAGAGTCCATAGATAAGGCTGTAAAAGCCAGTGGTTTAAATGACGTTATCGAAAAACTTCCAGAGGGGTTACTCTATGAAGCAGGAGAAAACGGCTCTAATCTTTCAGGAGGACAAAAGCAAAGGATTGCAGTAGCACGTGCTTTAATAAGAAACAAACCCATTCTGATATTAGATGAGGGTACTTCTGCTATTGATATGCAGACAGCCTATGACATTGAAAATCATTTGTTAAAGATAGAGGGCTTGACAATCATTACCATTACTCATAATTTGAAAAAAGAACTGTTAGAATTATACGATAATATTATTTATATGGAAAATGGAGAGATTATTGAACGAGGTACTTTTGAAGAACTTACAAGCGTACCGTCACGCTTTTTAAAATACCTTACAATAAAAAAAGAATAATGTAATAATGTGTTGCCCGTACAAACTATATGTTTTGTTCGGGCTTTTTTCATAGCACCACTCTTTTCTATATATCCTCTAAAACGGTATAAACGGTATTTAATATTTTCCGTTTATATATTTAGGCTTTTGCGGAAAGGGGGTGAGATTATGGGAACATCTTCTTTTGAGAAAGCTGTTTGTTTACAGTTTAATGCTTTGATGATGATTTTGATAAAAGGTACATTATCAAGCCACAGAAGACAAATTGCAAGACGTTCTAGGCATGAAATTTTGTTTTGTGAATTGTCTGAAATGAAACGTGTTGAACATGGCATAAACGATGAATATTTTTTTGATTTTACATCATTTCAAGTTTTGAATTTTACAATTCGTGTATCTAATGAAGAGCTGGGGATAGCTTTACAAGAATTGACAGAAAAACAGCGTACTGCTATCTTGTTACATTTCTTTCAAGGCATGAATGACAGAGAAATTTCAGAATTGTATCATGTATCACGTTCTGCTATTAACAGCAGACGGGATAGAGGACTAAAGAAATTACAGAAGTTATTAAACGAAAGGAAATAGAACAAATGAAAAAAAATTATGGTTATCCCTCTTATAACCTCATTTGCAAAGCGACCAGCGGAGATGAAAAGGCAATCAGAGAAATATTAGATTTTTATAACGCTTATATCTCCAAAGTATGCTTACGACCATGCTATCACGCAAATGGTGCTCTACTTATGCAAGTTGATGAAGAATTAAAAGGAGAAATCCATGCGGAAATGATGAAAGCTATCTTGAAGTTTGAAATCAGAGTAAAGTAGTCATTTAGCATGAACAAAGGGAGATACACAGCTTTCATGTGCTATCTCCCTTATCAGTTTTATTGTCATATCAAGGCTCATTCAATCGTGGTAAATTCGTGGTAAAATGAATGTTTTTGCAATTATGAAATTGCTTATAAGTATAGTGTTTATGCGGATAATTCAAAAACTTATATAAAAATTTTTATAAATTTTTGTAACAAAAACAGATTTTTCTACTCTTATAAACAGAAAGGTTTTTGCGGAAAGGAGAGGACTATGGAAAATAAGAGAGAAAAGAAAAGTCTTTATGTGAAACAGATGGCGGTATCCGTATGCTGCTATGGGGTGATTTTTGCCCTTCTTTTCTATCCGTGGGTGGTCATTGGAGATGCCAGCTATCATCCTTTTCAGCTTGCCATGAAAATGACAGACCCCGGTCTTGAGGCATTGCTCGCAGGGGCAGATATTTACGTGAATGCAGAGGATTTTTCTATCCTGCAAGTGGGAGTCTGGATGGAGCTTATCTTTTGCGGTCTGTTTTTCCTGTCAGGCATCTTTTATCTTTTGTCGGTATTGGTGAGGAAAAAGCGGCCGTTTAATATTGCGGCTTGTGTGTTTGCCCTTGTCACGTTTTATTTCAATGCTTTTGGGTACACGATTCGGGATATTTCTACAGACCAGGCTCTTGGAACGACTTTCTTGTTCCTCTATCTTTTTCTGTCCGCGGCGGAGCTTGTGCTTACGAGTATTATGGGTATCTGGAAGGAGACGAAGAGGGTTTCGAAAGAGTACCATGAGAGGGAGCGTAAGGAGAGGGAGGAAAAGCGGGAGAGGCTTGCCTTCCCCGGTAGGTACAATGAGCTTTTCTATGGGTTTATATGGAAGAATTTTAAAAGCAGCTGGAAGGATTATATCCTGCTGTTTTTGTGCAGCAGCATGGTGTTCGCGTTTATTGTAATTGGCTTTGGGATGCAGGCAATACTGAGCCGGGGGAGCCGGTATGAGGGGATGAGCCAGGTGTTCGGGGGCTTAAGTACCATACTGAAAAACGCGGTTCTGCCTATGGGGATGATTTCCGTCATCATCATCGTGATCCTCGTCTTTAATTATCTGAGGTGCCGGGCGAAAAATTACGGGATTTTCTTAACTCTTGGAATGCGGAAACGGACGCTTAAATATTTTGTGGCGGTGGAATTTGCGGCGCTCCTCGTTCTGACGCTTGCAGTGGGCGGGGCAGCGGGAACGGGATGCCTTGCCCTGTTCTGCCTGAAGTCGGAAGGGCTTATCGGGAGCCATGTGGGGCTGTCGGCCATTGGGGCGCTTACCTACGTGAAGGCAATGGGTGTGCTGTTTCTTATCTTTCTCATCTCTTTTATGGCGGCGCGGGATATCTTTATGGATTTCAATATGGGGAGAAGTACGGATCTTAAGGCCGCTCGGGAAAAGCTGCCGGGATGGTGGCGGAAAGTGCTGCTGGTGATTGGGATTTTAGCTTGTGCGTACAGTGTCTATGGGTACAGGCAGCTTAAGAATTTTGAGAGTGTAAGGCTTTTGATGGTATTGTTTGCCGGGCTTTATCTTGTGTTCCGGTATGGGATAGCCCTGTGGCTTATGGGGGAGCGGGGGCGGAGCAGCTATCTCAAGAAACTCCTTTTACATAACCAGCTTTACCACAAGTCCAGGACGAACACGGGTTACATCTTTGCCATGGCGGCAATCCAGTTTTGTGCGTTTTTTTACTTTTCCTTCCAGATTATATCGACGGAGATTGCGGAGGATGCGGACACGCTGTTCCCTTACGATATCGTGTGCGTCGGGGATGAGGAGGATGAGGGCACGTTTCAGGAGCTTAAGGGGAAATACGGGATGGAGCTGGAAATCTATCCTATGGTGCGGATTGCCAGCTATGATTCTACGGAAAAGACGGAAGGCTGGCATGAGGGAGAACCTCCCCAGGGGCAGCATCTTGGGGTTTCTGAGAGTACCTATCATGTATTAAAAGGAAAGCTTGACGCGTCCTATAAGGCGAAACATCTTCATCTGGACAAGGAGGGGGAAAGGGTGTACATCGTGCATCAGCAGGATAAGTCGGTAAAGGCGCAACCTATTGATTTCTTCCTGTCACGAAAGAAACCGCTCCTTCATGTGGGGCCGCCGGGAATGCTGTCGATCTTAGATGCTTACAGAGCGAATGTCTGTGACCTTGGGTATTATCACAAGACGGTGCAGGGGGAGGAGATCGGCAGCGTCACGGGGGCATTCCGCCAGGGGCTGAGGGATAATCTTGTTGTGTTTTCCGATGCTTATTTTGAAAAGGCCCAGGAACTTTGGAGGACGACGAATATGTATACAGGCGCGCCTATCCCTGAGGATGAGGAGAAGATTGTAGATGAGAACATCCGCCAGGGCCTTACGAGGCTGGTTCTTATAAAAGCGGATTCTGAGGATGTGCCGGATATCCTGTCGGATCTGGCGGAGTTTAGGGAACGCCACCGTGAGGATGAGCATTACGACCTTACAGTGCCATGTCTGTATGACAAGGCTCAGGCGGTTTCGAACCTTGCGGTGGAGCGGGTTATGAAAAAGGCCATGAATGGGCTGGTGATGCTTGTGTCGCTGACGGTCTATTTGGTGCTGTTGAATGTGAAGATGGCGACGGAGTCTGATATGGCGGCCCGCAGGATGGAATTTCTGCAGTGTATGGGAATGCGAGCGGGAGAGAGAAGAAG
>OFFP01002718.1_pt1 | contig 10046 bp, 21 predicted proteins | sample 1521431 | NCBI WGS metagenome assembly OFFP01 (sample SAMEA3504104, study PRJEB24116) | mouse gut metagenome | biome: mouse gut; feature: mouse-associated habitat; material: faeces | place: Denmark | collected 2011 | reverse complement strand
TACATACGAAATGTCGGTGGGCCCACCGACGCGAAAAATTTTCTCGGGATATCCCGAGACGTGTTGGAGGCCTCCAACACGATACCCTTCTGTTTACAACTCGCCATGCCCGTAAGGGCAGGTCATGCAGCCGGGGTAGAGACAATCACAGGTGTAACATTCCCTTCCGGTAGGTTCCGCTCCGATAAAGTTGAAGAATTCTTCTCTGGTGAAGGTTTGTCCACATTCAGGGCACATATATGCGCCGTCTTCTTCCCGCCATTTGATCTCGGAACCACATATATCACATAAAACCTCGTTACCGTCCTCGTCATAGACTTCGCTGTATAGGTCGTCCGTAGGCGCTAAACCAAGCCCATCAAGCTCCTCACCGGCTCCCGGCAGAGGACCACGGCCCCATATAGCGCCGTATTCGTCTCTATTCCTGCTCATGGTATGCTCCTCCTTCGCAAATATCAAGCCGATAACACGAATTATACCACAGTGCGGGCCGTTTGTAAAAGGGGAAAAGCGAAGAGCCCGCGCGTTTCACGCAGGCCCTACGCCTTGGAGCTGTCTTCTTACTTTTTGGTCTTGAACTTGTTGATGAGATTGCGCATCATGGACGACGTAATGCTGCCGGTTTCCTCAAACTTGAGGCCCTTTCTGAACCAGTGCCCATAGCACACCAGCGGTACGCCAAGCTCCAGCATGGCAATGCCGGCCCGGAACAAACGGTCGGTCTTCCGGTCGTCCAGTTCCGCCTCCTTAAGCTGGATATCACGTTCCCTGGCCGCTTTCTCCTCCGCTGCCTGATCCCTTTTCAGGGCTTCGTCAGCGCGGTGCTGATCGCGATCCATTTCACGCTTCTCCTTCTTGTCCTCGGCGTCCAGACGGACCTTCTCCTCGTTGATCCTGGACTCATACAATGCCGTCAGATTCTTGACTGCCGCAGTCTGCTCCTGCGACCCGGCCTTGAGGGCCTTCAGCCCGTTGATTTGGCTGATGATCTCCTCGTCCATCAATTTCTTGATCTCTTCCATCTTGTACAAACCTCCTTCGTTTTTTTAGATGGCTCCATAAAAGTGAGTGTTATTCGTGCGGGATGAGGTTTTCTCTTCGGACTCGCAGGACGACCATCCGTCCATGATCCAGAGCGCCCGGATTCTTTTCCACCTCCAAGAACAGATACGGGGGTTCGGACGGATCGGAATGGTCAACCCTAAGCGAACCGATGGTTCTGGCATGAAAAAACACGGCCGAAGCCGTGACACCAACCAGAATGCCTACGAGCAGAGCGAGTAATATCCACATGGTACACACCTCCCTTCTGGAATGTTTTTCAGATTTTCTCACCCGGGATTTTTTCAGGATACTATTTTAGCACGGGTTTCTGTCACCTGCGTCCGGAAAATATCAATGTGAAAGGAAAGAGGCCCTGTTACAGGCCTCGCTCCCTTACCATTCAGGTTTATCCTTGTCCTCTTCCTCTCGGGCTTTCTGATAGTCGCTTGCGAAATCTTTCACACGCTCCAACTTGGCAATCATGCCATCGAGCATCGAAATAAACTTTTCCGGGTGGCAGGAAATGATGTCAGTTCCCGTACTCCGATAATAGTCCTCTCGATTCTCGTCCACAGCAGCCTTGCCGAGCACATAAATTTCATGCGCATCCAACATTTCTGTTACCTCCGTAAATCAGTATTAGGATATCTCCATAAGAGGAGCTGTTATTTGTGCGCTTAATCCGGCAATACCATGAGTAACAAATGTAAAAGGGAGGAGCCCCTGTTAGGGGCCCGTCTCCTCATTGTGAAGTGCTTCCAGCAATTTGTTCCATGCCTCCGCTTCAGCTTCGTCGAGGCCGCTGAAACCCGCGGCCTTCTTCACATCCTCCCGGTACATCTCCTTACTCCGACAGAACATCTCGGTATAAAGCTCGGTTGATTTGGTGTCGTCCAATTCAAGCTCGATGCTCTGCAAGATGGTGTCGAGGTTTCCGGCTGACCGGTACAGGCTCATAACGATGCTTCTCAGCTCCTCGATTGCGCTTTTCGCTTTGGATTTATCCATAGCTGTCACCTCCATAAAAGTAGATGTTGCACCCGCGCAGAAAGGGAAGAGGCCGTGTTTCCACGGCCCCTCCCGGGTTTTACTCCTTGTTGTCCTCCTTCAGGTACTTGTCCATCGCCTTGTCCATCTTGTCCATCAGCTTGTTCTGCTTCTCGAACATGGCGCCGCAGAGGTCAAACAGGCGGTTGAGCAGCCGGAGTGCCTTGACGTTGGTCATGATGTCGCCCTCGTCCATAGTGGACACGGACGACTGCATAGCCGTCGCCAAAAGCAGTTCCTTGGTCTCCTCCATCGTCTCCTTGAACTCCCGGTTCAAATTCTTCTGGTCGTTAAACATAACTGTAACCTCCGATGTAATAAGATTTTGGTTTACCTTTTGGTTTCCATAAAGGGGCTTGTAAATTTCGCGCGTAAAGGAAAAGAGCCCTTGTTCAGGGCATCTCCTCCTTGCGGAACTCAGCGTCTTACCAGGCCTTCTTATCGCCGGCGAGAACGTTCCAGCCGTCACGGACACTCTTACTGCTCATGAACACAGTGGCGATAAACACCGCTCCGGTCACGAATCCCGTAAAAAATCCTCTGATGTGGCTAATCATTCGCTTCATGATAACAACTCCCTCATGTAATTTTGTTCTGGGTTTCCATAAAGGAAGGTGTTCCTTTCGCGTACCGCTCATCCTCTCGCCTTGTTCAGCAGCCAGAAGAACTTTCGATAGAGATCGTAATAGCAGTCTTTGGAGCAGGGAATGCTTGTTTGCGCTTTCAGGTGTTCATAGGAAAGCCCTTCGGTTACTGCTTTGACTATGTAGCTATGAAGCTCACTGTCTGTTTCATAGGCCACCCGGTCCACCAGTTCCATACGCTCCGAGTAGTACAGCTTAGCTTCGGCACACCGGGCCGTGGGATCGCTGATCATATTTGTCCGGCCGATGATAGCCAAATCACAGGGCTGCTTCTTCAGGCCGTCCAGAGCTAAATAAGCTTTTCTCCAAAGCGGATACTGAAGACAAAAATGTTTCAGCTCATAGTAGCGATGCTTTTCAATCCAGTATTTGTTCTTGTAGGACAGTGTCGGTCTGACATCGGTTCCCATTCTACTGTTTCTCTCCTTTCCACTTGTATCCGGTTTCCTCGTAGAGCAGCTTTGGCGAAATATAAAAGTTGATTCGTCCAAACTTTGAGTTCATTTCCTCGATGCTGGTTACGAGTTTACCGTTTCTGGTTGCCTTCCCGATTGGTAGCCAACCGGCGACGATTCCGGTGCGAACCCAGGACGCATCCTTCCCGTATACCCTGGCCGCTACCAGTACAGGGACTGAGCCGGTGGGAAATTGCTCATCCATCTGCATTTACCTCCTTTCACCGGCTATTCTAAGTTAGCAACCACGTCTAAGTACAAACAACCTCGGTGGAAATATAAAAGGACAAGAGCCCTTGTTTAGGCCCTCGTCCTCATGGCTTACAGTATCATCAAGCCTTCCCGTTCCAGGATATCCTTAAAGATCGCACAGCTCTCAATCGAGTGCAGACGGATGCTGTCCATATACTCACGGCGGAGACCTCTCCGATTGTCAATCGCGTACACATGCTCGATGCTCGGGCATTTCGCCTTAAGCATTCTGGCCTGGTACATGATGTTGTAAATCGAAATCTCCTCCTTGTAAGGACAGTGATACATCTGCGCGATATACTGCTGATCTGCTCCGGCAATCCCGTAAAGAATCATTTGATACATGTCTTTCACCTCCATAATAGGCGGTGTTACATTGGCGCAAAAATAAAAGGGTAAGAGCCCTTGGCGGGCTCAAACACCTTTACCGGAATGACTCGTACAGTGTGTAGCTCTGAATCACAGAACCGTCCTCCGTAACGATTGTGGTGATCTCACCCTCACCAGCCGACTCCGTGAGCTTCTCCCAGATCTTATCGGATCTGGACTTCCCACAGCCCGTCAGCGCAAGGGCCAATACCAACACCAGTATCGCAACAGCAAACTTTTTCATAAGATTACTCCTCTCACAATATGTAATGGTCTCTCCATTATAGGCTGTGTTTTCTACGCGGGAAAACGAAGAGAGTAAGAGCCCGTGCTGGGCTCGAACTCATCAGTGGCAGAACATCAACCGGTTTCCCACAGTGGGTCTCCTCTCGCTGAACCTCTGCATGAAGTTCTCGGCGATCTTCTCACGGGCCTCGTTGGTGATGAACCGAACGCTCACAAGGTTCCGCTCGGACTTATACAGCGAACCATGCACCTCTACCTCAATAGATGTGCCGGTCTTTGCATACTGCCCGGCGAAAGCCTGAACATCCAAATTCCCCTCCAGCGGGGTAATGATTTCGATCTCCTTGTTCTTCTTAAAAAAGCTCATAGTGAATCTCCTCTCAAATATAGAAAATTTGGTTATTGTCTTCCATAAAAGAAAGTGCAAATTTGGCGTAAAAAGAAAAGGAGAAGAGGGCCTGTTATAGCCCTCTCATCCTCAACCCAGTATCTCCTTCATAAGTTCGGACTCGTCGATGTCTCCATTTTCGTCCGGCACACAAATTCTTACCTGAAACTGATTACATCCGCGTGAACACATTGCATCTCGCAATGCGGAAAGCAGATTAACAACAGCCTCCTTTCTGCTTTTTGCATTAACCTTGACTACCTCGCGATACATCATAGTAATACCTCCTTAAAGTATGGGTTTTCCATAAAATAGGATGCGATTTCGGCGTGAAAAGACGAAGAGCCGCTGTTTAGCGACTCTCCTGTCATTTCTCTAAATTCTGTCAAAGATGATTCCATCGACATTGAACTCGATCGGGATGCTTGAATCGTTGCACTCGGACGTCACAATCCCAAAGTCGACATAGTTATCACCGAACTTGTTATCCTCCTCGTAGACCCATCCAACTACTAATCCCTTTGCAGTGCGGGGAAACCCGAGAACATCGTATACGTCATTCAACGTAAGATGTCCACGAGCCTTTAGCACGTCATTGAGATATGATTGTCGAGCCCTGAGATAAATCAAGTTCGTCCTGATGTCCTTCGACCAGTAAGGGTTGTCCGGATTAAAAATTCGTCCATACTCACTCAATGTTTTCATTGAAACATCACCTCCATAACAGGAGTTGTTCTTTCTGCGCCTTCCAACGGCTCATTGTCATCTCGCAAGGATAGTCCTCAAAGCCAAGTGTTTCACAAGTTATCAAACCTTCCAAAACACCTCGAATGACCTCTGCCTCATACTGCTTGTAGGGAAGTAACGAATCAGGAAGCACTCTATGTAACGTCTTGCATCTGCCGCACCGAAAACGACGGAGTTTTATGTGTTCCGTTCTCCGCGCCTTCGTCCGTACAATTCGAGCCACCGTGTCATAGTGTCTCAACTCTCCTCCGCATCTCGGGCAAGCTGCTCTATCATTTGTAACCATATGCCTCCCTCCCGAAAAATCAAAAGTGTATGTAGGACTTGACAATTCCTACACCATAATATATGATTGTTTAGGGCGAGGCAAGAAAATAACGTCGAAAGGGAAAGAGCCCTTGTTAGGGCCCCTCCCAATCAGTTTTTCGCACTTGTAACCGTTCGATAACCATAGAAAAGTACACCGCAGATAGCCAGTCCACACGCACAGCCACCAGCGAAATATCCTCTGCGAACCTTATTAAACCAAGGATCGTGTATTAAGCCCCAATCCTGACTTGTAAGTTCGCAAAGTTTGTCAATTTCTTTGCTGGCGATTTCGTACTGTGTAAATGCTGTATCACTAATTTTTACTTTTCCAAAATGGCTACTGATTTTGTCGTACAACATGCTAATCACCTCCATAAAAGAGGTTGCGAAATCTGCGAAAGAGAAAGAGCCCTTGTTCAGGGCTCCTTCGTAATGTTTACAGGCTCTAACTCCAATGTCATCGTTATGTCGCCGATTCTGGTCTTTGCAACGATGTCTCCAATTTCATCAGCATCGGGTTTTATGAGGTTCGACGGGTGATTCTTATTCACCTGCTCAAGAACTGTTCGTGTCTTTTCACGAATGTACTCGCAGTATGCTGTACCTCCATACTCAGCTAATTTATCATTTTCGCTGGCTTTCGGTCCAGTAAACTCCGAGTTCCATTTCGGATAACACGGATTAAGCTCTCGAACGGCGTATTCCCGTAATCTCAAATATTCACTCGAAATGGCCTTCTCAATGAATTTTGGCAGGCTTTTGCTAAAAACAAATCTTGCTCGGTAATATACTTGTTCGTATTCCATAATGGCGTTTAAGCCTCCTTTCATAAGAGGAGGTGCAAAAACTGCGGAGGTGTAACCATGCTTGTCAAATGCCCGGAATGTGAACTGCAAGTCAGCGATAAAGCTTCGGCTTGCCCTCACTGCGGCTACCCGATGAAAGCCCCAGAAAAGCAAAAAAGACCTCGCAAATCTGCGAAGCGAAGGCGGTTGCCTAATGGCTTCGGACAGATAAGCGAGATCAAAAATCGAAACTTGCGGAACCCATTCCGGGCGATGATAACCGTAGGAAAGACTTCAGAAGGACGCCCGATCTGTAAGCCCTTGAAGCCGGAATCATACTTTCCGACGTATAACGATGCCTATGCGGCCCTGGTAGAATATAACAAGAATCCCTATGACCTGGAGCCTTCCATCACCATGACAGAACTGTACGACCGCTGGTTTCGAGAATATGAGAAGACGGTTAAAGATACCAGACCCGTAGAGAACGCCTGGGCCTACTGCTCAGCGGTCTATAAAATGCGAGTCATGGATATTCGGGCCCGTCATGTGAAAGGCTGCATGGAAGAGGGGACCGCTGTTGTCAGAGGCAAGGAGCAGCATCCATCGGCCAGCATGAAGAACAAGATCAAATCTCTGTTTAACCTCATGCTCGATTATGCCCTTGAGTATGAACTGGTGGATCGAAACTACTCTCGTACATTTAACCTGACCGAAGAAACAATTAAAGAGATTCAGACCGTCAAGAAGGAGCACATCCCGTTTACGGATGAGGAGATGGAGCTGCTCTGGAGTCATGTAGACGATAAACGGTACGTTGATATCCTGCTCATTCAATGCTACTCAGGTTGGCGGCCGCAAGAACTTGGACTGCTGGAACTTGAAAATATAGACCTTGAGAACTGGACATTCAGGGGAGGTATGAAGACCGATGCCGGTGAGAATCGCGTTGTGCCAATCCACTCCAGGATACGCCATTTGGTTGAGCGAAACTATCGCGAATCCCAAGCAGTCGGAAGCAAATATCTGTTCACTTGCAAAGATGGGCGGAGCGGCAAGCCAATCATGCTGACGTACCAGCGATACCAACACGGCTTTGGCATGATCCGCGATGAGTTAAAGCTGAATCCAGAGCATCGCCCGCATGATGGCAGAAAGCACTTTGTTACGATGGCCAAGAAAGCTCAAGTGGACGAGTATGCTATCAAGTACATGGTAGGTCACAAGATTTCAGACATTACCGAGAAGGTCTACACTCAGAGAGAATTTGAGTGGCTGAAGACCGAAATCGAAAAAATAAGATAGGGTGTCAGCATGGCGCAATACCCCTTCTCAGATCCTTTTACTTGCGTTCTACTGGATGCTGTGATACACTGCTGTGTGGTGCAGGCAATAGCAGTAAGATTGGAGGTGAACACATGGATCAGACTTTTAAGCCTGACATTCGGTGTACGCAAACCGAATTTGACGAATACGTCAAGTTAATTCAGGAATTGGGATATGCTCAGTCCTCGAATGATTAACCCAGCAAAGAGGGAAGGCTATGAAGGTAGCTTTCTCTCTTTCTTTTGTAGAGCGCAAGTAAAAGGATTTGAGAATATGGGTTCAGAAGAAACACTATTCAATCGGAAAGGAGGTTGCATCCGCAGCCAAGCAGATAAAGAAAACACTGACACATGGTTTAAGGTCGGTATTCTCGCTCCCGAGCCTGAAATGGTCGAAGTCGTCTGATAACAACACAAAGCCGTCCTTGACTGTTAGCGGCAGTCAGGGGCGATTTCCTTTCCGACTGAATACTATTTCTTCTGATTAAAACTGTATTTTTATACACCGTCGAAAACTTTGACGGAAGTGTAGGAATATCGGTATAGGTTTAATGTAGGAATAATGGACGAGTTATCTACATTTCCACAAATCTATCCACATCTAACTGCTATTGAAACCCTTGAAATAACAGCGATTAGTGGTAGTTAAAAGCCGTAATTCTTAGATGATGTTTCTATAATGAAAATGATACGGGAAATGCTGTAGTATGGTTCCTTAATTCCCAAAAGCTGAATGAAAAAACAATTAGACGAACTGACATTGTTGATATTGTTAGTGGAAGAGATATTCTGGAGTCTGCAGATGGACCAGTAACCGTATCCTCTCCCAAAAACAACAGTAGAATCAATGCACAAAATGGGGTGTTCGTATTTTTTCCTTATGATAGCGAACCGCTGGATAATTTTGCGTCAATTGATGATATACTAATTAAAATTTCAATTTCCCATCAAGATTGCAAATCTTTGTTATCCTCATTGTATCGGCTGGGAATTCGCTTTAGTAATCTATACCCTGAATTAACATCTGTATCAAAAGATATTTTATTGAAATCTAAAGTTTACGAGTTCCTTCGTGAAAACAGCGATTTAAACGATGATGGACAATAAGTTAAAAGGGGAATATCCATGGAAAAGAGATTCGTAGTTTCACCGCAGACTGTTGACTATTCCATTACTAACATTGTTGATGCAATTGATAAAGGTAATAAACTCTTGGCAATTGATGGTATAGAAGATTTAGGTGATGAAGAGCGATTGGATTTCAGTGATAGTATAATTCTTAAACCAAGTTATCAACGGGATTATCGTTCAACAACTCAAGATGAAAGTTCACTGGTTGAATCAATTTTTGTGGGGATTCCGATTCCACCTGTATTTATGTCCAGCACTCGATATCGAGGTGTGCAGGTGCTTGACGTGGTGGATGGTCAGCATCGATTGAATGCATTCTATCGCTTTAGAAAAGGACTATTTCAGTTAGAAGAATTACCTTTAGTTGAAGGGCTAAATGGCAAATCTTTTTCTGATCTTTCCATTGAAGATAAAGAACTGTTTGTTAGTCATAAGCTATCTGCTTATGTTTTTAGAGATTTTCCAGGGAAAAAGTTTGAGTTAGAGGTATTTAATCGTTATAATAAAGGTACAAAGACTCTTACTCCGCAAGAAATAAGGAATGCAGTTTATGCATCGCCCTATAATGACTTTGTATCACTGTTCGCAAAAAGTCTTTTTGATGGGTCAAATGAAGTTTTACAAAAAGCATACAACGTAACAAAGGATAGATATCTTAAGAAAAAGGTGCACGAAGGAGTCTTTACGATACTTTGGATTCTCGAATATGGCATCAATACGTCTTTTAAGGATTCTACTACCTATGCTGAAGAATATATGAAGCGTAAATCTGAGTTTTGTGAAGCTGAACCCCAACAAGTTGAGGACGATTTGGCTTCTGTGCATCAGAATTTTTCTGATTTTAACCGATGGATAATTTCTTGCACTTCAGTTACTCCGTACCCATTTTCGAAGGAAATTTATGGGATTTCCAGCAAGAGTTATAAATTCCAAACCTCAATGGCTATGATTTTGGCAGCATTGTATAAAAAAGTGTTTATTTTGAAAGAAGTGCCATTTGACTCAGATTCTGAGCTGCTTGAAAAGATAAAGAAAGCATTGTTGGATTCCTTCTTGGAAGATCCTGAATACAACGCATCATCTACTAATTCCTTTAAAATTGATGCATTTATAGAAAGCTTCAGATAAATTGAAGTCGAATTAACGGAGGTATTGGGGGACAGTTTCTTCCGGACTGTTCCCAATGCTTTCGCCATTTCTGAAGTGGTGAAATTCTCGGAAAGTGTTGTGGCGCAACAGTTACAAGCTTGCATCTTTTTTGTCAACGCAAGACATACAAAAAGAAGGTTATCGCCTGCGGCGAT
>OFFP01002717.1_pt1 | contig 10046 bp, 9 predicted proteins | sample 1521431 | NCBI WGS metagenome assembly OFFP01 (sample SAMEA3504104, study PRJEB24116) | mouse gut metagenome | biome: mouse gut; feature: mouse-associated habitat; material: faeces | place: Denmark | collected 2011 | reverse complement strand
CGCCGCTACCTGTACCCGTGGACAGATTGTCACCTTCCTCTATCGCGCTATGGGGAAGTAAAGCCGGTCGGCGTTTGCTGTCCTGACAACATATAAGTTATGAAAAAAGCGCCCACCCCTTTTGAAAAAGCAAAGAGGGTGGGCGCTTTTTTCAGGTACGGGAAATCCTTAATTTAATGACATTGGTGCAGCAGCTGGGGCAATTTCTACAACTGCAATTTCCAGTACAGCACCCTTTCCATCAGTTGCTGTATTGGGCGGAGTATAGCTGCCCGTGTTAATCAATGAAACTGCAATTTCTTGAGCTGTATTGACAGGGATAGCAAATCCAAGTCCCTCCTGATTTTCCCCGGAGCTTTTGGCATTGACAATGCCGATCAATTCTCCATTTGCATTGAATAGCCCGCCGCCGGAGTTCCCAGGACTGACGGCTGCATTTGTTTGGAGAACATCTAAAGAAACGATACGATTATTGATTCCTAAACCGTAGTGACCGACCCCATTTTCTATGGAGATTGAGATTGTCCGGGATGTAGCGCTGATGATACCATCTGTTATGCTGCCACTGAGCGTTCCACCAGGATTGCCCACAGCGTACACAGTCTCCGCCAGTTGTATTTTATCGCTGTCTCCCAGCACCGCCGTTTGCAGTCCTTCGGCCTCGATTTTCAGCACAGCAATATCCCCATCCTCATAGCTGCCCACCACGGTGGCCGTATACACCACTCCATCAGAAGTAGTAACTTGGATGGAATTAGCGCCTGAAATCACATGGGCGCAGGTCAGAATGTATCCGTCCTTGCTGATAATTACACCGCTTCCTGCTCCGCTGGAAATTTGCGGACCGAACCAGAAGTTGTTCACCGTCATTTTTTCTGTGGTGATAGACACTACTGTTGGGCTGATGGTCTTTGCCACCTCTACTGCCGGGGTTACGTTGCTCTCTGCAGCAGATACATCAACCTTTTGAATTACGACCTTTTCTTCTTCCTGCAAGTTTGCAAGATAGGAACCAAGATAGCCACAGGCCAATGCGATTACAGCAGCTAACAAAAGCGTCAAAAGTGTCGCGTGCGATTTTTTCCTGGGAGGCTCAACAGCGCTGTCATTCTGTACCTTGAAATCGTCCAAGATGGTCACTCCTTCTTGATGATATTAATGTCTAAGTTTTGCACAGCTTTTAGCTTGGAAAAGGATGCCCTCTCGTTTCGCCGCGTTGACGGCCTATCATAGTTCATCAGTTTTTGCAGACAGCCTGACAATAAGCTGCAAGAGCCGGAATCAGCGTTTTAATTTCCCTGCCGGATGTGTTGACGCAGAGATCATACCCTTCTTTTGCTCCCCAGGGGATACTTGCCGTCAGCTCATGTTTTTTGGCCCGGTTCTTGTCGATCTGCCGCATCCGGCGCTCCATCTCCGCCAGCGTAAAGTTCTCCTGTTCTGTGGCCCGCTCCTGACAACGCTTGAGCTTGGATGCCCGGTCAGCATAGATGAAAATGCGGAGCGGATGCAGGTGGGCCAGTACCGTGTCCGCGCAGCGCCCGACAATTACGCAGTCGCCCTGCTGTGCCAATTTCTCAACGACCTTTTGCTGGGTGACAGCCACCATGATAGACTGCTCCATCACCTTATAGGGAATGGAAAAGCGCCGCCCGATTGTCAGCGGATACTCCGCCCGCAGGCCGCTCTCCGAAACACGGGCCACATAGTCCGGGTCAAGCCCCTGTTCGTCAGAAATCATCGCTATAATTTCATTGTCATAGCAGGGAATGTGAAGCGCCTCCGACAGACGCTTTCCCAATTCCCGGCCTCCGCTGCCAAATTCCCGGCTAACCGTGATAATCATATTCGCTTCCTCCTTACTTAAACCGGATGCCGTTCCGTTCAGAGTATTTCAGCAATCCCACAGCAATCACCAGCACGATCGCCTCGTAAACGAGCAGCGAGAACCAGATCGCCCCGTCTCCAAACATATGGGGCAGAATCAAGATCACAGCGGAATTGATGACGAGGCTCCGCAGAATGTTGATGCCGGTGGACAAAGCGGAGCGCTCCGTAGAATACAGGTAGGCCGAAATCATAACATTGACCGCCGTGATAATAAATCCTACGGCGAATTGAGGGAGATACTTTATGATATACTCCGTTGTGACAGCATCCGTGCCGAACAAAGCGCAAATTGGCTTTCCCAGCAAAATAGACAAACCGGTGATCAGGATACTTCCCACAGCGCTGATGGTCAGGCCGGTTTTCAAGTAATATTTCAAATCCGCTTCGTTTTTTGCGCCATAGCTCTGGCCGAACAGAGGCTGCAAGCCCTCGCTGGCGCCAAAGAAGGCGGTGATGGAAAAGGACGCTATGTAGGAGATTACAGAAAACGCGTTGACACCAAGATCACCAATTCTTTGAATCAGCACAAAGTTCATGCAGAGGGTCATCACAGGGTTGGACAGCTGACTGATCCCTTCCGGCAGACCATGGACGATGATGTCCTGGAAGATGCGGGCGTTCAGTTCTGTCCTGCCAAAGCGGAGATTGCCGCGCTTGCGGGCAAAGCGTGTCAGGAGGATCAGCAAACCGATGGTCTGAGAAACACCTGTGGCAATCGCCGCGCCCTTTGTCCCCATATTGAACGGAAAAATTAACAGCCAATCGCCAAAAATATTGCATATCGTTGTGATAATGACCACCATGCTCACCAGACCGGGCGCGTTGTCATTGCGGCAGTAGTTCTGCAGCCCAATCGACAGGCCCGAGGGGATGATAAAAATGGAGTACCAAACCAGATAATCCACCGCCAAATGGTGGAAGGTTTCATTGGCACCAAGCAGAGAGCATATCCCGTCCGCAAAAAATGTACCCAAGAGCGAGAACACAGCGGCGGCGCAGAGCTGAAGGAGTATCCCATGGCGGAATACATCGTTTGCGCCGTCCACGTCCCCCTGGCCGATGCGGACGGCATAGATCGCCACGCCTCCAATGCTGATGAGCATATTCACCGCGCCTACCATCAGTATGGTGGGACCGGCCAGATTGATCGCCCCCAGCGCGTTTGTCCCAACCCCTCTGCCCACAAAGATTGCGTCAACAATGGTGAACAGGAAGAAGCAGACATTGCTGCATATCGCTGGGATCACATACCGGGCCACAGTCCGAAGTTTTGCGTTGTGCATTTGATTACCTCCTCCCCTGCGCCTTTTCGCAGGGCTTCTTGTTTGACAGGTTTTTTAGATGATGATAGAATGAAATATCCTATTTTGGGAGAGTTTTCGCCATGAAGAAAGAAAATCTGTTGTCCATTGGAGCTCTGTCAAAGCAGACTGGCGTTCATATCAAATCCCTCCGCTACTATGATTCTCTGGGTATTCTGCGCCCTGCCTACGTTGACCCCAGCAGCGGCTACCGCTACTACAGCTTGCAGCAAATCCCTGTGGTAGACGCCATCCAGCTGTGTGTTGATCTGGATATTCCCCTCAAGCAGTTTACGGATTATTGCATGGACGGCGGCAGCCGGATTCACTACGGCAAATTAATTGAGCGTGGTACGATACTGGCCAAGGAGAAAATTCAAGCCATACAGGAGCGGCTGGTTAAGCTGGACAAAATGCGCTCTGAAATCCAACGCAGCGAGCTGATCCAAAGAAGCGATGCTATGGTACGGTGCAGTTTCCCCACCATGAATCTTTTGCTTGCCCCATATCCGGAAAATGATACGGAAACGAAAGTCCTCGCCCTGTTCCACAGGTTAGTGCGGACAGCGGAAAGCAGCGGTCTGACCATCGATCATTTTTCCGGGCGGCTGCTTCATTGCCAAGGAAGCCAAAGAGAACTGCTTTTTTACATCGGCGTAGACATTCCGGAGGGAGTGCAGGAACTTCCCAAGAATTTTTTGCGGCTTCCGGCGGGCGAGTATCTCTGCTGCAAACAGGCGGCTCCCGCGATTGAACATGCCGAAACTATTTTCCCGGAGCAATTTGCGCTGGATTATGAAAAGTATGTTATAGAATCTGAGCTATCTCTTGGAGATTATGACTGTGCCGCACCTCCTTTTGAGCTTTGCTGCTCACTCCCTGGCAACCTGACGGATTGAAATGTTCAATCTCCAATTCGTGGGGACAACGCATTCATAATCAGCACCCAGAGCTTTAGAGGCGGTATCTGGTAGGATCGGAATAAATCGGCGTCATCTTCCACCCGCGGAGCGGTTCCTTGGTAGGAAAGCATTATAGGCTATCCCATTATAGGAGAGTCAATAGGCTTTCTGATTTTTTCTCTATTTTTTTGAAGAATGCAGCATGATGAAAACAGCAGCGGCATTGAATCGTCAGATTCAATGCCGCTGCTTGCTTGTCTATCAGTTTAACACAATTTCATGAATCGCCTCGATCAGATTAACGACCTCTCCACGGTTCACCAAAGCCACGCTCTCTCCGTCTACCACCGCGAGGCAATGGGTTCCATCATACCGGTACAGCCGAATCGAAACTGTCGGAAAATGCTTATTGTCAAGGTGGACGGTCAGGTCGATTTCTTCTTTCTGAGAGGGCTTTTCGCTGGTGAACTCGTCCGCGCGCAGAGCCTCCAAAGTCTCTTTGAGGTCATCAATTTCCAATTCCTCCTCTTGGAAGGACCAAGTACGCTCCTTCCCCCTTTCCTCCGAAGTCAGGGTATAGGAGTCCCCTTCCAGAGAAATGTCGATCTGCCGGACATCCGCAAAGTCTGCGGTGAATACCTCCAGATGCCGGAGATCGTTATAGGATGCGGCCATCAGATCCTTGTACTGGTCGGAGGAAATCTGATAAATGATGGGGGACTGGTCTACCCGCAAATATGCCGTGACTGTCTCATCCTCGCTGTCATCCTCATCGGACGGTTTCTTGATCTCCTCTGGATCACGGCTGATATGGAGAACAAACACTTCGGCCGTTTCCTCGTCTTTTGGCGTATACTCCACAGTGACCGTCAGCTCCGGTGTATCCAGGCCGTAGGTGGTCAGCTCCTCGTCCGTCACCTTGTAGGTGACATAGTTGGTTGGATTTAAATTTGAGATTTTACGCAGATAGCTGTCTACCCGATCCGTATCCAGAGGCAGGGATTTTTCGCCGCGCCGGGTAAAGTAGATATCCTCGGCGCAGTAGGTATTGGAACTGTCCTCCTCGTAGGAAACGGCGTAATCCTGCGCGCCGGAGAATTGAATACTGGTCGCCTGATCAAAGTCCGGCATTTTATCATGGGCAATCAAATCGCTGAGAACGGCGTCAAACTGATCCAGCGGGTCGTTCTGAACCAGGTAGACGTTGCCGTCTCCGATGGAGGCGTACCGCTGGTAATCCATCTTGCTGAAGTCTCCCAGCTTGATCTCATAGGACTGTTCCTCCGTGGTCAGGTGAATGGTACACACGGGGTTGTCCAGTCCGTACTGCCCAAAGTCCTCTACCTCCTCAATGACAAAAGCCGCGCTGAGAGGCTGGAATTGCTCCAGCAGTTCGTTGATTTTGTCCTCGCTCACCGGAAAATTCTCGTCCTCGTCATAAAGCCATGTCTCATTCCTGTGGAACGCCAAAGTTTCTCCCTTGTGTTCCCAGGAGAGGGTTTGAACGGAATCGCTGGACAGCTCCAGGATAGGTTCGCCGCTGTTCTTGATCTGTTCCTTGCGCTCCGCTATCTGAGTGACCGCAAGGGTGGCGACGCAGGCCACAACGAAAACACCCAGCAGAATATAAAGTTTTTTAGACCGGCTCATTTTGCAGCCTCCTTCTTCTCAACGTTACCACAACACCGATGCCCAGGTACGCCAGCGGGAACACGCCGATCATCAGCACCTTCAGCAGAGAAGCGGTGGAATCACTGATCGTGAGATAGTTGTAATTCAGCGACTTGCTGCGGATGGCCATGGCCTCCGTCTCGCCAATCAGGGAGGACAGGGCGTTCATGCTCAGGTTGGCGTTGGCCCCGGAGGAAACTGCGTTATGCATATCGTCCAGGAAATGGGAAGATGTGAACCAAACGATCTGCCCTTCACCGGCAGTGTCGATGGAGACGGCCAAGGCAAAGGGGCCGTCAATGTCCCCATCTTCCTTCTCATAATCTGTCATGTCGTAGCCGTCCAGCTTGCTGAACGCGGCGTCGGAGGTGGTAAGCAGGGTTGTTACCCGCTCAGAATCTTTCGGAACCGTCAGGCCCAGGGAGATGGGCATGGTGGGATAGTAGTTTTCGTCCATCAGGGAATCTGTAATGGCATGGCTGTTCATATCAGGCAGCAGGGAGAGAGGGCCTTGGAAGGAATAGTGTTCCCGGTCCGGCTCCACCACCACGCCCTCATTGGCCTCTATGCCGTAGTCCGCCAGCAGGCTATAGAGATTGTCCAAATCGCTGTCAGGCACAGGCCCGGCTGCTACAAACAGCTTGCCGCCCTCCGAGGCATAGTCCGCCAGCAGATCCCGCTCCTCCTGGGAGATGTCGCTGGACGGAGCGTAGATCATGACACAGTCCGCGTCCTCCGGGATGGCGTCCACCGTCAGCAGGGAGAGGGATTCCGTTTCCATGTTTTCCTTTTCGATCTGCTCCCGGAAGGAGGCGGGAAGCTCGGCCTCCCCGTGGCCCTCCAGAATGTAGATCTTGGGCAGTTCCTCGATGGTCACATAGTCGATGGCGGAGGTGATGGTGCCCTCGCCGTCAAAGGAGGTGCTGTAAGAGTAGGAGTAAATATCCGGCTCCTGCACAAAGATGTCGCCATAGCCGATAAAGCGGCTGCGCTCACCGCACTCCACAATGAGGCTGTTGTTCTGGACGGCTTCATCGGTGTACTGTTCCGCAAAGGTGGGATAGACGTCCGGGTTCTTTTTCACCACTGTAATATGGTCGGAGAGGCTGTCATATTTGCTCAGCAGGTTTTCAATGACCTGGTTCTCCTCGCCGGACTGCACCACCCAATAGATGGTCACATCCTGATCCAAGGCATTGACCACCACTTTGGTGTTGCTGGTGATGGAGTAGAGCTTGGCAGCGCTAATGTCGTACCTGGTGGCGGCGGGAGGCAGAGCGGAGGCGAAGATGTTGACCACCACCAAAATGGCCAGCACCACCGCGGAGATCGCCAGAGCGTAGGAGCCGCCGCGAAAAGCGTTTCGGTTTTTCATCAGTTATACCTCCGTTTCTCCAGCGATTGGACAGACAGGAACAGGAAAAACACGGCCACGCTGGCGTAGTAGACAACGGAGGTCATATCAAAAACACCGTTGACAAAGCCGGTAAAGCGGTCAAACAGGGACAGCCTGGTCATCACGGCGGGCAACAGGCCCTCAAACTTCGTGTTGTCCATAAAGGCAACGATGACAATGGCCGCGATTAAGACAAAGCAGACAGCGTAAGCCAGATTTTCGTTTTTGGTCAGATATTTGATCACCGCGCCCAAGGCCAGAACGAGCACGCACAGCGCGACAACAGAACCGAAAACCGTAGAGGAGACGTATTCCGAGAGGCTCACGCTGTAATAGTTCAGCAGGATCACCGCAATCCCGATTCCGGCGGCGAAGCCCTGGTTGTCCGTCAGGGAGGAGATAAACACCCCCAACGCGATCAGCGCCGCGCCCATGAGAAAGAACGCCAGAATGGAGCCGTAAGAGGTCAGCAGATACACGTCCCCAAACCGGGAGAAGATCAGGGGATAAACCGCAATCACGCACAGCGGAATCAGATACACCGTCAGCAGCGCCAGATACTTGCCCACAATCACCTGGGTGGTGGTGATGGGAAGGGCGTATAAAAGCTGGTCTGTTCTCTGCTTACGCTCCTCCGCAATGACCCGCATGGTCAGGATGGGAACGATGACAGCAAGAACGATGCTGAAATAGCTGAGAGCAAATTCAAAGTTGCTCACCGCCGCCTAGAGATTGTAGCGCAGCGCGCCCAGCCCCACTGCCAGGAGCAGCCCTGCGCCGAATACATAGGCCGTCAGGGAGTGGAAATAGTTCTTCAGTTCATGCTTCAATACAGCGGTCATTCCTCCGGCACCTCACTTTCCACAGGTTCTCCTTCCACCACAGGCAGTTCCGGGGCGGCGGCATCGTTGTCCGCCAGTTCCAGGAAGATGTCCTCCAGGTTGGCCTTCTTCACGGCCAGCTCCAGCAGGGTATTCCCACTGGCGGCAAAGGCTGAAAATACAGCGCGGGAGATTTGATAGACATCGCTGAGGTCGGTTTTGATGCGAGCGGTCACAAGACCGGAATCTGGTTCCTCCAATGACAGTTCCGTGATATTGCTGATGCCCTCCAAAAGTGTCCGCACCTCACTGGCGGGAGTATCTGTAGTCAAAATCACTTCATTGGGGGTGAGCAGGTGCTGCTCCAGATTCTCCGGCGTGTCAAAGGCCACCAGCTTTCCTTTGGCGATCATGATGATCTGGTCACAGATGGTCTGCACTTCGGAGAGAATGTGGGAGCTGAAAATCACGGTGTGGGTCTGCCCCAGTTCTTTAATCAGGTCCCGTATCTCAATGATCTGGATGGGGTCCAGGCCCACGGTAGGTTCATCCAGGATGATGACCTTGGGATTGCCCAGCAGGGCCTGGGCGACCTCTAGGGTGTCCTGGGCGTAGAATTCACGGGAAAGCCTTGCCATTTTCTCACCTCGGTGTTAGAATACTGATTTGTGCGGCCCTGGGCCGCGAATAGAGTTAGTATATCACAGAAGAGAACATGGAGCAAGAAAAATGAAAGTCAACCGAGTTCGTCAAAACGTCCTGCCCCTGGTCACTGCCATGATTTGGGGCACCGCCTTTGTGGCCCAAAGCGTGGGTGCGGAATACATGGGGCCCTTTACCTTTAACACCGCCCGGGCAGTCATTGCCTTCGTCTTTCTCCTGGGCCTCTGCGGTCTCCGGGCCGCATGGCGGCGGAGCAGGGGAGAGACGCCCGCTCCCGCCGGGTCCCGTCGGGATTTGATTCTGGGGGGTCTTTGCTGCGGCGTGGCGCTGTCGGTGGCCAGCTTCTTCCAGCAAAAGGGCCTGGAGACCACCACCCCTGGCAAGGCGGGATTCATCACGGCGCTGTACATTGTCCTGGTGCCCCTGGCGGGATTGGCCCTGGGGAAAAAGGTGCCCCGGGCTTTGTGGCTGGGAGTGGCCCTGGCGGTGGGGGGGCTGTACTGCCTCTGCGTCACCGAGGAGCTGACGGTTACCGGCGGGGACCTCTATGTACTGGTGTGCGCCTTCTGCTTCACCGCACAGATTCTTGTGGTGGACCATTTTACCAATAAGGTGGATGGCGTGGCGTTGTCTTGCGTCCAGTTCCTGGTTATGACCATTCTCTCTGCCGCCGGAGCGCTGACGGAGGTCCTGCCGCCTCTGGAGCTGCTGCCCGAATACCTGGGGCCGGTTCTGTATGTGGGCGTCTTTTCCAGCGGCGTGGCCTACACCCTTCAGATTCTGGCCCAGAAGGATTCCAACCCGGCGGTGGTCTCCCTGCTGATGAGCATGGAGTCCCTCTTCGCCGCCATTGCCGGGGCCATCATCCTGGGGAACCGAATGACGGGCCGGGAGTACCTGGGCTGCGGTCTGATGCTGGCGGCGGTGGTGCTGGCGCAGCTTCCCTATCCCATAAGGGGTAAGACGGCCGGAACGGCATTTGCCGATGGACAAGAGGTCTGAGCTATGCTATAATGTATATAAAATGGCAATAATATGCCGGTATGGCAGCTTGTGTAAATGAGGTGAAGGCGTGCGGATCGATGTGCTGGGCGTCGGCTTTGACAATGTGACCATGGAAGAGGCGGTAAACCGGGGGATGGAGCTGCTTCACCGCCCCGGGACCCACTATGTGGTAACGCCAAATCCGGAAATTGTGGAAACCTGCCGGGAGAATTTAGCCGCCCGGCAGGCGGTGAACGGGGCGGACCTGGTGCTGCCCGACGGCATTGGCGTGGTGATTGGAGCCAAAATGCTGGGCACGCCCCTGAAAGAAAAGGTCCCCGGCATCGAGTTTGCCGCCGGGCTGATGGAGGGCATGGCGAAGGAGGGCTTGTCCCTCTACCTCCTGGGGGCCCAATCC
>OFFP01002712.1_pt1 | contig 10055 bp, 8 predicted proteins | sample 1521431 | NCBI WGS metagenome assembly OFFP01 (sample SAMEA3504104, study PRJEB24116) | mouse gut metagenome | biome: mouse gut; feature: mouse-associated habitat; material: faeces | place: Denmark | collected 2011 | reverse complement strand
CGGGCCTGGGCGCGCTTACGGGCTTTTTCGTGAAGCGCGGCGTGGACGAGGACTTCCAGGACCGCGTGCGCAACCTTCTGACCCAGAAGGACGAGGCGGCTGTGTTCATGGTGGTCAGCTCCATGACCGAGGACAAGTTCGCCGAGGCTATGCGTCCCTTCGGCGGCGACATCCTGCAGACCTCGCTGTCCATCAAGGACGAGGAAGAGCTCAAGTGCGAGCTGGGCAAGTGCTAGCCCGCCGGGCGCCTCGCTCGGCGGATGCGGGCCCGGCGGCCCCAGCGTCCCTCGCTTCACCATCTCTGGGCGTCGGCTTCGGCCGGCGCCTTTTCTTGCGGCGGCAATCGCCGTCCAGCGGCTCTGTGCAAAAGCCGCGAACGCGATGATTTAACGGAGGCGAAACAGGCCCCTGCGCTATACTGAATCGGTCATCGACGCTGGCGGTTGCCGGTGCCCGCTCGTGGTCCCCGCCGCCTTGGCCCCATTCATGCGAAGGAGTGTCGCCCTATGCGCGAAGGATTCGACAACGACAAGTACATCGAGCTGCAGGCGGAGCGCATTCGCGAGCGCATCGACCAGTTCGGCGGCAAGCTCTACCTCGAATTCGGCGGCAAGCTCTTCGACGACTACCACGCCTCCCGCGTGCTGCCCGGCTTCAAGCCCGACACGAAGATCTCCATGCTCCAGTCCATGAAGGACGAGGCGGAGATCGTCATCGCCATCAACGCCAACGACATCGAGCGCTCGAAGGTGCGGGGCGACTTGGGCATCACCTACGACGAGGACGTGCTGCGCCTCATGGACATCTTCCGCTCCATGGGATTTGCGGTGGGCTCGGTCGTCATCACCCGCTACGCGAACCAACCCAACGCCGACCTGTTCCGCAAGCGGCTTACGGCCATGGGCATCACGAGCTACCTGCATTATCCCATCGCCGGCTATCCCAACGACATCGACCATATCGTGTCCGACGAGGGCTTCGGCAAGAACGACTACATCGAGACCGAGCGGCCGCTCGTCGTGGTGACCGCGCCGGGCCCCGGCTCGGGCAAGATGGCCACCTGCCTCTCCCAGCTCTACCATGACAGGCAGCGGGGCATCAAGGCGGGCTATGCCAAATTTGAGACCTTCCCCATCTGGAACATACCGTTAAAGCACCCTATCAACCTCGCTTATGAGGCAGCCACCGCCGACCTGAACGACGTAAACATGATCGACCCCTTCCATCTGGAAGCTTACGGCAAGACAACGGTAAATTACAATCGGGATATCGAGATTTTCCCGGTGCTGAATGCTATTTTTGAGAGCATTTACGGGAGCAATCCCTATAAATCTCCCACTGACATGGGCGTCAACATGGCCGGGAACTGTATCATTGACGATGAGGCATGCTGCGAGGCATCCAAAATGGAAATCATCCGCCGCTATTATACCACACTGTGCAGGATGGTGCTGGATGATGCCTCGGAAAACGAACTGCTGAAAATCGAACTGCTGATGAAACAGGCAAAGATCACCTCTGACGACAGGAAAGTCACCTCTGTCGCAAAGAAACTGGCGGAAGAACTGGGCGTTCCCACCGCCGCCATCGAACTGCCTGACGGACATATCATCACTTCCAAAACCTCCGATTTTCTGGGTGCTTCCGCAGCCCTGCTTCTGAACGCCCTGAAGCACCTGGCAGACGTTGACCATAACCTGAAGCTCATCAAACCCGAAGCCATCGAACCCATCCAGGACCTGAAAGTACGCTACCTGGGCGGCAAAAATCCCCGTCTCCACACCGACGAGGTTTTGATTGCCCTCACCCTGGCGGCCTGCAGCGACGAAAATGCCCGCCGCGCCCTGGAGCAGCTCCCCAGCCTGAAGGGCTGCCAGGTCCACACTTCGGTAATGCTCTCCGAGGTAGATATCAAAATCTTCAAAAAACTGGGGGTAGATCTGACCTGCGAACCCGTCCAGACCACACGGAAGAAATATTAAGCGCTCCTTTGCACACGTATCATTACACAAGGGCCTGAAAGACCGGAAGCACATTGGCCGGTCAGTCAGGCCCTCTTATTTGAAAATACATTGTCAGGCGGAGGGAAACCGGACATCCATCCGTCCCTACAGCTTCTTCAGGAAATTCCCGTCCACGCTGACCCCTTCATTGATAACAATAAACGCATGGGGGTCATACTTATGTACAACCGCCTTCAGCCTGCCCACCTCATATTTGGACAGTGTGACATACAGCATGTGAGACTGCTGATGGGTATAAGCCCCCTGGGTCGTCCACTTCGTCATGCCCCTGTAAATCTCGTCGAAAACAGCCTTCTCCAGCTCCGCCGTATCGGCCTTTGTGATGATATTGGCCTCCACATTGATATTCTGGGTATGTACCCTGTCCATGGCCGTGGAATAGACTGCCGCATATATGATACAATACACTACGATCTCCACGTCAAACAGGAAAAAACATACTCCATACAGCGCCAGGTTCAGCATCAGCCCCGCCTTACCCACGCTGAAGTCCTTCTTCCATCTGGCCAGGATCAGCCCTACCACATCCATGCCGCCGCTGGAAGAAGCCATCCGCAGCATGACGCCGATGCCGCTGCCGGAGATAATACCGCCCACCACACATGCAGCCATCCTGTCCTCCACGATCATCGTAACCGGTATGACCGACAGGAACGTGGTCATCGCCGTAACGGTGACCAGCGTCTTGAAAAAGAACGTTTTCCCCAGCCGGGTGAAGGCGAGAAGAAACAGGGGGATATTAATCATATAATATATCAGGCCGGCCACGTCGAAGCCGCCGAAATCCATTCCGAAATACCTGCTCAGCACGGTACGGATTACCTGGGATACGCCCATGACGCCTCCGGAATACAGCTTTGCCGGCACGATAAACAGGTTGACTCCCAACGCATACACAAAAGCCGCCGCCACGCAAATCAGCGTACGTTTCGCTTCATATATAACCACTTCTCTTTTCATCTTATCCCAATGCCTGCTCCACTTTCTGCTTCAATTCTGCTGCGGGCATGGCGCCCACATAATTCGCCGCCGGTTTTCCGTCCCTGAAAATGATGAATGCCGGAATGCTGGAAACCTGGCACTGCTTTGCCAGTTCCATGTTCTCGTCGATATTGCACTTTCCCACCTTGATCTTTCCCTCATATTCCGCCGCAATCTTGGCCACCACCGGTCCCATCATCCTGCAGGGATTGCACCAGTCCGCATAGAAGTCTACCAGTACGGGAATCTCCGACTTCAAAACCTCAGTTTCAAAATTGTCCGTTGTAAATTTGTATTCCATTTTACACCTCCGTGTGCGCTACGGCGCACCTATCATTCAAAATTTGAAAGCCTGCTTTCAAACCTGCACCTTCCCAATCAAACGGTTGAAGGTTTCCTTATAGTTTCTCCTGCTTCCGCACAATAATATACTTGCAGATCGGATTCCCTGCAGCGGAAAATTTTTCCTCATATTCCGTCATGATATTGCCCTGCATCAGTTCCGCGTCACTGTGGAGGTTGTACGTGGCTGCCGCCAGCTCCCATGCCGGAGAAGCCGCCAGCTCCTCCAACGCAAACTCAAAGAGCGGCCTGTTATCCGTCTTGAACTCCAGCCTGCCGCCCGGTTTCAGAATCCGGGCAAAACGCTCCAGGAATTCCCTGGAGGGAAGCCTGCGCTTCGCATGCCTGTCCTTTGGCCAGGGGTCAGAAAAATTCAGGTAAATCCTGTCCACCTCGCCCTGCCCGAATACCTCGGCGATGTTCTCCGCATCCATCCGCAGGAATTTCAGATTCGGCAGTTCCTCCTGCTCCATCTTATGAACCGCCCGCAGCAATACACTGGAATATTTTTCAATGCCCACGTAATTGATGTCGGGATGCAGCCCGGCCATGGTATATATGAATTTGCCTTTCCCCATACCTGCCTCCAGCCGCACAGGCGCTTCGTTCCCGAAAACCTCCTTCCACCTGCCGGCACACTCCCGCTGCATCTCTTCCTTTATCACATAAGGGCTGCCCGAAATCACCTCCCTTGATCCTGTAATATTACGTAATCTCATTTCACTTACTACTCTTTCTTTTCCTTTTTTTGTTTCCTATATCCATACTAACTGTACTTTAATTTTCAGCGCTTGTCAATCATAAAAGTCACTTTTCGAAATTCCCTCCTTCTCACCGGTCCCGGGTGTACCGCTGCGGTTTCCCTTGTAAAAATGCATTATACAGCACCTCCGGCGGGCCGCAAAACTGTTACTACCTCACAAAACCTCACAAACGGAAGAATTTCCTGCAAAATAATCGTGAATTACACCTCAGAATGGTGTATAATAAGATTTGCTCCCGATTAACACACGGTTCGGTTCCCGGTGAAAAGACCACCGGAGTACCGCTGCATAACCGATACAGAAAGGTCAACCCATGCTGAAACACATTCCACATAGATATCCATATTTTCTGCCTGCCTCAGCTGGCACACCCACAGCCCGGAAAAAACTTCCAGGCTTCTATTTTCTGGCTGCTGCCATACTGGCCGGCAGTCTGGCCTTTGGCGCCCCTCTCCCTGCCAGAGCCTCCTCAGACGCGGAGCTGCGCCTGGATTCCCACCGCGCCATGGACATCCAGTCCAACGATATCCCCGGCTGGCCGGAGGGTCCCGTAGTGGGCGCCGAGTCCGCCATTTTGATAGAGGCTGAGACAGGCACCGTCCTATACGCGAAAAACATCCATCAACAGCAGTATCCCGCCAGCACCACGAAGATTCTCACGGCGCTGATAGCATCGGAGCGCTGCGGTATGGAAGAAACCGTCACTTTTTCCTACGATGCTGTCTTCGATACGCCCCGTGACAGCAGCCACATCGCCATGAATCCGGGTGAAGAGCTGACCATGGAGCAGAGCCTCAATGCCATCCTGATCCGCTCCGCCAACGAGGTCTGCTACGCGGTTGCGGAGCATATCACGGAGACTACGGACTGGTCCGTTTTCTCCGGCATAATGAACGAAAGGGCTGCGGAGCTGGGATGCCTGAATTCCCATTTCGTCAATCCCAACGGCCTGCCGGACGAAAATCATTATACCACCGCCTATGACCTGGCCATGATAGGGAGGGCGTTTTTTGCCAATGAAATGCTGTGTAAAATCACACTGTCCAGAAGAATAGACTTTCCTGCCACGGAGAAGCTCCCCCTGGGCAAGCTGGAGAACAACAATATGAAGATTATCCCCGGCGGCGAATACGCCTACGAGTACCTGGTAGGCTGCAAAACCGGTTATACGGACATAGCCAGAAGCTGCCTGGTATCCTCTGCGGAAAAAGACGGGATGAAGCTGATCTGCGTGGTGATGCACGACGAGTCTCCGTATCAGTATCAGGATACCATCGCCCTCTACGAATACGGCTTCTCCAATTTCGAAAAAATCAATGTGGCCGAGACGGAAGAAAAATACAACATCGACAATACGGGACTGTTCTACAGCGGGAATGACATCTTCGGCAATTCCCAGCCCTTCCTGGCCCTGAACCGGGACGACTTCATCCTTCTGCCCAGAACGGCCTCCTTTGACGACACCGAATCAGACATCTCTTACGATACAGGTGACGAAAACCAGGCGGCAGTTATCTCTTATACCTACCGGGATGTCCCTGTGGGTTCCGTCAGGGTCAGCTTTTCTGCCGGCCAGGACGAAAAAAGCCTCTTTGACGCAGAGCCTGAAGAGGCGCCGCAGCCGGCCGGCCCGGAGCCGGAAAAGCCTGTGGTTTTTGTAAATGTGGTATACATTTTCATCGGAGTTGGATGCCTTGGGGGTGCGGCGCTGGTGATACTGCTGGCGCGCATGATTTTAAGGAATTATGCGTTTGCAGGCTGGAAACGCCGGGGCAGGAAAGAGAGGAACGGCAGAAAGGAATGGCGCAGAAGGAACCGGCGGATGTACAAATAGCGGCAAAACCCGGTTCCGGTGTAAACGGGCAGCACCGGCTTATGACCTGCCAACGCTGCCCGCGGTTAACCCAAATACGGTTTGCCGTGTATCCGGTGCTGTTTCTGCTGCATTTTAACATTCTCACTGCGTTTCCGCAGGCCCATCGCCTCCTCGGGGGAAATCAGTTTGGTTGTCTTGACAATGTAAACCTTTTCGTCCATTGATTTCCGGACCCTGATTTTTCCCTTCAGGTAGCCGTGTTTCTCGCAGTAGGCCAGGCAATAATAATTTCTTCCGTTTGGCGTGAACCAGCGGATTTTTTTCCGCAGGTTCCTGTGGCAGAGATAGCATTTGCTTGCAACCACTTCCCTGTCTTCAAAGGCTTCCGCCCTGTCCGCGAATCCTCTGGAGATATATTTTTCATAATTGTCAAACTGAACCCTGATCTCCGCCTTTTTGTCCGGCGGGAGACGGAATACATCGTAGGACACGTTTTTCAGGACATCAGGCTTCTCCTTCAGTACCTTTGACAGTATCTTTGCCGTGTAAAAGGCATCCCCGTAAGCCCTGTGAAAAGGAATCTCCTTCTCCAGCTTCAGGAAGTCGACGGCATGCTCCAACGCCCTTCTGGATTTGCCGTCCTCATAAGCGATACTGAATAACTTCTGTACATCCAGATAGGCAATGGGTCCCTCCGCCAGCGGCGCCATATTATAAAATTTCATATTCCGCTGAAGTTCCGTAAGGTCCGCGCTCCCCCAGGTACAGAAACGGCATTCCCCCGCTTCGCACCACTCCAGAAAACGCTCCGCAGCAGCGGTGAAGGGACTGCCGTTCTCCAGCTCCTGCATCTGTAACTGCAGAAGCCTGCCGGTAGCCTGGTTCATCTCCCGGTAAACAGCCGGCTTGACCAGTTCGCTGAACGTATCAATTCCGACACCATTGTCATCTAATTTTACCGCACCGATCTCGATGATTTCAAAAGGAAGACATGCCGTTTCCTCCTCCAGACCGGTGCTGCTCTGATTCCACTCCAAATCAAATACGATATAATTCAATTTTTATGATCCTTTCACGTACTGATGTTCAATCCATGTATGGGCCAGGGATATCCAGGAGGTACATTCTTCCTGAAGGGCACAGCCGCCTCTGTCCAGGGTCAGGCGGTTGGCAAGGGCCAGGCCGTGTACGCCGCGGGGGTACATGTGGAATTCCGCAGGCACATCTGCACGGCGCAGCGCCCCCACAAACAGCAGCGAGTTCTCCACCGGAACGCCGCCGTCCGTATAGGTATGCCAGATAAAGGCCGGAGGCGTACCGGCGCCCACCTGCTTCTCCAGGGATACGTACTCCCGCGCGGGCATCCCCAGCTTTTCGGAAAGCGCCTCCTCCTGCCCGCCCAGCAGATGGTCAAAAGAACCCCTGTGGGCATACTCCCCCGAAGTAATCACGGGATAGCACAGTATCATGCCGTCGGGCCGGAAAATCGTCCTGTCCCCGCCTTCGTATGCCAGGGCTTCCGCCACGAAATCCCTGTCCCAGAAAACCCCCAGCGAAGCCGCCAGATGGCCTCCTGCAGAGCAGCCCAGAACGATAATCTGCCGCGGATTCACATGCCATTCCGCCGCGTTCTGCCTCACCAGCCGGATGCTCCAGGCCAGCTCCGCCAACGCCGTTGGAAATACCGCCGGCGCGCAGGAATACCGCAGCACGGCCGCATGATATCCCATGGCAAGGAACTGCATCGCCAGGGGTTCCGCCTCCCTGTCCGATGTCCACTCATATCCGCCGCCCGGGCAGACCAGCACCAACGGCCTGTCGGCTATGGCGATTTCCCCCGAATAATCCTGAATATATGTGACAAGTCTCGCATGGGGCAGCGACCCTTCCGCTTTTATCTGATATGAATCATGAATCATTTCCAGCCCTCTCCTTCCTGACTGCCTGTTCCCGAAGTGTATCCCTTTTCATCTCCGCAGATCCGCCGCTGCGCGTCCGCGTCTCGTTTACATTAATATGCCCGTCCCCAGTACACCATCTTCCCGGCAGGTTTTCCGCAGCATACGCAGGTATCCGAAATGTGTTCCTGGTCAAAAGGCATGCAGCGGCTGGTGACGCTGAGCTTCTCCTTAATATATACCTCGCATGCCTCGTCCCCGCACCACATGGCCTTGACAAAGCCCGACTTTTCGTTAAAAATTTTCTCGAACTCTTCCATATTGACCGCCGTACAGGTATGGGACTCCCGATGTTTTCTGGCCCGCTCCAGCATATCCCTCTGAATGGTTTCCAACAGTTCTCCCGTCTTCGCTTCCAGTTCCTCCAGATTGACTTCTATCTTCTCTCTGGTATCCCTGCGGCAGAGTACGCACTTTCCAGCTGCCAGATCCTTGGGACCGATTTCCACACGGATGGGATAACCGCGCATCTCTGCCTCCGCAAATTTCCATCCCGGACTCTTGTCCGTGTCATCCACCTTCACCCGGAAATGTTTGCCCAGCATCTCGCGGAGTTCAAAGGCCTTGTCCAGGACACCTTCCTTTTTCTGCTGGATGGGTATGATGCAGACCTGCACCGGCGCAACCCTGGGCGGAAGCACCAGGCCCTCGTTGTCGCCGTGTACCATGATGATGGCGCCGATAAGGCGGGTGGTCATGCCCCATGATGTCTGGTGTACATATTTCAGGGTATTGTCCCTGTCCGCAAACTGTACGCCGAAGGCATGGGCAAAGCCGTCCCCGAAATTGTGGGAAGTCCCGGCCTGCAGCGCCTTTCCGTCGTGCATCAGCGCCTCGATGGCATAGGTGGCAACCGCGCCGGCAAATTTCTCCTTCTCCGTTTTCTGTCCCCTGATAACCGGAATTGCAAGTACTTCCTCACAAAAATCCGCATACAGATTCAGCATCTGAATGGTGCGTTCCTGTGCTTCTTCCGCCGTTGCGTGTGCGGTATGCCCCTCCTGCCACAGAAATTCCCGGGAACGCAGGAAAGGCCTTGTCTCCTTTTCCCAGCGCACCACGGAACACCACTGATTATATACCCTGGGCAGGTCTCTGTAGGACTGAATATCGTTCTTATAGAAATCACAGAACAGCGTCTCCGAAGTAGGGCGCACACAGAGCCGCTCCTGCAGGGGCGAAAGCCCGCCGTGCGTCACCCATGCCACCTCGGGCGCAAAGCCTTCCACATGGTCCTTCTCCTTCTGCAGGAGGGACTCCGGAATAAACATGGGAAGGTATACATTCTCCACCCCTGTCTCCTTGAACCTTGCGTCCAGCTGCTTCTGAATCAGCTCCCAGATTGCGTAGCCCGCAGGCTTGATGACCATACATCCCTTCACGGAAGTATAATCAATCAGTTCCGCCTTTTTTACCACATCCGTGTACCATTGTGCGAAATCCACCTCCATGGAAGTGATTTCTTCTACCATTTTCTTGTCTGCCATTTTATTTTGCCTCCTAACTTTAATTCCGTCATGTGTAATCCGCATACACTCTGCGCACTGCGCCTCCACGGTACCGGGCACGGCGGAGAATTTCCGGCCGTTGTCCTTCCTTATACAAAAAACACCGGACTTCCATCCCCGAAGGGACCGGAATCCGGCGGTACCACCCTTGTATTGACGCCACAGCGCCCAACTCTTACGCCGTTAACGCCGGCACACGTCATGCTTCCGCCCTGCCCTGATACTTCTTTGCTGCCGCATCCGCAGCCATAATCACGGTAAACCTCGCATGAAGGCTCCAAGGCAGGTTCCGGTCCTTCCGCATAAGAACGTTTCAGCAGCAGCCACTGCCGCCTCCCCGGCAGCAATTGTCGCCGTTCTCTCTCTGGAATGCTTCCGAATCCGTACTAATCCTCTTCACAGCCCCTCTATATGTAGGGATTATAGAACAAACCCAAGTGGGTTGTCAAGAAAAATCTCGCGTTTTCAGCGAATCCCCGCTTGGCCAGGCTTGTCGATTCCCATGCTCCTTACAAAATTCCTTTCGATTATTATTTTTTCTACTTGACAATCGGGCATTTTTTATTTATTATATAATGTAGCTGTTGGCAGAGAGTTCTCTTTCTATCAAAGCGGCGCGTGGCTCAGCTTGGTAGAGCGCTGCGTTCGGGACGCAGAGGTCG
>OFFP01002707.1_pt1 | contig 10074 bp, 8 predicted proteins | sample 1521431 | NCBI WGS metagenome assembly OFFP01 (sample SAMEA3504104, study PRJEB24116) | mouse gut metagenome | biome: mouse gut; feature: mouse-associated habitat; material: faeces | place: Denmark | collected 2011 | reverse complement strand
GCGGCAAGGGCGTTTTGCCCCGGAGGGCTTTGAGGTGTCGTTTGCATATGCCGGGGATTTAAAAGCGGTTCATTTTAAGCTAAGCGAAGAAGAAAAAATGCATCTGCGCGGCAGGATTGACCGGATTGACCCCTGTCCGGACGGCGATAAGCTGTATGTGAAGATTATTGATTATAAGTCCGGGAATACGAGTTTTCAGTTTCTGAACGTCTATTACGGCCTGCAGCTGCAGCTGGTGGTTTATATGAACGCGGCGCTGGAGCTGATGGGACGGCAAAATCCCGAAAAGAAGCCTGTCCCGGCGGGGATTTTTTATTATCATGTGAAGGATCCGGTGATTGAAGCCGAAGAGGAGTTGGACGAAACTGAAGCGCCTTCGCATTATACAGATCACTGCGCAGAAAAATTTTTGCGGAACTGAAATTAAACGGGATTGCAAACGCCGATCCGGCCGTGCTTGGGATGCTGGATACGGCGCTGGGACAAAGCGGTGGCGTAAACTCCGAGGTGATCCCGGTGGGACTGAATAAAGACGGCAGCTTAAAGAAAGCGTCTAAGGTTCTTTTCGAGCAGGATTTTGCGGCGCTGTCCAATTATGTCAATGAGACGATCCTGCATTTGGGGCGGCAGATGATGCAGGGCGAAATCGGCGTTTCGCCGTATGCGCTGGCGGGCAAAAGCAGCTGCGACTACTGCGCGTTCCGTTCGGTCTGCCGGTTTGACGCAAGGGTTCCGGGCTTTTCGTACCGCAGGCTGGCGGAACTTTCCGAAGAAGAACTTTTGATGCGGATGAGAGGGGAGGAACGGTGATGGGCATGGAATGGACAAAGGAGCAAAAAGAGGTCATTACTTTGCGCGGCAAAAACCTTCTGGTTTCCGCGGCGGCGGGCTCGGGCAAGACGGCCGTTTTGGTGGAACGGATTATCGGCAGGATTTTGGACGGGGCGCATCCGGTGGATATTGACCGGATGCTGATTGTGACGTTTACTTCTGCGGCGGCGGCGGAGATGCGCGAGCGGATCGGGAATGCGATTGAAGCGGCTCTGGAACGCGATCCGGCGAACGGGCATTTGATGAAGCAGGCGTCTTTGGTGCACCATGCGCAGATTACGACGATCCACAGCTTTTGCCTGTACCTGATCCGCAATTATTTTCACCGGGTGGATTTGGAACCGAATTTTCGGATTGCGGAGGAAGGGGAGTTAAACCTTTTAAAGGAAGACGTGATGGACGAGGTGCTGACGCGTAATTATGAAGCGGGGGAGGAACGCTTTCTGCAGTTTGTCGAGTGCTTTGCAACGGGGAAAAAGGACGACGGGCTTAAGGATATGGTTTTTGGGCTGTATGCGTTTGCCATGAGCGTTCCCTGGCCTAAGGAGTGGCTGTCTGCAGCGGCGGAAAATTACCGGGCGCACAGTTTTTCGGAACTGGAACAAATGCCCTTTATGCAGGCGCTGCTTTCTTATTTAAAGCATATCTGTAAAGGCCTTCTGGCGCTTGCAGAGGAGAATGAGGCATTAACGCTTGAGCCGGACGGCCCCGCTTATCTGAACCAGACGGCTTCCGATGATAAAAGGCAGGCGGCGGAACTGGCGGGAGCAGAAAGCTATCGGGAGTTTGCGGCCAGGCTAAACGCCGTTTCATTTGGCAGGCTTCCCGTGAACCGCAAGTATGAGGGCAGCGAAGAAAAACGGGAGTTGTTTAAGGAGCAGCGGGAGCGGCTGAAGGCGGCGGTGAAAAAGCTGAAGGCCGGCTATGCGTTTGCGGGCGAGGAGGAATTGTTTTTACGCATGGCGCAGATGCGGCCTGTCGCCGAGGAACTGGTGCGGCTGGCGGAGGAATTTCTGGACGCGTATGACGCAAGGAAGCGGAAGGAAAATATTCTGGATTTTGACGATCTGGAGCATTTTGCGCTTCGGATTCTTTTGGACGGGGAGACGAAGCAGCCGACTGAGATTGCGCTGCAGTGCAGGAAGCTTTATGAGGAGGTTATGGTGGACGAGTACCAGGACAGCAACCTGGTGCAGGAGAGCCTTTTGCTTGCCGTTTCCGGCGAGGCGGACGGGAAATACAACCGTTTTATGGTGGGGGACGTAAAACAGAGCATTTACCGGTTCCGCCTGGCAAGGCCCGAGCTTTTTATGGAAAAATACCATGCCTATACGGCGGACGGCGAAGAGAAGCGGAAGATTGAACTGCACAAAAATTTCAGGAGCCGAAACGAGGTGCTTCATACGGCGAACCATATTTTTTTCCAGATTATGAAGAAAATGGAACAGATTTACGTCACCGGCCACCGGAATCCGGATACGGACTCCATTGTCTCCGCCATGGCCTACGCGGCTCTCCGCTTCCCCGCCGTGCGCCGGGATGCAGTCGGAACTGATTTTAGCGGATGCGGGGGACGAACTGCTGCAGGAGGCCGGGCTTTCCGATCCGATCCGCTTAGAAGCGGAACTTGTGGCAGCGCGGATCCGTAAGATGATGCGGGAACAGACGGTGACGGATTCTTTGTCCGGGGAGCTTCGTCCGGTGCGGTATGCGGATATTGTGATTCTTTTGCGCAGCTTTACGAATTATGCCGAGCCGTTTTTAGAAGCGCTGGAACAGAAAGGCATCCCTGCGCACGCCACCTCCAAAACCGGGTATTTTAAGGCGCAGGAGGTTGCGACGATGCTTTCTGTGCTGCGGATTCTGGACAATCCCAGGCAGGATATCCCGCTGGCTGCGGCGCTGCGCTCGCCGATCGGGGGATTTACGGACGAGGAGCTTGCGGTCATAAAGGCGGCGGGGGGAGAGCGGCCGTTTTGCGCCTGCGTGCTGGACGTTTCGGAAGGGACGCTGCCGGAGGAGCTGTACCGAAAGCTGGAGCGGTTTTTAAAGGAACTGGAGCGGTACCGCGCGCTTGCGGGGGAACTGAGCGTGTATGAGCTTTTGTACCGGATTTTGCAGGATACGGGATACGGGGGCTATGCGGCCGCTATGCCGGGAGGCGCGAGAAGAGAGGCGAATCTTTTTATGCTTCTGGAAAAGGCGGCTGCGTATGAAAAGAGCAGTTACCATGGGCTGTACCATTTTATCCGCTATATTGACAAGCTGCAGAAATATGAGGTGGATTACGGGGAAGCGGAGGTTGTGGGGGAGAATGCCGATGCGGTGCGGATTATGACGATTCACAAGAGCAAGGGGCTGGAATTTCCGGTGGTTTTTGTGTGCGGGACGGCGAAGAAGTTTAACCGGATGGACGTCAGAAGCCGCATGGTGATTCATCCGGAGCTTGGGATCGGAATGGATTATATGGATCCGGCGCGCCGCATACGCGGGGCGACGCTCTGCAAACGCGCGGTGGCAAAGCAGATTGAACTGGAGAACCAGGGCGAGGAGCTTAGGGTGCTTTATGTGGCTTTGACCCGTGCAAAGGAGAAGCTGATTATGACCGGGGCAGAGAACGGGGTGACAAAGCGTCTGGGCAGGAAACCGGACGTTTCGTTTCTGGCGCGGGCGACGGCGGATTCGTTTCTGGACTGGCTGATCCCGGCTATGACGGCGGCGGGGGACGAAGCGCTGATCCGGGTCTGGGATGCGAAGGAACTGGTGGAGGAAGAGGCAAAGAGCCAGATTTTGGAGACGAAGGGAATTGGCGGGCTTTTGTACCGGGCGTCCGTTTCGGATCAGGAGGCGGACGCGTATGTGGAGGAGCAGCTGTCGTACCGATACCCGGACATGGCCGAAACAAGCCGCCGGACAAAATATGCGGTCTCGGAACTGAAATCGCGGCTTAAGGCTGCGGTGTTTGAGGAAGAGGAACCGGTATTTGACGGTGTTGAGGATGTCGGGGAGACGGTCGGAAGTAAGGAGCAGGAGGAGTGGGAAGATCCGGATTTTGTTTCGTATATTCCGCGGTTTGCGGGAGGGGAAAGCGAAGTAAACCAGGGCGTTTTGCGCGGAAGTGCCATGCACCGCGCGGTGGCATGCCTTCCGGTGCAGATTTTGGCGGGACATCCGCGGCTTTCGGAGGAACTGGTAAGGCAGATTGGCGTCATTACGGCGAAGGGACGGCTTTCGGAGGAGATGAGCGGGCTTTTGGCGAAACGGAAGCTGGAGGCGTTTTACCGTTCTAAGCTGGCGCTTCGGATGAAGGCGGCTGCAGAGCGAAAGGAATTGTATCTGGAACAGCCGTTTGTTATGGGGCGTCCGGCCGGGGAACTGGAAGGGGACGGCAGCAATACGACGGTGCTGGTGCAGGGGATTATGGATGCGTTTTTTATCGAAGACGGGGAAATTGTGCTGGTGGATTATAAGACGGACGCCGTGGACGGGGAGGAGATGCTTTTACACAGGTATCAAGAGCAGATGGACTGGTATGAAAAGGCGCTTTTGGCCAATACGGGCAGGCGGGTGAAGGAGAAGATTTTGTATTCGTTTTATCTGGGGCGGGAGATTTTGGCGGATTAAGAGGGAAGCGCGTTGCCGAGACAAAAAGGGAGACGTAAGAGCCGCTCATATTTTACGCAAAATGTCAAAAGCCCGTTCAGGGCTTTTGGCATTCTGCAAGCATGTTCTGGTATTTGGAAAAAATTCCGTTGTTTGTTACTCTTTGATTTTGTCCAGTTCGGTTAAGTTAATCCCGGAAGCCGTCAGAATAATTTTTAATTCAATATATCGGTCTTTCATTTCGGCATATGCTTCCGAGCTTTTATCAGACAATTTCATATAACGCTGTAATCTTGCAAATTCTTCAATGTTCCTTTGAATCATTTCTTTTTCAGCCATATATCAATCACCTGCTTTCTGTTTGCTGCCGTTTATCTGGCAGTTTCATTATATCAATAAGCAGTTTGGGTGTAAAGTATTTATTCCTTGTTCAAAATGTATCCCAATGCCCCGTTGCGGGCATTCTTGTTCTATGTTAAACTGATTGCATGATGTTACCATAAGGATATGTTTCAACAAAGGGGAGGGTCCATATATGAAGCGCATTAAGAATCTGTTAGCCGGATTTCTGGTTTTAATCCTGGCAATTGTTTCGCCTGCCGCGTCGTTCGAAGCAAACGCGGCTAAAATGCCGGGTATGAACGCGCCTGCTACGGAGCGGAATGTACTGAAAATTTTAAACAAATACGACAAAGACGGCGCGTATATTATGAAAAAACAAATGGCAGCCGGAGACGATATTCTGGCCTGGTTTACCGAAGGGCGGATGATTGACAGGATTTCCATTGCCGTCCATGAAGAAACGCATGCCTACAGTATCCGCGGCATGTACGAAACGCATTATTTTGTAAACCGCAAAAAAACCGTTCCCGTCCGGCATACGCAGGTATATCCGACAAAAAATATGGCAAACACGATACCAGGAAGGCTCAGAACGTTTCGGTATGATACATATGTTGCAAAACCCATACCGAATCTGGCGTCTAATGTGCAGGGGATTTACGGTCTGATGAATGAATTTATGGCCTACCGGATGAGTATGAACAATACGGTCCGCCTGTATCTGTATTATGAGGAAAAAAATGCAGGCTGGGATCAGTGGAGGACGTATATCAATTTCTGCGAAAACGGGCGCATGGCATATGCGGAATTTAAGTATTATATCCTGCATTATCTGTATTATGCGAAACAGCATTACCCGGAAATATACCGCGGGATTTTAGCGAATAAACCGCTTCGTCAGGCATACCGGGAAATTGAGAAGGATTATGCCAGACTGAATGCCAAATATGAGAAGAATTTTCGGAAACTGAAAGAGTATTTTGCGAAGAAAGGATACCGGATGGAAGTTTCCGATGAGAGCGTTTTGGTGGGAAAGAACGGCAGGATGGCCGGGATGGGCAGGTTTACCGGGGATTATAAGAAGCTTGTGAAAGAAATGAAAAAAAGCAAATATCTGCAGATGCACCAAAAACTGGCAAAGTGAGAATTAAGCCGGGAATCTAAAAACAGGTTCCCGGCCTTATTTTTTGCCGCAGGCTTTTTGCGGCTTTATAGAAGCCAATAGTTCCGGCGGCGTGCTCGGTATCCGCTACACAATCCTCACACGGTAAGCCTTCAGCCAGTAATTGACCTGCAGCAGGTATGCGAGCATCTGGGGGCCTGCCATAAGCTGCCCGTACCACGGCCTGCCGTAGTCCGAAGGGCTGTCTAAAAACGCGTGTACCTTTTTCGGATCCAAAAGGGTCCGGATTGGCGCGTTCGGCGTGGCAAGGACTTCTTTTAACTGTTTTCCCAAAAGCTTCTCATAAGACGGATCGTAGGTCTTTGGATAGGGGCTTTTTTTGCGCCACAAAATATCCTTTGGCAGATATTTTGTCCCGGCATGACGTAAAAGCCCTTTGACAATGCCGTCCTTACATTTCATTTCCCAGGGCACGTTAAAGACATATTCCACAATCCGGTGGTCGGCAAAAGGCACCCTGGCTTCTAAGCCGTTGTACATGCTGGTGCGGTCCATCCGGTCTAAAAGCGTCACCATAAACCAGCGCAGGTTCAGATACGCGATTTCCCGCCGCCTTTTTTCTTCCGGGGAATCCTCCGGCAGTACGGGCGTTTCGTGAATGGTCTTTTCGTAAGCGGCGCGCGCGTATTCTTCCATGCGAAGCTCCGCGATCAGCGCGTCGTCTAAAAGCGCCCGGCGCGGCGCCAGATCGGACGACCAGGGAAACGCGTCCGTTTCAAACGCCGTTTTGCTGTGGAACCACGGATATCCCCCGAAAATTTCATCGGCGCATTCTCCGGTCAGCGTCACTTTGTTGTGCGGCGCGACCTTAGAGCAGAAATAGAGCATGGAGGATTCCACGTCCGCCATGCAGGGAAGATCCCTGGCGTTGACGGCAAGGTACAGACAGTTTAACTGATCGGCGTTGCCGCACTCCAAAAAGCGGTGGTTCGTGCCGCAGTGGGAAACCATCTGCTCCGCAAAGGGGCGGTCCTGGCTCGGCTGAAAGTCGTTGGATTTAAAATACTTGCTGTTGCCCGTAAAATCAAAGGAAAAGGTGTTTAACTGCTTTCCCTGCCTGTGCAGCTCCTTCGCACAGATTGCGGTGACCAGACTGCTGTCAATGCCGCCGGAGAGGAACGTGCTGATTGGGATATCCGCAAGCATCTGTTTTTTGACCGCGTCTTCTAACAGCCACGCCGTTTTTTCAACGGTTGCGTCAAAAGAATCCGTATGCGGCCGGCTCTTAAGCGTCCAGTACGCTTCGTCCGAAAAGGCGTCGTCCTCCAACGTTATGCAGTGGCCGGGAAGCACTTCAAAAATATCCTTAAATACGCCTTTCCCATAGGATTTTGCGGGTCCTAAGGCAAAGAGTTCGCACAGACCGTCGCGGTCTAATACGGCTTTTACGCCGGGGTAGGCAAACAACCCCTTGATTTCCGAGGCAAACAGGAAGGTATCGCCTGCTTTGGTGTAGAATAAAGGCTTTACGCCTAAGCGGTCGCGGAACAGGCAGAGCCTTCTTGAACTCGAATCCCATACGGCGGCGGCAAAAATGCCGTTTAATTTCTTTATGAAAGAAGAACCGTGGAGCATGTATCGGACCAGTATGACCTCGGTATCGCTTGCAGTTTCAAATTCTGCCCCTTCTAAAATAAGCTCCGCTTTCAGTTCGTTCATGTTGTAAATTTCACCGTTAAAGACAATGGCAAATTCGCGCCCGTCTTTTTTGCGTACCATGGGCTGCGCCCCGGTATAAAGGTCAATGATTTTAAGCCGGACATGCGCAAAGCCGCAGCAGGGTGCAAGGTAGGCGCCGCTGCCGTCCGGGCCGCGCCGCCTCTGCACCTGGTTCATATGGTTTAAGACGCTGCGCCATTTTTTGGGTTCCCTGGTATAATCGGCGTTCGGGTGAAAAAAACCGGCAATTCCACACATAGGTATCCTCCTTTTTTACTGAATAATCGGCTGGTACTGCCTGCCCGAAAGCGCAGCTTCCAGAGAAGGGATTAAAAGATTTGTGTGCGCAATCATGGAGTTGGGCTTTTTGGCGGGGTTATCCTGTCCGAAGGGGATGAAATAGATGTTTTTGCTGTTTAACAGCATGCCGATGTTTTTCATATTCATGCCCAAAGCGTCGTTGGTGGAAATGGAAATCAAAAGCGGTTTGTTGTTGCGCAGGTGCGCCTTTGCCGCCATTAAGACAGGGGTGTCGGTGATTCCGTTGGCTAACTTTGCAATGGTGTTGCCGGTGCAGGGAAAAATCACCAGGATGTCAAGCAGGCTTTTGGGGCCTATGGGCTCCGCCTGCGGGATGGTGAGCATCGGTTTTATCCCGGTGATTTCTTCCGCTTTTCGGATAAAATCGGAAGCGTTTCCGAAGCGGCTGTCTAAGGTCTGCGAGGCGTCCGAAAAAATGGTCTGTACAATGGCGCCCTGTTCGGCCAGTTTATTTAGCTCCGCAAACACGTTTTCATAAGTACAAAACGAGCCGGTAAACGCGACTCCGATGTGTGTTCCTTCTAAAGACATGGGTTGACTCCTTTCAAATTTTATGTTCCGCCCGCAGGATCGAAGCGAAAACGGCCTGCGCGGACGAAAGCGGCGCATATTTGCCCGGTAAGCCGGGACAGGAAAGCGCGGTCACAGAAAGCTCCTTTGCCGCTGCAAAATCGACGCCGCCGGGGGCGGACGCGATATCAAGGACAGCCGTATCGGGCCGGACGCGGCTTAAGACGTCTTTATTTAACAGCAGGGCGGGAACGGTATTGAAGATAAAATCGTACTCCCGGATTTGCCCGAACAGGTCAGAAAGAGAAAGCGCCTGATCCGCAAGGGGAGATGCCTGGCAGATTTCCGCGTCCGGCGCGGCGGCAACGGTGACATAACAGCGCATCCCTTTTAATTTGTCGGCAATCGTGCGCCCGCAGGTTCCGTAGCCAAGCACCGCGCAGCGGCTTTGATGCAGGTTTTTGGGACTTAGGCGGATGGCTTCGCAGAGTACGCCTTCCGCCGTTGCGATGCTGTTAAAGTGGGAGAGGGCGGCATCCTTCATAAAATCGAAACAGCGGATGTTTTTGTTCCGGGCAGGGGGGGCAAATTCCTTCGGGATGCATCCCGCCAAAAAAAGCTGACCCGGCGTAAGATACAGCAGAAGCTGCGAAAGCGGGATGTTTTTTTTGGAGCGGTTCTGGTTTAAAAAAATGCCGTCCCGGCTTAAGGGGATGGGACAGACGACGCAGGAGGAATGGCTGCACGCGTCTTCTAAGGAAAGAGTGGGGACTGCGCCGGCAAGCTTCGGACAGATTTGCTCCGGAGGACGGCAGAGGGCGTACTGACAGACGCTGCAGCCTGCGCGTACAAGCTCTGCGGTAAGGTATACCTGGCGCAGATCGCCGCCGATTACGGCATAATCGTAGTGGGAAGCGTTCATGGAAGAAGCCTTTCGGTGATCTGTGGTTTAGGATATAGTATGCAGGACAAAAAAGGAGTGTGCGTCAGATATTATTTTCCACTGTACATCAGGCGGTTTTTATGATATGATACATCTGGTAATAGAAACTATGTCAAATAGATGGAAATAACATAAAATATAGAAACTTATTTTGGAGGTAAGCATGTATAAAATCATAATTGACAGCTGCGGGGAATTGACCGAAGAGTTAAAGTCAGATGGGCATTACCAGAATGTTGCTTTGGAAATGGAAGTAAACGGCTGCCGGATCGTTGACGATCAAACATTTGATCAGCTGGATTTTCTGACAAAAGTCAAAGAAAGCCCCACCGGCCCCAAATCCTCCTGCCCTTCCCCGGAAGCGTATATGCAGGCATTTGAAGGGGAAGCGGAGCATATTTACGTTGTAACGCTTTCAAAAGAACTGAGCGGCTCCTACAACAGCGCCGTGCTTGCCAAGAAGCTTTACGAAGAAGAACATGGAAAAGACGCAAAAAAAATCCATGTGTTTAATTCCTGTTCCGCTTCCGTCGGAGAGACTTTAATCGGCATGAAAGCCCAGGAATGCGAAAACGCAGGCATGTCTTTTGAAGGGACGGTGCAGTCAGTCGGGCGCTATATTGAAAGCCAGCGGACCTTTTTTGTACTGGAGACATTGGAGACGCTGCGCAAAAACGGCAGG
>OFFP01002703.1_pt1 | contig 10099 bp, 10 predicted proteins | sample 1521431 | NCBI WGS metagenome assembly OFFP01 (sample SAMEA3504104, study PRJEB24116) | mouse gut metagenome | biome: mouse gut; feature: mouse-associated habitat; material: faeces | place: Denmark | collected 2011 | reverse complement strand
AGATTGGCAAACTCTTCCGTCTGAATCACGCACTTTTATAGTAACTTCTTTACCACCCTGAATAAAATCTTTCTTATCAACATCATAAATATTTCCATTATCATCATATATTTTTATTTGTCAATAACCTTTTTTAATTTAATCCCAGAATTTCTGCCAGCGGTACAAAGTCAAATTCGTGCAGAAAGCTGTTGATCCAGTCAACCAGGCAATTGTGTTCGTAAATCCATGTCAACAGAGTATTTTCATTTGTATATGACAAGATAACCTGGCCAGCAACCCCAATGTCCATCATGATGATAAACGCATAAATCGTCCAGAGCACCAGAACCACTTCAAAGATGCCAAACACAATCCCCAGCATTTTATCCACAAAGTGCACAATCGGTAATTTGGAAAACAGTTTCGCCGAAAAGAACACCAGCCCCAGAAGATGGTGCACCGACAGTACCAGTATCAGCAGAACCGCCACCACCGCCACATTGAAGCCCTTACCATCATGATAGCTGTTGACCCCGTAAGCCACCAGGGCCGCCACAATACACAGCACCACCATGGAAATCAGAGAAACAATTTCTTTTATCATCCCCTTTTTATATCCATCTACCACTTTACACAATGCAGCGATTACCACAATAATCAGCATCAGGTTTATATTCAGTCCATCCATAATGTTTTCTCCTGGTTTTCATCACACGGCACATTTTGCCGGGCCGGTATTTTTATTTTTCCTATTTTAATTGTATGGTATCCATGGAGCCTTCCTTGACCAGCATATATCGATATCCGTTTCCTGCCGCAACCATCAGTTTCACCGGTTCCGAGAAATTACCCCTAAATTTTTCAATTCCATCCATAGTCATAATCTGACATTCTTTGTCATTATATATCACGAAATGATCTTTTCCGAAAAAAATATCGGTGTAGTCCACATCAAAGTAAAAACTTCTGGCTTTGGAATTCGGGCTGGCGGTATCATACACATCCAGCCGGTACCGGTTTTCCGGTTTATCCGAAATAAGCACAAGACCAATATATTTTTCATTATTGAACACAGACCTGATCTCACTGTCATACATGTGCTCGGCCGGATCACCCGGCTCATGGCTCCCCGAATATATCATCAGTCTGCTGTCCCCCACGGCAAACGCCGTGTTATCGTTCGCAAACTTCACATACGGAATCAGCATATCCGTGTATGCCCAGGTGCTCACAAGCAGGTCGCTCACATTGGACCCCACCCTGTCAAAATTATAGAAAGCGATATTCGTCTTCAGCACTCCGGCATCAACATAAACATAAGCTACACACAGCAGTTCCCCGCTGGGAGAAAGACTGACCGCCATGGGATATCCGGAATCATCCATATGCGCCCTGCCCTCTTTCAGCAGTTCGCCCTTGAGATTATATGTATTAATCCTTGTTACTTCCCCATCGTCAAGAACTGCCGTCACATATCCCGCTTCGGAAACAGTCAGATCCCTTATGGGCATTGTGGTAGTAATCTCACCCAGAAGCTTCTCCGCATCCGCAACATAGATACTCCTCCCGTTATAGTCCCCCATTGCCACAGTATCGCCGCAGGCATCCACTCTCACATCCTGAATCTGAAAGGTCTGGTTCCAGGTCACGTTCCCCTTCGAATCCGTACAATGGGCACCGTCCTTGCTGTAAGTGAGTATGGCATTTCCCAGTCTTATGTCAGTGGTGCCCCCAATGCTTTCACGGTCCACAGAGGCAATAATATCATAATCCGTATAAACATGTCTTTTATACTGTAAATAAAAAAAGAACCCCAGTGCCGCCAGTGCCACAAGAATAAATACGATTCGATAGAAAAAAGTCAGCTTATGGCGTGCTATCTTTTCCTTATAATCTTCTTTCTTCTGTTCTCTCTTTTCTTTTTCCTTTAAGTAGCTTCTGATATCTGCCATGTCTCCTCCAGTTAATCAGTTCCGACAGACATGGCATGAATGGCCATTTGGTTTCTTCATGCCATAAAACTCTTCCTTTTTTGCATAAGGTTATTATTCCATAATTTTATGCGCGCCCTGCGCACATGGAATCAGAAGTCGAAACAGTGTCTTTCTGTTTCGATATTATTCCCTAATTCCGTGCGCCCTGCGCATATGGAATCAACAGTCGAAACAACGCCCTTCTGTTTCGATATTATACCACAATTTCCTTATTGTGGCAGAAAAATTTTTTCCCCTACTTTTATATCATCCGGATTCTTGATATTATTAAGGGAACAGATTTCCTGCACACGCGCATCGCTTCCGTATTTCCTAATGCAGATACCAATCAGGGTATCTCCTTTCTGAACAACATAAGAAACTAATTCTGCCGCCGGTTCCTCAGTGGGTTCCGGCGTGGGTTCCTGTGTTGGTTGCGGCGTGGGTTCCGGGGTAGGTTCCTGTGTTGGTTGCGGCGTGGGCTCCGGGGTAGGTTCCGGCGTGGGCTCCTGTACAGGTTCTGGGGTTTGGTCAGGTTCTGTTGTTGACGCATTCGCATCTGCCGTGGCATTCTCCCGCAGTATGGCGTCTGTCAGCTTGTCCTCCGCCACAATGGTGCCCACCTGCGCGTTATTGTTTGACACTTCCACCGCATCAGGCAGCTGCTTTTCAGACATGTTTTCAAACAGCTGTTTTGCCGCCAGCTGCCATTCTCCCAGTTTTTCCCCGTTTCCCATGGCCGCCAGCCCCATAATGCACAAGAGCGAAAATGCTGCCACAGCCGTAAGCCGCATGTTCCTCAGACTTCCTTTTTCCGTTTCCGGCAGGGTTCTGTTGCCTGATTTTCGTCTCAGCATAATGGCTTGTCCGGTCTTTTCTTCTGCCTGGGCACGTCTTTCTTCCTGGCGTTTCCTGACTACATTGTATTTTTCCTGATCTACTTCTTCCGGTTTCGTCTCCTCTTTGCGCTCCTCCAGCATAAAAGCAAGCATGGCGTCATTTTTTTCATAGAATTGCGCATATCCTTCCACGTACCTGCATACACTCTGTTCACAGATATAAAATCCTTCCACCATTTCCCCGTTCAGAATTCTGTAGCCAAGAAAAATATAATCCGGAAAATACTTTCTGCGCTGCTTTTCCACTTCCTGCTGGACCGCCTGGGACAGATGCCTGCATTCTTTCTGCAGGGAGAAAACTCTGCATGCCCCGTATAAAAACAAATAAGTAATCCCCTCTTCCTCTTTCCGGACACCGTACAGCGCCACCGTCAGTTCTTTCTCACCCGCATACCGGTTCAGCTGTTTTATGTAGGAGATGACATAATCTTCCACGTACACTTTACAATAAGGATTCGTTTCTCCGATTTGTGTGATATTTTTTGGTAATTCCATATAAAAACACCTCCCATACCGTTTGTAACAATCATAACATTCGGTATGTGAGGTATTTTAGCATTCTTTGTCGCGCCCAAAAGAGAACTGTTCGACAATCTTTGCAAATCACCGATCGTTATCGTACGGTGTACCGTCAGCGATATGTTTACAAAACGCCGAACTGGTAAACCGTCACGGAATCATACTCTTTTTCCTCCCCGAAAATTCCATCCGGAAACCCGGGATGATGAATTGTATCCGGAAAATACTGTGTCTCCAGACACAGTCCGGAGCGGGCATGATACAGGGATCTATCCTTTCCTGCCTGCTTTTCAATAAAGTTACCCGCATAGAACTGGACCCCCGGCAATGTGGTAAAAACTTTCATAATCCGGCCGGATCCCGGTGCTTTCAATGTTGCAAAATGCCGGAGTGTCTGGTCCCAGCCGTCAATGACCCAGTTGTGATCGTACCCTCCCGCAAATGTCAGCTGCTCAAAATCCGCCCCTATCTCCTGCCCCACTTTTTTGGATATTCTGAAGTCCATGGGCGTATCTTTTACATCCGCAATCTTCCCGGTAGGAATGGAGCCTTCATCTGCAGGCGTATACGCCGAGGCGCCCATCCATAGTTCATGTCCCTCTATACTGCCGCTGTTATGTCCTTCCAGGTTGAAATAAGAGTGATTGGTCAGGTTCAGAAGCGTCCGTTTGTCACTGTCGGCATGATAATGAAGTTTTAGGGCATTCTCGCTGTCCAGAGAATAAGTGACTGCCGCTTTTTTATTCCCCGGGAAGCCAAGGCTGCCATCTCCATCCTCCAAGTAAAAAGTGACACTTTCGTCATTTTCATGCACTTCCGCCTTCCACAGCCGCTTATGCCAGCCTTTTTCCTTATGGCTGTGAAGATTATTCTTTCCGTTATTCGCATCCAATTTGTATGTACAGCCATCCAGGCAAAAAGAAGCATCCGCTATCCGGTTGGCATTGGGACCGATGACACACCCGAAGAAACTCACATTCTCCAGATACGCTTCCCCTTCGTCAAATCCCAGCACCACATCCGCAGGCGTTCCGTTTTTATCCGGACAAATCACCTTCACCAGCGCCGCGCCCACATTTGTCACAGATACCTGCATCCCGTTTCCATTGGATATGGTATACAATTTTATGGCCTGTCCGTCCGGATATGTTCCGAAAGACCTCACTTCAACTGACATAACCGCCACCTCCTATTCCAGTCCCGCAGTTCACACTTTCTTATGTTCCGGTGCCGCAATGATCTCACCCGCCGCAGAAATTTCCGGCCGTTACATTTATGCGGCCGCAAATCCTCCGGGTTCTGTTCACTTCATTGCTATAGTTCCGTCCGCCCCTCCAGCGCACGGAGCAATGTCACCTCGTCTATATATTCCAGGTCTCCTCCAACCGGTACCCCGCTGGCAATACGCGTCACACGTATTCCCGTGGGCTTGATCAGCTTGGCGATATACATGGCCGTGGTCTCACCCTCCAGGCTGGAATTGGTGGCGATGATAACCTCTTCCGCATCCCCCTGAAGCCGTGCAATCAGCTCCTTCAGCTTAATATCCCCCGGTCCTATGCCCAGCATGGGAGAAATGGCACCGTGAAGTACATGATAAACACCCTCATATTTGCCTGTTTTCTCGTATGCCGCCAGGTCCCTTGTGTTTTCCACCACCATGATCATCTTGTGGTTGCGCTTCTGGCTGGCGCACACGGGACACAGCTCCCTGTCGGTCAGAGTAAAGCACTCCTCACAATAACGGACATTTTCCTTGGCGTCCGTGATAGATTTTGCCAGACGCAGCACCTTATCCCTGGGCATATTAATCAGGTGGAACGCCAGACGCTGGGCAGACTTACTTCCGATACCCGGCAGTCCTGCCAGTTCTTCTATTAAATTGTTGATATGTCCGCTGTACAGATCCATCAGAAGGGCAGGCCTCCCGTCATCTTGCCCATGAGCGCCGTGCCGGCCTCTTCTGCCTTGCGCAACGCCTCATTGACAGCAGCCACAATCAAGTCCTGAAGCATTTCAATATCCTCCGGATCCACAACCTCCTGGGACAGCGTTATCTTCAGAATCTCCTTTTTGCCGCTCACTGTTGCCTCCACGGCTCCGCCGCCTGAAGCCGCAGAAAATTCCTTTGTCTCCAGTTCCTTCTGCCCTTCTTCCATCTGACGCTGCATGCGCTGGGCCTGCTTCATCAGATTTGCCATATTTCCAGGCATCGCACCGCCGGGAAAGCCTCCACGTTTTGCCATTATTCTTCTTCGTCTCCTTCCTCTTCCTCAATATCCATCTGTACTATTCTGGATAAATCCACATAATTCTCTTCAAATTCCTGCCGGCCCTTCACGGACTGGACATCCACTTCTATCTCTTTTCCGGAAAAATCCGACAGCATGGCCTCCAGCTGCGTCTTGTTTTCCGGATGCTGGATAAAGTAATCCGATGCCATCCCATCCTCCAGCACCATCAGCAGCCTGTTGTCGCCTCCCAGGCTCAAGTTTGCAGACTTCAGGAAAATCCGCATGGGATTTTCCGCGTTTCCCACAATCGCAGGCCATCTGGACACAATCTGCTTTATGTCATCCGGTATGGCCCTGGGCAGTTCCGGCTTCGGTTTTTTCATACCGGCCGGCCCTCCGCTTATTCCCTGCCCGCCAGGGGCGAAATCCCGTTTATCCACAATCGCAACACCGTTTTCCACCTTTTCTTCCACCTGGCGGATACGGTCCAGCAGCGCATCCTGTTCCACTTCCATCTCCGGCCTGCAGAGTTTGATCAGAGCAATTTCCACCAGAATGCGCTTCTGCGCCGAATATCTGATCTGACCGGACAATTCCGAAAAAATCCTGATAAAACGGACAATTCTGTCCATGTCTGCCATACCGGCTTCTTCCTTCAGTCTTTTCAGATTGTCAGTGGACATATCAATGACATCTTCCAGCTTATCAGAGGACTGCACCAGCATCAGGTTTCGCAGATACCAGGTGAAATCTGTCACAAACTGCGTCAGTTCCCTGCCCTGCATCACAATCTCTTCCAGCAGCAGCACGCAGCCTGACACATCCCGCTCCAGTACATTCCGCAAAAGCCTGCTGAACACTTCCGTATCCACTGCGCCCAGCACCTCCAGGACCTTGTCATAGGTTAGCGCTTCACCCAGCAGAAAGGCAACACACTGGTCCAGAAGGCTCAGCGCATCCCTCATGGAACCATCCGCCAGCTTTGCAACATACCGCAGCGCCTTCTCCTCTGCCTGCACACCTTCTTCCGTCATAACATTCCGCAGTCTGTCCGTTATGGTTTCTATGGAAATTCTTTTGAAATCATACCTCTGGCACCGGGACAAAATCGTAACCGGCAGCTTGTGTACTTCTGTGGTGGCCAGAATAAAAATCACATAGGAAGGCGGTTCCTCCAGGGTCTTCAGAAGCGCATTCTGAGCCTGGGCCGTCATTTTCTCCGCCTCATCCACAATATAGATTTTGTAGGAACTGCTGTAAGGCCTTACCATCACCGAATCATTGATCTGTTCCCGGATCTCATCCACCCCGATACTTCCCGGCTTTTCATGGGTCACATACACCAGGTCCGGGTGACTGCCTGCCAGCACCTGCTTACAGGCATGGCACTCCATGCAGGGCTCCATCCGCCCCTTCTCACACAGAAGGGTCAGGGCAAATGCATCCGCCAGGGATTTCTTCCCCATCCCTGCTTCCCCCACCAGCATATAGGCATGGGAAACCTTCTGCTCCCGGATCACCCTCTGGAAATGCTCCTTAATATTTTCATGACCGATAATTTCCTGGAACGTCAACATGGCAAGGCTCCTTTCATTTCCCCAAAAGTATATCACAAATTCCCGTGTCTGTATAGAAAATGTTACAGTTTCCGGTGTTTCCCTCCCTTGATCGTAACAGTTCAGATAACCCTGGAACTCTTACGGATCATTTCCAGAATCTCCCGGGTACACTCCTCCAGATCCTCGTTTATGAACCCATGGGTAATCCCGCACTGTTCCAGATTCCCATCGGAAAAATCCTCCTGATCCGCCAGGAACCTGCGGCACAGCTCCGCATATCTGGGCTGCTTCTGCTGACGCTCCCGGGCCAGGGCCCGCTCCAGCCGCTCCCCCACCCCCAGAAGGGCTCCATAGACCTCATTCTGGTCGGGCACCGCCAGCTCGGCGGCGTTGGAGGGGGTGGACGCCCGCAGGTCAGCCACAAAGTCGGCGATGGTCACATCGGGCTCGTGGCCCACGGCGGAAATAATGGGAGTGTCCACACTGTAGATGGCCCGGGCCACAATCTCCTCGTTGAAGGCCCACAGGTCCTCCATGGAGCCGCCCCCCCGCCCGGTGATCAGCAGGTCGGCCACCCGGTTGGCGTCCGCCCAGCGGATAGCGGTGGCAATCTCCTGGGGGGCCTCCGCCCCTTGGACGCGGACAGGAATGACCGTCACCTCCGCCAGAGGCCAGCGGGCTCCTAAAATGCGGATCATGTCCCGCACCGCCGCCCCGGCCGGGGAGGTAATCAGGGCTATTTTCCTGGAAAATACTGGAATATCTTTCTTGTGAGCCGGGTCAAAGAGCCCTTCCCGGGCCAGCTTCTCCTTCAACTGCTCGAAGGCCAGAGCCAGATCCCCCACCCCCTCAGGGGTGAGCCGGGCGCAGTACATCTGGTACTGGCCGTCCCGGGGGAAGACGGTCACCCGGCCGGCGGCAATCACCTGCATCCCGTTCTCCGGCCGGAAGCGCAGGGACTGGGCGTCGCTGCGGAACATAACGCACCGCAGGGCCCCCTCCCCGTCCTTCAGGGTGAAATAGTGGTGCCCGGAGGGGTACATCTTGTAGTTGGACAGCTCCCCCCGCACCAGCAGCCGGGAGAGCAAATGGTCCCGGTCCATCATATTTTTCAGATACTGCCCCACCTGGCTGGGGGACAGGATGGCGTCCTCTCTCATGGCCGTTCCCCCGCTTTCAGCGCCCGCCAGGTGAGAACAGCCGTCCCCATGGCGTTGTCGGTGGAATACCGGGGCTCGGCAAAAATGGCCCCACAGATATCGGTTAGTCCCGACCGCAACCGAGAATTGGAGGCCACTCCTCCGGAGCACAGCACCGGCAGGCCGGGGTAGCGCCGCTGGGCCTCTTGGGTGGCGCGCCATACCACGTTGGAAACTGCGTCGATGGTGAAGCGGGCAATGTTGGCCGGTTTCTCGCCATCCTCTGCCAGGGACTTCACTTGGTTCTCCATCCCGGACAAAGAAAATGTAAGGTCTTTTAGCTTTACCCTTGGCTCATAGCAGGCGTCCGCTTGGGCATACAGCCCGTCCAGGGCCTTCCCCGCCGGGAATTGCAGCCCCAGCAGCACACCGGTGCGGTCGATGAGCTGTCCGGCGGACAGGTCACTGGTACCACCGATGATTTCGGCGGTGACGGAGGTCCCCTCCGGCCTCACCAGCAACAGCTCGGTGGTTCCTCCCGACAGGTGCCAGGCCAGAAAGGGGGCATTGAGGAGGTCCATCCGCCCGGCGGACCAGGCGGCAGCGGCCAGGTGTCCCTGCTGGTGGGAGTGGGCATAGAACGGGACGCCCAGGATGGCGGCAATCCCCCGGCCCTGGCTCTCCCCCGCCAGAAAGCAGGGCATGTAGGAGCCCTCTACCGCCCTGGGACGGGTGGAGGCCCCTACCGCCCGGATGTCCCCTATCTCCAGCTGCTCCAGCAGCTGGGGCAGGCGCTTCACGTGCTGAAACAGGGCGTCGCTCTGCCGCAGGCCCAGCTCGCCGGGACGCACCTCCAGCAGGTAGCCGAGATTCACCCCCCTCTCCCCGTCAAAGAGGGCAACGGAGGTGGTGTAATTGCTGGTGTCCAGCCCCAAAACAGGCATCACGCCTCCTCCTCCGGGGCCTTCTTCTCCGGCCGGGGCGGGGTGTCCTCAAACTCCGTGCGGACGAAGGTGCCCAGGATGCCGTTGACGAAGGATACCACGTCCGCCGGCTCATACCGCTTGGCGATCTCCACCGCCTCGTTGATGGCAGCGGCGTTGGGGATGTCGGGCATGTAGAGAACCTCGTACATGGCGGTGCGCATCACCGCCGCCGCCATACGGGGGATGCGGGCAAAGGACCAACCCACCGAGTAGCGGCTGATGCAGTCGTCCAGCTCCGGCCCGTGGGCGAACACCCCTTGGACCAACTCCCGTATGTACCGCTCCTGCTTCTCGTTGGGAAACTGTTCATAGAGGGGCAGCTCCTCCGCCAGCTCCCGGAACCGCTCGTGGGTCAGTTCGGTGTTCAGCACCTCCTGGGCGCTGCGGGTGTCGAAGCCCAGGGTGAAAATAATGTGAATGGCAATCTCTCTCGCACTGCTTCTTGTCATCAGTACAGCCTCCTAATACAGGTCCATAAACTTCCTAGAGTATTATATACATGAATATACAAAAAGAAAAGCCCTATTTTGAAAATATTCCCTTAAAATCTTTGTGCCGTCCAAAGAAGCGGCCGACTTGTGTACCGGCGGTTATCTTTTCCAGCTCCAGTCCGATATATGATTTGATAGGGATATCGAAATTCAGATAAGGAAGTCGATTTGCGTAGGAGTGCAAACCTATGGACATTACTTTAACAGCCGTAGCGTATCGCGGCGGCAAACCGGTCCAAACAAAGCTGAACCTGACCCAGCGGTCCGACGGGAGCTGGCACGCGAAAAATTTTGACGACATTCTGAAACAGGCTGAC
>OFFP01002698.1_pt1 | contig 10110 bp, 7 predicted proteins | sample 1521431 | NCBI WGS metagenome assembly OFFP01 (sample SAMEA3504104, study PRJEB24116) | mouse gut metagenome | biome: mouse gut; feature: mouse-associated habitat; material: faeces | place: Denmark | collected 2011 | reverse complement strand
AAGTTGACGGGGCGAGACACCCAGCAGCTCCGAGGCTACTTTCAGAGGCGTAAAGTTGGGATATTCCCGCCGCAGCTTGCCAATCGCTTTGTTGTCCACAGGCATTTACCTCCTTTCTCTGCGCAGTGCAGTAATTTTGCCGGTGTTCAGTCGGACTGTTTCTTTTGACTCAACTGTTCCACAAGCGCCTGAACATTGATGTAGTACACGCCGCCGCTTTTGATGTGCGGAATCGTGCCGTTTTTACATCCCTGCCTCAGAAAATACTGCGATAACCCCGTGGTCTTACAGGCTTCCGTAATCTTTTGAAATGGAACCATAGGCATTACCTCCTTTGCATAAATTTCACATACTCGCCAGGCTATCCGCGAATATTGCTTATATGCGATAATCAAATCATACACCTGCCATGTGTCGCTGTCAATACTTATTTTTCTTATTTTGAAATTATTTTATTTCTATGAAAATATATATTGCTTTTCTGCAACTATCGTGGTATAATGAAGCCCTATTACAAAACAGGAGGGAACACCATGACCACTGGAGAAAGAATCCGTACCCGGCGCAAGCAGCTTGGTATGTCGGTAGACGATTTGGCCGCCAAGCTGGGCAAGAACCGCGCCACCATTTACCGCTATGAGAGCGACGCCATCGAGATGCCTGCCAGCCTGCTGAAGCCCCTGGCCGATGCACTGGATACCGTCCCCGATGAGCTGATGGACTGGGGCAGTCTGCTGGTCAGTGAAGCGGAGCGCCAGGACAAGATGCAGGAAGTTCTGCCGCTGATTACAGATGGAATTTCGATTGAGGGCAAAAACCAAAAGTACATTTTGGTCAAAGCCCCTGCACACGGCGGCAAATTGGAATCTGAGCTTCGCTCTGCACTTCTGACCCTCTACCAATTTAATAACAATGGTCAGGACACAAAAATGCGCACTCTCCGAATCTTGGGAGAATTGGTGTCAACGCTTGATGCCAAGGATCAGGAAAAACTAGTATCCTACGGAGAATTTTTGGATGCACAGAGCCAGAAGAAAAGGGGGATTTCTATGGAACACCCTTACCAACGCGAATAAAAGAAATTTTTATGGCATCAACCAGAAAACGAACCACCAAAGACGGACAAATCTTCTATGAGATCCGGGTCAGCCGTGGACGGGGGAAGTCCTACCTAACCACCCGCTGGTATCCTCCGGAGGGCTGGGGGCAAAAGGCTATTGAACGTACACTGGCAAAGGAGGCCTCGGAATTTGAGCGCCGCTGTCGGGAAGGCGAGGTCGTCAGTCGTGCGGAGCAAAAAGAAAGCGACCTCCGGCAGAAGCGGGAGGCCACAAAGATTCAGACGTTGCGACAGTACGGCGAAGCAGTATTTATGCCAGCTAAGGGCGTCACAATGAGCGAGAATGGCCGGTGCGCTTACCAGGGCAATCTCAATCACTGGATATATCCGGCTCTGGGCAATCTGAAAATGCCCGATATTACCCCGGCCAATATCTCCGCTCTGTTGCTCTCTATGCAATCGGATGGCAAAGCCCACGCAACCTGTGTCAAGGTCTATACCATCCTGCACAGCCTTTTCAAAATGGCCTATATGGCCGATGTAATCTCTGCCAATCCTATGGATAAGGTGGAACGTCCAAAGCCCCGCAAAGGCGAGATCAAGGATAAGGACGTGGAGGCCTACACAACGGAGGAGGTCCAGCGTATCTTTGCCGCACTGGAACATGAGCCGTTGAAGTGGCGTACCTTGATGCGCTTACTAATCGACACCGGCATCCGTCGGGGCGAGTGCTGCGGACTCCAGTGGAAAGATATCGACTTCAAAGCTGGTACGATCACAATCCGAGGGAACCTCTGCTACACACCTCAAAAGGGCATTTACCTTGACACCCCCAAAAGCGGTAAGGTGAGGACGATAGATGTTGACCCGGAGATTATCCGGCTACTTCAGCAGCTCAGGCTAGAACAGACGAGCCACGCCATTAGCACCTATGTCTTTACCCAGCAGGACAGCCCGGAACCGATGCACCCTCAATCCCCGGCCAGGTATATGCAGAAGTTTTCCAAGAAGTATGATGTACCCGATCTTCATCCCCATAAACTCCGTCATACCTTTGCCAGTATCGCGATCACCAACGGCGCCGATGTGGCCAGTGTATCTGAGAAGCTGGGGCACAACGACAAGGCCGTCACCCTCCGCATGTACACCCACGCAGATCAAGAAAGCATGAAGCGGGCCAGCCAAATTTTCAGAGATGCTCTGAAAAAAGCTGGTCAGGCGTAATGTGAATCAGTACCTTAAAATCTATCGGTATGGGTTTCCTGCTGGGCAGTTTCTCCTCCAGGCAAATGGAAAAACCCGCTATCCCTTGCAGGACAACGGGTTTCTCTGGAGCTGCTACCCAGATTTGAACTGGGGACCTCATCCTTACCAACAGCCAAAGGAAATTTTTTGTAATCTTTTTTGATGTTTTATAGTTATTTCCGCTCCAGCACAAGTTCTTTCCAGCACTTTCTAAAAGCAGATTGTCCGTTGTTTCCACGGCTGTCTGTGGCTGATTATGTGGTCAAAGCAGCAGACAGCCACTCCCTCCACAGGAGAATCAGCGGGAATTTGCAGCGATGGATTGCACCAGTGTCTACAAAGAAGAGTGGAGCCCCCAGCATTTTATTTGTCACAGGCCATGAACCACATTTTGATCCAGCACATTTTTTCGTTCTTTCCAATCTGGCATATAATTGCTTAAGAAAGCGTAAAAGTATTTGCTGTGATTCGGATAAAGGAAATGGACGAGCTCATGTAACACCACATAATCAATATACGGCATACGGGCTTTGATGAGATAAAAATTGAAGGTCACTATATGACGAGACACACTGCAACTCCCCCACAAAGTCTTCATCTTCCGTATCGTAACCTTAGGCATTTCTATCCCGTACTTTTCTATTATGGGATACCAATACCTTACACGATCTTCCAGGATCTGTCGTGCTTGTATGCGCCACCATTTTTCGAACAGCGATTTAATTTTTTTGGGGTCATTCGGATTACAGCTACAGATATGGATAATTTTTCCCTCCGCATAAACACAGTCCTTATCACATGCAGATAAAACAAATATCATATCCTCACCAAGCATTTTTATAGAATATCCATTCTTAATCTCCGTAGTTGCTGCATATCCAATTGTTTTTTGGAACAACTGCAATTTTGTTTCAATCCATTCACTCTTATCAAGCAAAAACTTTTCTGCCCAATCAATCGGGACAGTATGTGGAAGCGACAGTACTATCTTTTGTTCCGGATAAACCTTTAAACGACAGGTTTTCATTTTTTTCCGCTCAAGTTGAATTAATACACTGTTCCCTGATGATGGCAAGGTTATCGTAATCGTTTCCATTCTTAATAGCCTTTCTTTGCAACCATCATGATTTCATCAATGATGATGTCAACGGTATCTAAAGACCAGTTTACACGGTTCTCCTCCATATAGTCGAATAATAAATCGTCCAGATCTTTCTTTATATTCCTATGAACAATGACATTGTCACGCCAGTCACGCTTGGTGTTGGCTACAATTATATTCTTTATATCAAGCGAAAGGGTTCCCATAGCATCTGATAGTTCAAGCGGGATATCTCCCAATGACTTTTTAATTCCTGAACAAACGGCACCATAGAAAGATTTTGCATCACTGTCATCTACAATGTTTTCGGGATATTTTACAGAATTACGTCCCATTCGATAATCCTCTGCCATCTTTTCCATGGAAGACAGATACTTTTCGCTGTCACGTTCGGCAAGATATTCCTCAATCGTTTTATTGATGCGCTCCATGAAGGTCATATATCTGATAGGATCGGAATATCTCTGACTTTCAAGAACTTCCACCTGGCGTGTTTGAATCGCTTCCGCCTTGGCCTCATTGGAACCCAATCGGGCCAACTGTTCCTGCATCTTCTCTGTGTTGGTAATATCTAACGGCTCAATAAGAATTTTGGCATCTTCTGCATTTACATAGGTGTTTAATAGTCGCCAAATGCCATCTTCATACCGCGAGAAATCGACACTGTCATTAAACCGAAGAGAAACGCTGTCCTTTAGTTTTTTGAAAAACAGGTAATCTTTTCGATACTGTTCAGCCTGTTCAAAGCCAATCAATTCGAACAATTCGTAACTGGAGTACACAAAATCCAAAATTTTAGCAAAAGTCGAAAGCTTCTCATAAAAGTCCTTACGAACTTCATATTCACGCAACCGTTCCTGCCACACATTTGCACTGGATTCATTTCTATCAATACCGCCAAAGATATTCCAGAGCTCCTTATATATTTTCTCCAGCTTATCTTTTTCCTCTGTAACCGCAGAAATTGCCGATTGAATCTCATTGCAATCAAACAGATTCATTCCCGATTGCTCATCACTGTATAGATCAAGTGCAGAATTGAGCTTTTTAAAAATACCAATGTAGTCAACGACAAGCCCAAAATCCTTATCTGTATATACGCGGTTGACGCGAGCTATTGCTTGAAGCAACGTATGATCTTGGAGCTTCTTGTCAACATATAAAACTGATGCTATCGGCGCATCAAATCCAGTCAACAGTTTATCCTTCACAATAAGTAGATCAACGCTACCGTCTGGGTTAACAAATTCGCCTGTCACACGGTCTTCGTAAGCATCATAGTTATTTTTAAAAAGAGGGTCAACCTCCTTTTTAAAAAAATCAGTGATTACCTTCAACGACTGCGGAGTGTTACTCTCATCCTCCCCTTCTTTAGCAGAATTTGGTGTGATAACAACCGCTGGGCTAATACCTCCAAGATCCTTGAGTTTATAAAAAAGCAGCACCGCTTCGGCACGGGAAGCACATGTCAACATTGCTTTGAAGCCTTTGGGCTTCACATAGTTGATAAAATGCTCGTGCAGGTCAAATGCAATCATATTCAGCCTGGGCTCTGTCTGGGCAACTGCAACAAAACGGCTGTATTTTACCTCTAAATCTTCCCGAGCCTTCTCTGTCAGACCGACCGTAATATGCTTCAAATGCGCATTGATTTGCTGGCTCGTTACCCGCTGAGGAATCACCCGCCCCTCATATACAATCGGAACCGTTACCTTATCGTCTATGGCGTCCTGCAATGTATATTTATCGATTAAGGGGCCAAATTTTGCATAGGTATCTTTAGCCGGCAGAATTTTTCTATTCCTTTCCTTCGGTTGCTTTTGAATCAGCGGTGTTCCTGTAAACGCAATTTTAATGGCACGGGGAAGCACCCGGTTCATATAAATATTGAGTTTTCCGTACTGTGTCCGATGTCCTTCGTCAATAAATAAAAAGAGATTGTCGCTTTCATTGCAGTATGCTTGCTTAATAGCTGCTTCAAATTTATTGACCAAGGCTGTGATTACTGTATTACTGTCATCCTGAAGCAACTCAATTAATCCTTTGCCAGTCTTTGCACGGTGGGGGCTCATCTGCGCATGAATAAAGTTATCGCGGATTTGCTTGTCCAGATTGATGCGGTCAGTAACCATAAGAAAGCGAGGCCGTTTGATCGTGCTATTTTCTTTCATGCTCTCACGAATAATCATTTTGGTCAGCATAATCATCGTAAGTGTCTTGCCACTGCCCTGCGTATGCCAGATGACGCCGTTCCGAGTATTAGCATCATCCCGCAGCAGAATACGATTCATACACTTTTTAACAGCAAAATACTGCTTATAACGGCAGACTTTCTTGATGTTATTATCATAGATAATGAAATTGCGAATAATATCCAAAAGCCGTTCAGGATGCAGGAGGGAGATCAACGCGCGATCCTGCTCTTTAATCTGACCATCAGGAGAACATTTCCGGCACCAATCGTTGAGCCATTCTTTATTATCCTCATGCCAAGACACAAAATATTTTGCAGCTGTACCACAAGTTCCATAAAGCACCTTATCTGGATTTACAGCCATGACCAACTGCGCGTAGCGAAACAGATGCGGGATATACTCTTCACCCCAATTGCGTATATTTTGATTAACACCTTCCATAACATCTACGCCAGACTTTTTGCACTCAATAATAACCAGAGGAATACCATTAACAAGCACAACAATATCCGGACGAGCAAACTTCCCGTTTGGGCGCTCCACTTCAAATTCATCCGTTACTTGAAACGTATTATTTTCAGGATGTTCAAAATCAATATACCCAATGTCAAAAGACTGTCTTGTGCCATCTGGCAGCTCTTCTTCCAGGCTTTTGCCGCTACAAAGCAGGTCATAGCTTTCCTTATTCGCTGCGTAGAGGCCCGCTGCATTATGTTGGTCTATCGCCTGAATTGCTTTGGCGATGGCTCCGCCTGAAAAATACCGCAGCTCGGTTCCAAACGGATAAGTCTGCTTACTCAAAAAGGACTGAAGTTCATCCTGAAACAGTACCATTTTGCGAGAGCCACGTTTCTTTTCCGCCTCGCCCCGCGGGACAATTTTGTAACCCAGCTTTTCAATTACCTTCAGCGCACGATCCTGAGATTCAGGGCGCTCGTTGAATATCGTGTGGTCCGGCATATTCTCTCCCTCTTTCGCAATGTTCCAAATAGAACGTCTGTTGTCGCACTATTCTTATTTGAAATTAAACCTCACAATTCCAGTAAGTAACAACTTCATGAGGGATTTTTTCTTATTTTCCCATTGCTCAAGTTCTTTGCCCAGTTGATCAATTAGATTATCTACTGCAGATAAGGCATCTGCAATTCTATTTTGCTCTTCAATTGTAGCAGGAATTCTAAGTGGATATTTTCCATACTCATACGCATTGATCCCTGGCTGCCCGCTTCTTGCTGACATAATAGCTACCCAATTTCGATATCGTTCAGTTAAAAATTGATAATAAATAAACCTATCGTCATAAACGTTGCAATTTACAGAAAATCTAATTAAGAATCCTGCATAAACCAACTTACCATCGTTTGCCGAGTAGCGATATGCTTTACCAACAGTTCCGCCAGTCCTCACAAATAAAATGTCTCCTACACGTAGTTCATACTTTTTCCACTCTTGAACGTCCACACTTACAGGAAACCTACCTTGGTATTTCCCATCAGCATCTATATCTGTGATCCTAATATACTGTGGCAAATTCGGATTATAAGTACGTGCAGGAGCGTTTAATCCGTATTCTCCATCTGCTATACAGCATTGCCTGAGTTCTACCATTTGTCCAGAATTCAATGTTTTTTCGATCAACCACTTCTTTTTCTTCTTCTCTTCCACAATACGTTGCCGTTTCAATTCAATCACTCTATCACATTGGAACAAAACTTCAGCAATCTTTTGTTGTTCGGGCAGCGGCGGAACGGGAACAGAGCAACTATAAAAATCGTCTCCTGTCAAATTGAGCAACCCATTTTCACGGACACCACGATTTATCTTTGAATATAATTGCTTATTCAAAAAACCACTGATAAAAAGCTGTTCGTAGTAGTCAGGGTCACCATGTTCAACGCTGAAGCTTTCAAACACATTAGGGACTGCCACAGACTCCCTATCCCGCAAACGATAAATGCAGCCCTGTGGATACACCGTCGAGTTTCCCTTATTGTAAGAAAAATCTCCCTTGTGCAGTACAATGTATTTCTCATATTGCTTACCAGATAATTCTTTTCCGAATTTTTGAGCCTGGTTCACAAAGCCTTTGCCTGCAGAAATGCTCACAGTTTCATAGATATCCTCTCCAGCAGCTTGGGTTAATTTTCTAATGAGTCTACTCATTTTCTCCGCGCGCCATTCAACCGGTAAAACACCAGCCTCCGTCGTCATATAACCATCTGGAACTCTATCTTTTTTGATTTGTTGAGCAAATCCATATGCGTTGGCCATTTTAGATCCTCCTACCGCTCATTTGTCTTTTTATATTCAACCATTAAATAAATTACAGGCCTAACTCTCTTAGATAAGCATCCATTTTCTGTTCCGCTTCCGCAATTTCCTGTTTCAGCCAGGCAATATTAGCCTGGACAGCCTCAATATCCACCAGTTCTTCTTCCTCAAATGTATCCACGTAGCGCGGAATATTGAGATTGTAGCCATTCTGCCTAATTTCCTCCAACGTCGCCACATGGGCAAACTTATCCTGCTCGACGCGGTGTTGATATGCTGCTACAATCGCGGCGATATGTTGTTCCCCCAACTCATTTTGGTTGGTTGCCTTGATATAGCGAGGATTCCCATCCTCGTCTTTTTTGCTGGCATCAATAAACAGAACATCAGTATTGGGTCGGTTTTTCTTAAAGACCAAAATGCACGCTGGAATGGAAGTCCCATAAAAAATATTTTCCGGCAAACCGATTACCGCATCCAGGAGGTTTTCCTCTACCACTCTCTGCCGGATTCGCCCCTCCGCAGAACCACGGAACAGCACTCCATGCGGTGCCACTGCAGCAATTCTTCCATTGACAGACAGACTGGAAATCATATGGAGCAGAAATGCCCAGTCTCCCTTGCTGGCGGGCGGAACCCCCCAGTCAAAGCGGTGGAATTTATCCAGGGACGCCTCCATTTTGAATTCTTTCTTGCCCTTTCCACTGGATTCACCGCCAGGATTGAAGCCAGAAGCCCACTTATCCTTGGAAAAGGGCATATTTGCTACGATAGCATCAAACAGCAACAAATTCCCGTCAGAGTCCAAGAAAACAGGATTTGCTAAAGTATCACCCCAACCAATCTTAGCATCACGTATCTCGTGAATATACATATTCATTTTAGCCATTGCAACAGATGAGCCGTTAACTTCCTGCCCATAGATGGATACTTCTTTGCTACTCTGTCTCTTGGCAGCCTTAATCAGTAAAGAACCAGACCCGCAAGTGGGATCATATACACGCTCTCCCGGCTGGACATCAACAATCCGGGCCATGATTTCAGATACTGCCGCCGGGGTATAAAATGAACCTGCCTTTTTGCCCGCCATACTGGCGAACTGCCCAATCATATATTCATAAGCATCGCCAATCACATCAGCAGGAACCTGGCCTTCTTTGACTTCAATCATAGACGGTCGGAGATCCAAAGGTTCAAAATCTTCTAACAAATCGCGAAGAAGCGCATTTTTATGCTCTCGTGTTCCCAGTGCGTTTTCACTGTTATAATCAATTGTGCTGAGCACACCTGCCAGCTTCTGATTATTATCTGCTTCAATTTGCCGCATTGCAATGTTGATAAGTTGGCCAATATTGTCAGTAAACCTCTGATCGTATAGTGACTGAAAAGAGTGATTTTCTGCAACTGTAAACGGTAAGTATCTTTTCTGGCGTTCTAACCGGATACCTTTATACTGCTTTTCCAGTTTTTCTACCTCTTCTCGGTAAGAGTCACTTAAATATTTTACAAACATCATTGGGAGAACATAATCTTTATAATTTGCGGCATCAATGGTATCTCTCAATGTATCGGCGCCTCGCATCAACGCATTTTCAATATCTTTTTTAGTGGTCATTTCAACGCTCCTCCAATGATGTTCTCAATAATATTGTCAGTCAATAAACGTTCCTGCTCAATGAGATTGCGATACATCCGTTCTCTTCTTCGGCTTAATGCATCGATTTCTACTACCCTGTACTGAGTCTTCAGTTCAGGAACAACGATTTCCAAATCCATGATCGTCCCAATCTTTACCGTTCGCTGTGCCGTACCGCTTTCAATTTTAGCTACCCGTTCCTGAAGCGTCTTTTGTGACAGACACAGCCGCAGATACTGCGGAAGAATCACCTTACAGTCCTTAACTCGTAGCACAGCAAGTTGAGACGGCACAAGCAGGCCTTTGCTACTCTCATCAATCAGTACCGGGTACATAGGAGAAAACAATCGAACCACTACACTTTCCGTAGTGGTAAACAAGGCGTCATCCAACAATTCACTGGCACTGAACTTTTCCAATTCATCGGTATCAATGTAACCATCTTCACCCAGCGCACGGAGTGTCAAGCGTTTATATTGATAGTGGACGGAAGCGGAATCTTTGGCCTCTTTCCGGCCCAATACCAGCCCACTCTGTGCTTCGGCAACATCCGAGATCTTGACAATCACAATCTCACTCCTCTGTGAGAAAAGGCCCGCCC
>OFFP01002697.1_pt1 | contig 10114 bp, 6 predicted proteins | sample 1521431 | NCBI WGS metagenome assembly OFFP01 (sample SAMEA3504104, study PRJEB24116) | mouse gut metagenome | biome: mouse gut; feature: mouse-associated habitat; material: faeces | place: Denmark | collected 2011 | reverse complement strand
ATTGGATACATCTTCAGAAGCACAGATCATGATCCTCCGGGCGATAAAACGGATATCTTCGCCGGCATAGAGCATTCGCGCCAGATAATACACCGCCGCATCTGGATCCGATCCCCGCATACTCTTAATAAATGCCGAAATGGTATCGTAGTGGTTATCTCCGGTCTTATCATACCGCAGTGTCCGCTTCTGAATACACTCCTCTGCCACTTCCGGCGTAATATGGATCTTTCCGTCCCTGCTCCGCTCTGTGGTCAGCACACCGAGTTCTATGGCATTCAGCGCCGTCCTGGCGTCGCCTCCGCTGATATCAGCAAGAAAATCCAACGCTTCCTTGTCAATCTCTGCCTGATAACTTCCCAGCCCCCGCTCTTTGTCTTCCAGCGCCCGGCAGATCAGATCCCGGATATTTTCCTCCGACAAAGGATGAAGTTCAAAAATGATCGAGCGGGAGATCAGCGCCCCATTAACCTCAAAATAAGGATTTTCTGTCGTAGCGCCGATCAGGACCACCGTCCCGTCTTCCACAAAAGGAAGCAGGTAGTCCTGCTGCCCCTTGTTGAATCGATGGATCTCATCAATAAACAAAATGGTTTTTCTGGCATACATGCCGGCATTTTCTTTTGCCTTTTGAATCACCTCTTCCATATCCTTCTTTCCGGCAGAGGTGGCGTTGATCTGAAGGAATTCCGCCTTTGTGGTCCCCGCGATTACCTTCGCCAGCGTGGTCTTTCCTGTCCCTGGCGGACCGAACAAAAGGATAGAACTGAGTTTATCCGCCTGGATCGCCCGGTAAAGCAGCTTGTCCCGCCCAATGATATGCTCCTGTCCAACCACCTCATCCAGTGTCCTGGGGCGGAGCCTGGAAGCAAGGGGGGATTCTTTTTCTTTATTTTTTTCATTCATGTATTCCAGTAGATCCATGTCTCTTCCTCCCTGTCTATCCCTGTTCTACCGCCTGTCTTTTCCGTCACTTCCCGCTCCAGCTGATCTACCTTCTGGGCGGGAACCAGATAGGTAAGCTCCACCTTTTCCCCATATACCGCATCTTTCTCCGGAAGCTCGAGCCCCGCCGCGATGTGCTGGATCTTTCCCAGTCCATTATAATCTGTCACAAAATGCACCTGGCAGCCACGGATCTTTTCCTGGATCACGCAGTTTTCCAGCCCGGCTTTCACGGCCGCCGAATAGGCCCGCACCAGTCCGCCAGTGCCTAACAGCGTTCCCCCGAAGTACCGGGTCACCACCACAAGGACATTGTGAAGCCCCTGTCCCGTCAGTACATCCATCATCGGTCTCCCCGCCGTTCCCGAGGGTTCCCCATCATCACTGCACCGCTCCGTCTCGTTCTTCTCTCCCACCACATAGGCAAAGCAGTTGTGTCTCGCATCGTAATATTTTTTCCGCACCTGAGAAAGATAGGTCTGCGCCTCCTCCTCTGTCTGTATGGGAAATATACTGGCGATAAAACGGGACTTTTTTTCTATCACCTCGCCAGTGCCCCCTTCGGTCACAATTTTCAGGGATCCTTCCATGTCGCACCTGTCCTTTCCCCATCAAAAGATCATAATGCCAGGGGCAAAATATCTTTTGACCCCAGCAGCATATCACTAGTTTACTAATTTTTCTTTTCCTTTGCAAGAGTTTTTGGTATACTATCCTTAGAACTTGTCAATCATCTAACCCATCCTTTGGTTGGATCCCTATAGAAAGGTTTGATTATCCTATGAATTTTAGCAGAAAAAGTGTGCTGGCGAAGGCAAAATCTCTCAAATCGCCAGCCACCCACCGTATACACAAGCTAAAAGTACTGGCAGCCAGACTGATCCTGATCTTCCTGGTAGTCTGTGCTTTCACAGGAATCAGCGGCCTCGCCGGAATCATCAACGGACTGATGGAGACGGCTCCCGGTATCGAATCCATCAATGTAGTACCAGAAGGATATGCTACCACGATCCTGAACGCTAAGGGCAAAGTCGTTCAGACTCTGGTGGGAAAAGAGGCGAACCGGGAATATGCCACTCTGGATCGGATCCCGGTCCATCTGCAGAATGCTTTCGTGGCGATTGAGGACGAGCGCTTCTGGACCCACGACGGCATTGACTTAAGAGGTATTTTCCGTGCCATATACAGCGCGCTGACAAATGGTGGTGAATTTCGCCAGGGCGCCAGCACTCTCACACAGCAGCTCTTGAAAAACCAGGTTTTTGGCGGCGGTGAGGAACACACGCTGGTGCAGAAAATCGAGCGAAAAATCCAGGAGCAGTATCTGGCGATACAGCTTGAAAATAAACTGACTAAAAACCAGATTCTGGAATATTATCTGAACACGATAAACCTTGGTCAGAACACCCTTGGGGTGCAGGCTGCCTCAAAACGGTATTTTAATAAAGATGTTTCGGAATTGACCATCTCCGAATCCGCTGTTTTGGCTGGCATCACCCAGAACCCTTCCGGGTACAACCCCATCACCCATCCCAAGAAAAATGCGAAAAAACGTGCTACAGTACTTTCTTATATGAAGGAACAGGGACGTATTACCTCCGCAGAATACGATATCGCCATGGCAGATAAGGTATATGCCCGGATCAAATCCGTAAACAAGGAAACGGTGGCTCTCTCCGGTCCCACATCTTATTTTACCGATTCCCTGATCAACCAGGTGATCGCCGACATGAAAGAGGAACTGGGATATACCGAAACCCAGGCGTACAATGCCCTTTACCGGGGCGGACTGACGATCTACTCCACCCAGGATTCTTCCATGCAGAAAATCTGCGATGAGGTAATGAACAACAATGCCTATTATCCAGCAGATTCCACCTATCAGCTCAATTACCAGCTCACGGTGACAGATTCCAAGGGGAAGGCCAGCAATTATAATGCCGGCACGATGAAAAACTGGTTTGCCAAAGAAAAAAAGAAGAATATCAGCCTATATTATCATGACAAAAAGGGCGGCAAAAAGTATATTGAAACCTATAAAAAGGCTATGAGCAAAGGGAAAAATGTAGAGGGAGAGAAGATCGAATATGTGATACAGCCCCAGGCTTCTTTTATTGTCATGGATCAGCACACCGGCCAGGTCAAAGCCATCACCGGGGGAAGAGGAAAGAAGACAGCCAGCCGGACACTAAACCGCGCCACTTTGTCCCTGCGTCAGCCCGGTTCCACCTTTAAAGTGCTCTCTACCTACCTGCCAGCGCTGGATACCTCCGGTATGAGCCTTGCCACAGTCCAGGTAGACGAGCCATATTACTATCCAGGTACAAAACGGCTTGTGAAAAACTGGTATCCCGGATACCGCGGTCCCAGTACAATCCGTAAGGCCATCGCAAACTCCATGAATGTAATTGCGGTTAAGACACTGGAGCAGGTCACGCCAAAGATCGGCTATGATTATTTATTAAATTTAGGATTTACCTCTCTCGTGGACAGTTATACTGATCCCTCTGGGAAAATATTTACTGATATCTCACTTCCCATGGCACTGGGTGGGTTGACCAAGGGAGTGTCAAATCTGGAATTAACCTCCGCCTTTGCCTGTGTGGCCAACAACGGCGTTTACAACAAACCTACTTTCTACACGAAAGTGATCGATCACAACGGAAATGTTTTGTTGTCCAATTTGCCAAAGAAAGAAAAAAAGACTTCCGAAGGAAAAACAACGACCATCATCACAACACCTACCAGCAAACAGGTTATGAAGGATTCCACCGCATGGCTTCTAACGGATGCCATGGAAGATGTGATCAACGCAGGCACTGGGACAGCACTGAGATTTTCAGAAATTGATATGCCGCTGGCAGGAAAAACTGGTACCACCACCGACAACAAGGATCTCTGGTTTGTGGGATACACTCCCTACCTGACCGCTGGAGTCTGGGGCGGTTTTGATGCCAGCGAAAAACAAAATAATACCACGTATCATAAAACGATCTGGAAAGCGATTATGGAAAAAATAAATAAACGCTACGAAAAAACAGATTTTGAGAAACCGGATTCGGTGGTTTCCGCCTACGTTTGCCTCCAATGTGGAAAGCTCGTAACAGACGGAACCCACACTTCCACCAGAATAAAAGAATACTTTGCCAAAGGCAGCATACCTTCAGAGACCTGTACCGGTCACTAAAACAATCAATACTAAATTAATGATGCATTTACAAAGTGCAATCTTATCAGCATTCAGCCCGGCGGGTTCAACTTGGCACCGCCGGGCTGGCATTTACTGTATCAGCGTCACATACCGCTTTACCGCATCCTGCCAGGAAGGAAGCTTGTTAAATCCATTTTTAACAAGCTTTTCTTTGCTCATACGGCTGTTTTTCGGACGTTTTGCCTTTGCCGGAAATTCTTCACTTGACACCGGTGTCACTTCTACCTCATTCATCCCCGCTGCTGCAAAGATCTCTTTGGCAAATTCATACCAGCTGCAGATGCCCTCATTGGACGCATGATATTCTCCATATTTCTCCGTTTCGATCATATCTACTAAAAGCACTGCCAGATCATAGGTATAGGTGGGAGAACCGATCTGGTCGTCCACCACCCGGACGGCGCCATTTTCCCTGCCGAGACGAAGCATGGTCTTGATAAAATTATTGCCATTGATGCCAAATACCCAGGAAATCCGCACAACAAAGTACTTATTAAGCCTTGATTTTATTTCCTGTTCCCCCTCATATTTCGTCAGTCCATAGACATTGAGGGGATCTGGCTCATCTCCTGGCTCCCATGGTCTCTCACCCTCTCCAGAAAAAATATAGTCCGTACTGAGATACAAAAGCTTACAATCCAGTTCTGCACATACCTCTGCCACATTTTTTGTCCCCTCAGCATTCACCCGCCGGCACAGCTCTACCTCTTCTTCTGCCCGGTCCACTGCCGTATAGGCGCTGCAGTGAACGACTGCTTCAGGTGCTGCTTGTGTAATAACTCTTTTAACACATTGGGCATCTGTGATATCCATTTCCTCAATATCGACTCCCACTGCCTCATATCCCCGTTTTTTCAGCTCTCCCATTACATCATGCCCCAGCTGTCCATTGATCCCCGTCACTAATACCTTCATTTTGTCAGATCCTTTCCATACATTTTATCAAAATAACCGGCATATTCGCCGCTGATAATGTTCTCCCACCACTCCCTGTTATCCAGATACCACTGAATGGTCTGCCTGATCCCTGTCTCAAAGGTGTACTTTGGTTTCCAGCCCAATTCTGTCTCCAGTTTCGTGGGATCGATGGCATAGCGCAGGTCATGCCCTGGCCGGTCTGTCACAAATTCGATCAGGCTCTCTGGTTTTCCCAGCGCTTTCAATATCGTCTTTACCACTTCAAGATTGGTCTTTTCATTGTGGCCGCCCACATTATACACTTCGCCAACTCTGCCATTATGGATAATGAGATCAATGGCATCACAGTGGTCCGACACATGCAGCCAGTCCCTCACATTTTCCCCTTTTCCATAGACAGGCAGTTTTTCATCAGCCAGAGCCCGGGATATAATAAGCGGAATCAATTTTTCCGGAAAATGATAGGGCCCATAGTTATTGGAGCAGCGTGATATGGTCACCGGCAGCCCATAAGTCCGGTAATAGGCGAGAACAAAAAGATCCGCGCTGGCTTTACTGGAAGAATAAGGGCTGGAGGTATGCAGCGGCGTATCCTCGCGGAAAAACAGATCCGGGCGGTCCAGCGGCAGATCCCCGTAAACCTCATCCGTGGAAACCTGATGATAACGCTTTACCCCGTACTCTTTGGAGGCGTCCAGAAGCACCTGGGTTCCCATAACATTTGTCTGCACGAAAATACCCGGATCGGTGATGGAGCGGTCCACATGGCTTTCCGCCGCAAAATTTACCACAACATCCGGTCTCTCCTTTTCAAACAGATCCATAATAAATCTCCGATCTGCGATATCCCCCCGGACAAATTTATAATTTGGCTTATCTTCTACCGGTTTCAATGTCTCCAGATTGCCGGCATAGGTCAAAAGATCAAGATTGATCACCGTATGCTCAGGATACTTTTTTACCATATGATGCACAAAATTGCCGCCGATAAATCCGGCTCCGCCTGTTACTAATATTTTCATCGTATTCCTCCATTCCTAAGCGCCTAACGCTTATTTTTCCCTCTCTGTAGAACCCGCAACAAACAATCCTGCCTGTTTTGTGATACGGATATAGCCCTTCTTCTTTAGCTTTCCCCTTAGGAATGCCTTAAATTCATCGTATTCCGGGATCAGATACTCTCTCTGGTTCCCATGGCATGACATGATGTAATTCGCCAGCAGGTCGATGTCTGTTACCCGGAGTTCATCGGGATATTCTCTCTTCTCCACCCGGTCGAAACAGCGGGAAAGTACCGCCTCCCCATTTTCCAGACCAAAATTTTCATAGAGCCTGACTGCTGAAAGACGGATCTTTGGATTAAATTCCTTTACCAATTCCTCCACTTCCTGCATATGCCTCTCTCCATAGGTGGCACAGATAAAGGTTCCCCCTGGCCGTAAAGCCCTGGCGATGCCAGCGACAGCCTTCTTTATATCCCGGAGATAGAACAAAAGAAAATTCGCCACCACAATATCATAGGCAGAATCCGTACCCCGTATATCACAGCAGTCCATTACTTCATAGGAAAATTTCTTCGGACCGGCCCCGGACAAGTTCTTTTTTGTGTCCTCCAGCATCCCTGTAGAAATATCCGTAAGTAAAATCTCACATCCATCCGGGATCTTCTTCTGGTTTTCTTTCCAGAGCATGCCGCTGCCACATCCCAGCTCCAGCACCTTCATTCCAGACGCCAAATTCATTTGTTCGTAGATCCACGAGAACCAGCTCTGGGGATTCCTGGAGCATCTGCTGTGCAGGGTGATCCTTGCATCAATATTTTTCCCATTCTGATATTGTTCCACCAAATCCCGATCCATATTAATGATCCGAATCAATTTTGTGATCTCATCCCAGTCCGGCACATCCTCCTCCGCAAACATTTCAGACACGTTCTGGATCGACTCCTCCACCGCCTTCAGATGTTCTATTTTGTTGCGCACCAGAGAGAGCTGCATCCCAAAGGAGCGCTGCAAAAAGTCCCGGTCATTCTCATTGAGGGAGAATTCCTGGATCTCTTCCAGTGAAAATCCCAGAAGCTTCAACGTCAGTATCCGCTGCAACCTGGCAAACTCCTGCTGCCCATAATAGCGGTATCCCTTCTCACTGATCTTTTCTGGCCGGATCAGGCCCTTTTTCTCATAGTAATGAATCGTCCGCACGGTTACGTTGGCCCTCTTAGCAAACTCACCCGTGGAAAATAATTGTTCCGCCACACTAATCCCCATCCTTGCACGGTGAACTTCTTCCACCTTTTCCTCATTATAAACCACGACGTAAGGTAATAGTCAACGCCTTTTTTTCTTTTTTTTGATCATCCGCGGTGGAATCAGGCATTTTTCACCAAAACCGATCAGATCCTGCCGTCCCGCCCGGCACAATGCCTCCTTTACCAGCTCATAATTTTCTGGTCGTTTATACTGGATCAAAGCCCGCTGCATCTCTTTTTCATGATGGGATCTTGGTACATAGATCTTTTTCATGGTCCGTGGATCCAGCCCCGTGTAATACATGCAGGTGGAAATGGTGGCGGGCGTAGGATAAAAATCCTGCACCTGCTCTGGTGTATAACCAAGATCCCTCACATATTCAGCCAATTTTACTGCCTCCCTTAAGGTAGAACCAGGATGGGAAGACATAAGGTAAGGAACGGCATACTGCTGCTTTCCTGTGAAACGGTTGACTTTGGCATATCGTTTCAAAAAAGCCTCATAGACTTGGTTTTCCGGCTTGCCCATCGCCTGGAGCACCACATCTGATACATGTTCCGGCGCCACCCGGAGCTGGCCGCTTATGTGATAACGACACAATTCCTTTAAAAAGGTGTCCTCTTTATCCGCCATTACATAGTCAAAACGGATCCCCGACCGCACAAACACTTTTTTTACTTTTGGCAGACTTCGGAGTTTTCGCAGAAGTGCCACATAATCTTTATGGCTCACCTTCATATTGGGACAGGGCTTCGGAAAGAGGCACTGCTTTTTCACACAGACCCCCTTCTTCATCTGTTTGTCACAGGAAGGCTGCCTGAAATTCCCTGTGGGTCCTCCCACATCGTGAATATATCCCTTAAAGCCCTTTTCCTGCGTCATCTTCTCCGCCTCTGCCAGAATGGATTCGTGGCTTCGGGCCTGGACGATGCGCCCCTGGTGAAAGGTCAGGGCACAAAAATTGCAGCCGCCAAAACATCCCCGGCAGCTGGTCAGACTGAACCGGATTTCCTGGATCGCTGGAACCCCTCCAGCTTTCTCATAAGCGGGATGATAGGTTCCCACATAGGGATAGGCGTATACATCATCCAATTCCTGGGTCGTCAGCGGAGCCGCCGGCGGATTCTGAACCACCAGTACTTTCCCTGGATACCTTTCGATCAATGGCCTTGCGGTAAAAGGATCCGTATTTTCATACTGTATCATGAAGCTCTCCGCATATTTCCTCTTATCTTCCGAGATTTCTTCAAAGGAAGGAAGATACTGACCATCATAAATATCTGTTCCCTCTCTGCTGCGGTACACCGTTCCAGCCACATAGGTGATATCTCTCACATCCATTCCGCTGTCCAGTGCATCCGCGATCTCCAATATACTGTGTTCCCCCATGCCATAGGAGATCAGGTCCGCCCCTGAATCCAGCAGAATAGAACGTTTCAGCTTGTCCGACCAGTAGTCATAATGCGCCATCCTCCGCAGGCTTGCCTCAATGCCTCCAAGGATCACAGGCGTCTTTTTATAGGTTCGCCGAATCAGGTTGGAATATACTACCGCCGCGTAATCCGGCCGCTTTCCGGAGGCTCCTCCCGGCGTATAGGCGTCATGCTTTCTTCTCTTTTTGTTTACGGTGTAATGGTTCACCATGGAATCCATATTCCCGCTGCTCACCAAAAATCCCAGCCGCGGTTCCCCCAGAACAGCAATGCTGGAGTCATCCCGCCAATCCGGCTGGGAAATAATCCCAACCCTGTAACCGTGGGCTTCCAGATGCCGGCTTATAATCGCCATACCAAAGGATGAGTGATCCACATAGGCATCCCCTGTGACATAGACGAAATCACACTGATCCCATCCTCTTTCTTTCATATCTCTCCTGGAAACCGGCAAAAATTCATGTTTTTTACTCTTCCTGTCCTTCGCCTCTGCCATCTCTTTTTCTCCGATTCATCTCTTTCTGGGCGTGCAGAACGTAGGAATGAGTTTTCAGACACGTCCTAGCACAACAGATATTGAGTTGTTTTATGTTAACTAAATATATAATATTTTCATCTGGCCGGTACTTCGTCCGGCTGAAACAACGAGAAGGAGGAGACAGCATTGGAAAAGGAACTTGTCATCGTTTTGGATTTTGGTGGACAGTATAATCAGCTGATCGCCAGACGTGTCAGGGAATGCAATGTGTATTGTGAAGTGCATCCCCATACGCTGAACCTGGAAAAAATCAGGGAAATGAACCCTAAGGGAATCATTTTTACCGGGGGTCCGAACAGTGCATATGGAGAGGACTCGCCGAGTTATGATAAGGAGATTTTTGAGCTTGGCATTCCGATCCTTGGCATCTGCTATGGCTCTCAGTTGATGGCGCATTTGCTTGGTGGAAAAGTGGAGACTGCCCCAGTCAGCGAGTATGGCAAGACCGAGGTAAAAGTGAATAAGTCTTCCCTGCTCTTTGGCGACGTCAGTGAAAGCACGATCTGCTGGATGAGCCATACGGATTATATCGCTAAGGCTCCGGCTGGTTTTACTGTCAGCGCCACAACGCCAGTCTGCCCAGTGGCTGCAATGGAGCTGCCGGAGAAGAATCTCTATGCGACCCAGTTCCACCCGGAGGTTTTGCACACTCAGGAAGGAATGAAAATGCTTTCCAACTTTGTATATAAGGTTTGTAACTGCAGCGGCGACTGGAAAATGTCTTCTTTCGTGGAGGATACGATAAAGTCAGTGCGTGAAAAAGTTGGCAGTGGAAAAGTACTTTGCGCTCTTTCTGGTGGTGTAGATTCTTCTGTGGCAG
>OFFP01002694.1_pt1 | contig 10121 bp, 8 predicted proteins | sample 1521431 | NCBI WGS metagenome assembly OFFP01 (sample SAMEA3504104, study PRJEB24116) | mouse gut metagenome | biome: mouse gut; feature: mouse-associated habitat; material: faeces | place: Denmark | collected 2011 | reverse complement strand
GCTTGAAGTCGGACACGGTTTTCTTTGCGTTTTCCTTTGCCGAATAGACCGCATAGCCAGCCTGTGTCGGCATATCTTTGACCGCTTCTTTGACTTCTTTTGCCTTGTCTTTTACACGGTTCTTTGTGTCCATGACCGCACCAGCCTTTGCACCTGCACGGCTTCCAAGACTTCCAGAAGCGGTATTGTTCCGCTGTTCTTTGTTCTGGTTTGACTTTCGGGCAGAACCACCGCCAGAGAACAGGGAGCTTGCCACCGTACCAGCCGTGCTTCCAGCCATAGAGCCAGCACCAACCGCCCGTGCCATTCGCCGTTCCATTCTTCTAGCCCTGTGACGCATGAACATATACGGTCGGCGAAATATCCTGCGTCCCATTGTCTGGCTGTCCCCAGCGTTTAAACTGAACATACTCATAATGTCGCCCAGCTTGAAGTAGATACCAGCAAATGTCACTATCTGTAGGAAAGCTACCATAAAAAACGGGTAATTGTCGGACATATTGTAGAACATACTGGAAATGGAAAATGCCACGGTTACAATCAAGGTAATGCCGGCACGGGTCATAATGGTATTGAACACCTTAACGACCGCCTGTTTTGCCATGCCCTCATAGCTGGGTATCATACTTAATAAGAAGCTCATAGGCAGGAACATGGCAAAGATGATAAAAAGTATCTGGCTGAAAATCATCATAGCCGTAAGCAGGAATACAAAAATCGTGATACCAAGATTGAAGATAAGCAGGAAGAACACCATTCCCAGACGACTTACGACCTGCGGTATCGTCATGTTGTCGTTGTCCTTGTCCTCGATTTCTGTTTTTACCACGTCCTCACGGGTTGCCCCGTCCTCGTCTGACGGGCTGGCTGATACCAGAGCTTCCACACGGTCAGCCCCGATTTCCTCTATGCTGGAATTGCCGAACTGCAAAAGAAGCCACGGCTGTTGCACCTGTATAGAAAACAGGCTGTCCCGTATCAAGTCCACGCTGTCCTTGCCCTTGCTGTCACTGTCTGGGAGCATGATTTTAGTTCCCAAGTCAAGGGAAGCCGTGCTGATGTCACTTGAAAAATCATTTACTTTCTTGATGTAGTCGGGAGCATAGGCGATAAAGGAAGCCGATACCAGAAATACGACAAGAAAGTTGATAACAGCGTGAATTGCCTTGCTGGTTTCCCGTTTGATAAGTCCTGTATAGGCAACATAGATACCAACAATAAGGATAAGCAGGAGCAGGAAGCCCACATAAAAACCAGAGCTGGAAAAGCCCTTTGATGTAACACCAGCAAGGGTCTGTATGCTCTGTCCGATACTGTCTGCCATATCGTTAATGAAGTTGAGCCTGCTTGCTTGACCCATCTATCCTTGGGATTTCAGCAGATGGTTCTTGCGATGATATTTTTGTGATTGTATTATTCGCGACATTTGTGGGTATGGCGCAGGGGGATGCGGTGAAACTTACGGATTTTTTGAATGTTCCGGTATCGATTGTTCTTGGCGTTTTGCTGGGAGCAGTGACGGGAATCCTGCTCAGTTTCTTTTTTGAGACTGCTTATGCACGTAAGCACTGTGTGAGAAATAGCATGAAAGTTATCATTGTGCTGGGAGTTTCGTTTGTTCTTGTTGCAGTCGAAAAATGGCTGGAGGGAGCGGTATCTGTTTCCGGACTTTTGGCGGTTGTGAGTATGGCATGTGTTTTGAGAATAAAAAGTGTTGCGTTTGTGTCAAGGCGTCTGGCAGAGAAATTTGGCAAGCTGTGGATTGCGGCGGAAGTTATTTTGTTCGTGCTTGTAGGAGCGGCGGTAGATATTTGTTATACGATGGAGGCAGGAGTCGCGGCGGTTGTAATGATTTTTATTGCGTTACTGATTCGAGCAATCGGAGTGTGGCTGTGTATGCTGGGAACATCGCTGTCTTGGAAGGAGAGTTTATTCTGCGTGATTGCTTATTTGCCAAAGGCAACTGTGCAGGCAGCAATCGGCTCTGTGCCGTTGTCTCTTGGACTTTCATGCGGGAAAATCATATTATCGGTGGCAGTACTTGCGATTGTTATTACAGTGCCGCTTGGAGCAATCGGGATGGATGCGACGTATAAGAAATTATTGCAAAAAGAAATGTGAGCTTGACGATTGACAAATAAGATACGAAGAAATTATACTAAAAATAGTGATAAATAAATGTGGAGAATGGAGGAAGGAGAAAGATGGATAAGACAAAATTAGAACGGATTTTGAGTAAAATGAAAGAACAAGGAATGACGCAAATGATTATTTCCGATTCGCCGGCAATTTTTTATTTGACTGGAAAATGGATTCATCCGGGAGAACGTCTGCTGGCATTGTATTTGAACGTAAATGGGAGCCATAAACTGGTAATCAACAAATTATTTCCGCAAGAACAGGATTTGGGAGTAGAACTGGTGTGGTATGATGATGTAGAAGATGCAGTGGAAATTTTAAGCGGAATTGTAGAACACGATAAACCTATTGGCATTGATAAGACGTGGCCGGCAAGATTTTTGCTAAGATTGCAGGAATTGGGGGCTGGAAACCGATTTTTAAATGGTTCGTTGATTGTAGATTCTATACGAATGATTAAAGATGGACGGGAACAGCAGCTGATGCGTGAGGCTTCTATTGCAAATGATAAAATTATGGAGCAAATCATTCCGTTGGTGGCAAAAGGTTATAGTGAGAAAGAATTAGATGTTATTATTCGGGATTTGTATAAACAATCCGGGCATTCGGATGTATCGTTCCCGCCAATCACCGCATATGGAAGATCCGGAGCAGATCCACACCATATGACAGATGATACGAAAGGAAAGCGCGGAGACTCTGTCGTGCTGGATATTGGCGGTATCCTTAATAATTATTGTTCTGATATGACAAGAACCGTTTTTATCGGAGAAGTATCAGATAAAGCAAGAGAAGTGTACGAAATCGTAAAAGAAGCACAGGCACGCGGAATTGCTGCCGCTAAGCCGGGTAACCGTATGTGTGATGTTGATTTAGCCTGTAGGAATTATATCACAGAAAAAGGGTATGGATCGTACTTTACACATCGAACAGGACATTCTATTGGGATGGAAGACCATGAATTTGGTGATGTATCTTCGAGTAATAAAGATATTATTCAAGTAGGCCAATGCTTTTCTATTGAACCGGGAATCTATCTTCTGGAGGAAGGAATCGGCGTACGTATTGAAGATCTTGTGCTGATTACGGAAGACGGGTGCGAGGTGTTGAATCATTTCACGAAAGATCTAATAGTAGTTTAAGATTTTGCGTCAGAGGGTTTTTAAAAAGCCTCTGACGCAAAATCAGCATTTCAAACAATTCAGACAATTTCATGTCGAGAAAATCCAATTAATAAGACCCTTGTAAACAAGCATTAAGAAAGTAGGTGTTTATGGCCAGTACACGTAGAAAAATTAGTTGTACGGAGATATACCATGTGATGAGTCATGGGGTAAACAAAGAGAAAATATTTGCAAAAAATACAGAAAGAGAAAAAATGTTGAGCATTTTTAAAGAATATGCTGAAAAATATGATGTTGAAATTTATGGATATTGCATTATGAATAACCATATTCATTTGCTGCTTAAAGCACAGCTTGAAGAATTATCAGGATATATGCAAAAAACAATATCTGAGTATGCAATTTACTACAATTGGAAAAAGGAAAGGAGAGGACATGTATTTCAAGGGCGTTTTAAAAGTGAATGTATAGAGAATGAAGCGTATTACTGGAATTGTTTGAGATATATACACAACAATCCTGTGAATGCTAATTTCATCAAAGATTGTGAAAATTATAAATATAGTAGCATGAAGGAATATTTAAGTGGGAAAAAATACTTAATTCATGAAAAGGCTTTTTTACATTTACAAAACAGATTTGGAGAAATTGGCTTATTTAGGGCTTTTCATAAGAAAGCGAATGTATTTATACATAAAGATTTACCTGAGGAGGTCTGGGAATTATACAAAAAGGATGCAAGGATAATTGTGTTTAATAGTATGAATAGTTTCGGAATAGAAGAAAAAATGCGATTCTGGGATACTCCTAAACTCAGAAACGGAATAATTCAAATAATTTGTAAAGAACTGAAAATTTCAAAGAAGAAGGCAGAAAGATTATTAGGAGAAATAGTAAATCCACACTTACCGTCAGAGGGTTTTTAAAAACCCTCTGACGGTAAGTAAATGCGAAGTGTACTGGTTGGACTTTACAATAAAAATAGCTTGTACTAAAATACTAAGGGTAAGTTTTAATTAATATCAAAATATTAGGAAGATGCAAAATGGTTTTTCAAAATATGATTAATATGCAGCTGATGATGTTTATGCTGGTTATCATTGGCTTTTTGGTGAGAAAAAAGGGGATTGTAAAAACAGAAGGGCGTAAAAATCTGGTGGATTTGTGTATGTACATAACTTTGCCGTTTAATATTTTTCATGCATTTATGATGAGTTTTGAATGGGGGATGCTGAGGGCATGTGCATTAATTATCGGGTTATCGCTTTTGTATAGTCTTGTTGCGGTTTTGTTAAGTTTTCTCTTATATAGAAAAGAAACACTAAGCAGGAGACAGCCGTTGCGTTATGGGACCATTGTATCCAACGGTGGTTTTTTAGGAAATCCGGTCATTGAAGGGATATATGGAAGTAATGGGCTTTTTTATGCATCCATGTTTATGCTGCCATTTCGTATCGTCATGTGGACCGCAGGTATTTCTTGTTTTATAGAAAATGAAAAGCCGGTAAATGTAATCAAAAAAGTTGCTACGCATCCGTGTCTTGTTGCGATTTATTTGGGGCTCATCTATATGATTTCAGGTATAGGATGTCATGTATTCTTGGAGAAAACGATTGCGGGACTTAGCAACTGCAACACACCGCTCTCTATGATGTTGATAGGGATGATGCTTGCGGAAATGAATCCGCGGGGGCTGATTGATAAGCAGCTTATGTTCTACACAAGTGTTCGGCTTATTATTATTCCAGCGATTTTATTTGCAATCACTGCGCCGTTCGCGGTTGAGCCAATGCTGCGGGGAATTACAGTTATTTTGGCAGGAATGCCAACACCTGTGACAGCGGTGCTTATGTCCGCAAAATATGGAGCTGACGAAAAATATGCAACGGCAATGATTTTCGTGACAACTATCTTATCTCTTATCACCCTTCCACTCTGGTGTCTTCTGCTTGGTTCATAAAATATCAAGCAGAAAAACAGAGGAATTTTAGCAGCACTTCACCAGAAGGATAGAAGTGCCGCTGATTTTCTGCTGATTTTACACTAATTTTAGTGTTTTCCCTTGACATGAAAAATATTTCATACTACAATAATCAAGCGTGCATAAAAAGATGCATTTCTTTTTGTGTGCCGAAGTAAGAAATACAACTTGCAACCAAATATTCAGGAGGTGAAAGGAATGCCAACATTTAACCAGTTAGTAAGAAAAGGACGTCAGACATCTGTAAAGAAATCAACAGCTCCGGCTCTTCAGAAAGGATATAACTCCTTAAGAAAGAAAACGACTGATGTTTCTGCACCACAGAAAAGAGGTGTTTGTACAGCAGTTAAGACTGCAACTCCTAAGAAACCTAACTCAGCTCTTAGAAAGATCGCCAGAGTTCGTCTTTCTAACGGTATTGAAGTAACAAGCTACATCCCAGGAGAAGGACATAACCTTCAGGAACATAGCGTTGTGCTTATCCGTGGAGGCCGTGTTAAAGACTTACCAGGTACAAGATATCACATCGTTCGTGGTACACTTGATACAGCAGGTGTTGCTAAGAGAAGACAGGCTCGTTCTAAATACGGCGCTAAGAGACCGAAAGACGCTAAGAAGTAAGATTAGCAGAATATTTTAAAGAACGACACAAAATAACAAAATCGTATCACAAACAGAACTAAATCCTGTAGGTTGCGGGTTTAATCGATATAGAAAATGATTTTCTGTGCGATGTCCCCGCGCGAACATATGGTGATTAGAAAGACACATGTGAGTACCGATGAATTAATTATCAAAATGATTAAGGAGGGAAGGACCGTGCCACGTAAAGGACATACTCAGAAAAGAGACGTATTAGCGGATCCATTGTACAACAATAAAGTGGTAACAAAACTCATCAACAACATCATGTTAGATGGTAAAAAAGGCGTTGCCCAGAAAATTGTATACGGAGCATTCGAAAGAGTGGAAGCAAAAGCTGAGAAACCAGCTATTGAAGTATTTGAAGAGGCTATGAACAACATCATGCCAGTTCTCGAAGTAAAAGCAAGACGTATCGGTGGTGCTACTTATCAGGTACCGATCGAAGTACGTGCAGACAGAAGACAGGCATTAGCTCTTCGTTGGATTACATTGTACTCTCGTAAAAGAGGCGAGAAAACAATGGAAGAAAGATTAGCAAATGAAATCTTAGATGCAGCCAACAACACAGGCGCATCAGTGAAGAAAAAAGAAGATATGCATAAGATGGCAGAGGCAAATAAAGCATTTGCTCATTACAGATTCTAATTAGGAGGAAAAAACCTTGGCAGGAAGAGAATATCCATTAGATAGAACCAGAAATATCGGTATCATGGCTCACATCGATGCCGGTAAGACTACAACAACAGAACGTATTCTTTACTATACAGGTGTAAATCACAAAATCGGTGATACACATGAAGGTACTGCTACGATGGACTGGATGGCTCAGGAGCAGGAACGTGGTATTACAATCACATCTGCAGCTACCACATGTCACTGGACGCTGCAGGAAAACTGCAAGCCAAAAGCAGGCGCTTTAGAGCATCGTATCAATATCATTGATACTCCAGGACACGTTGACTTTACAGTAGAGGTAGAACGTTCACTTCGTGTACTTGACGGTGCTGTAGGTGTTTTCTGTGCAAAGGGCGGTGTTGAGCCACAGTCAGAAAACGTATGGCGTCAGGCAGACACATACAACGTACCAAGAATGGCTTTCATCAACAAGATGGACATTTTAGGTGCAAACTTCTACGGAGCAGTAGAACAGATCAAAACAAGATTAGGTAAAAATGCAATCTGCATTCAGCTTCCAATCGGAAAAGAAGATGAATTCAAGGGAATCATCGACTTATTTGAAATGAAAGCATACATCTACAATGATGACAAAGGAGATGACATCTCTATTGAAGACATTCCGGCAGATATGGCAGATGACGCAGAACTTTACCGCACAGAATTAGTAGAAAAAATCTGTGAATTAGATGATGATTTGATGATGGCATATTTAGAAGGCGAAGAACCATCTATGGACGAATTAAAAGCAGTTTTAAGAAAAGCTACATGCAGCTGTGAAGCAATTCCGGTATGCTGTGGTACTGCTTACAGAAATAAAGGTGTTCAGAAACTTCTTGATGCAGTTATCGAATTCATGCCATCTCCATTAGATATCGAAGCCATCAAAGGTGTAGATATGGAAGGAAATGACACAGTAAGACATTCTTCTGATGAAGAACCGTTTGCTGCACTTGCATTTAAAATTATGGCTGACCCATTCGTAGGAAAGCTTGCATATTTCAGAGTTTACTCAGGAACAATCAATTCCGGTTCCTACGTATTAAATGCAACAAAAGGCAAAAAAGAACGTGTAGGACGTATCCTTCAGATGCATGCGAACAAGAGAGAGGAACTTTCTAAAGTATACTCTGGTGATATCGCAGCAGCTATCGGATTTAAATATACAACAACAGGTGATACAATCTGTGACGAACAGCATCCGGTTATCCTTGAATCCATGGAATTCCCAGAGCCAGTTATCGAGCTCGCAATCGAGCCTAAGACAAAAGCCTCTCAGGGTAAACTTGGCGAATCTTTAGCAAAACTTGCAGAAGAAGATCCAACATTCCGTGCGCATACAGATCAGGAAACAGGCCAGACAATCATCGCAGGTATGGGTGAACTTCACCTTGAAATCATCGTTGACCGTCTTCTTCGTGAATTTAAAGTAGAAGCTAACGTTGGTGCTCCTCAGGTAGCATACAAAGAAGCAATCACAAAAGAAGTTGAAGTTGACAGCAAGTACGCAAAACAGTCCGGTGGACGTGGACAGTACGGACACTGTAAGGTTAAATTCTCACCAATGGATGCAAACGGTGAAGAGCTTTATAAATTCGAATCTACCGTTGTTGGTGGCGCTATTCCAAAGGAATACATCCCGGCAGTAGGCGAAGGTATCGAAGAAGCTATGAAATCCGGTATCCTCGGAGGATTCCCGGTTGTTGGTGTACACGCTAACGTATATGATGGTTCTTACCATGAAGTCGATTCATCTGAAATGGCATTCCACATTGCAGGTTCTCTTGCATTCAAGGATGCTATGAAGAAAGCAGCTCCTGTACTTCTTGAACCAATCATGAAAGTAGAAGTAACAATGCCAGAAGAATACATGGGTGATGTTATCGGAGATATCAACTCTCGTCGTGGACGTATCGAAGGTATGGATGATCTCGGCGGCGGTAAGATCGTTCGTGGATTCGTACCATTGTCCGAAATGTTCGGATACTCTACAGACTTACGTTCCAGAACACAGGGACGTGGTAACTACTCTATGTTCTTTGAGAAATACGCACAGTGTCCGAAAAATGTACAGGACAAAGTTCTTGCACAGAAAACGGACAAATAGTTATAACGAGAAAGCGGGCAGTCAATACTGAACCGCGTGTATAATAAATTTTGTTAAATCAGGCGGATTTAACAGAGGAAAGCCGATAAGTTTTATGAATTAGGGATTGATTTTTTGGGAAATATCCCATATAATAGAGACATATTGGCAATCAGAGCAAAATTTCTAAAACAAAATAAAAAATATGTTAGGAGGACGTTTAGAAATGGCTAAGGAAAAGTATGTAAGATCGAAACCACATTGTAACATTGGTACAATTGGTCACGTAGACCATGGTAAAACAACATTGACAGCAGCGATCACTGCTACACTTGCTGCAAGAGTAGAGGGTAACGCAGCTGTAGATTTCGCAAATATTGATAAAGCTCCAGAAGAGCGTGAAAGAGGTATCACAATTTCCACAGCTCACGTTGAGTATGAGACAGAGAATAGACATTACGCACACGTTGACTGCCCGGGACATGCTGACTACGTTAAGAACATGATCACTGGTGCTGCTCAGATGGATGGTGCGATCCTTGTTGTAGCTGCTACTGACGGTGTTATGGCTCAGACAAAAGAGCATATCCTTCTTTCCCGTCAGGTAGGTGTTCCTTATATCATCGTATTCATGAACAAATGTGATATGGTGGATGACGAAGAGCTTCTTGAGCTGGTAGAGATGGAGATCACAGAGATCCTTGAGGAGTATGAGTTTACAGATTGTCCGATCATCAAAGGTTCTGCTCTTGGTGCATTGGAAGATCCAAGCAGCAAATGGGGCGACGCTATCATGGAGCTCATGAGCACAGTTGATGAGTATATTCCAGACCCAGAGCGTGACACAGATAAGCCATTTGTAATGCCTGTCGAGGACGTATTCTCTATTACAGGACGTGGTACAGTTGCTACAGGACGTGTAGAGGCTGGTACACTTCACCTCAATGACGAAGTAGAAATCGTTGGTATCAAAGAAGAGACACGTAAGGTTGTTGTAACTGGTATCGAGATGTTCCACAAAGAGCTGGAAGAGGCTCAGGCTGGAGACAATGCTGGTGTACTTCTTCGTGGTGTTCAGAAGAACGAGATCGAGAGAGGACAGGTTCTTTCTCAGCCAGGTTCCCTTACCTGCCACACAAAGTTCACAGCACAGGTTTACGTACTGACTAAGGACGAGGGTGGACGTCATACTCCATTCTTTAACAACTACCGTCCACAGTTCTATTTCCGTACAACGGACGTAACTGGTGTGATCGAGCTTCCAGCTGGTACAGAGATGTGCATGCCTGGTGATAACGTAGAGATGACCATCGAGCTGATTCACCCAATCGCTATGGATCAGGGTCTTACATTCGCTATCCGTGAGGGCGGACGTACAGTAGGTTCTGGTAGGGTTGCTACTATCATTGAGTAATCAGTAAAAAGCTAGATTTTATGGGGCTTTCCGAGAAATCGGGAAGCCCTTTTTGAA
>OFFP01002692.1_pt1 | contig 10130 bp, 9 predicted proteins | sample 1521431 | NCBI WGS metagenome assembly OFFP01 (sample SAMEA3504104, study PRJEB24116) | mouse gut metagenome | biome: mouse gut; feature: mouse-associated habitat; material: faeces | place: Denmark | collected 2011 | reverse complement strand
TCCATGATACCGTTCATGAAATGGCAAGGGATGAGGCAAGACACGGAAAAGCATTCGAGGGACTTCTTAAGAGATACTTCGGCTAAGATGCAAATCGCGTAATATAAGGCTTTTTAAGAGGATGGACAGGTTGTTGTCTGTCCTCTTTTTTGCTTTAAAACAAGGGATTCCCATACCAAAAGTGGTAAAAAAGTGGATACCCTTCTTCTTATTTCACTTCTACAATTTCCATAAAGTGGATACCCTAAATCCTACCTTATTTCCCCCATTCATTAAAGGAGGAAATTAACATGAGCAACAAGAAAGACAGCGGTGTTTATCAATTGGATAATGGTTATTGGGCTTACCGCTTCAAAATCAACATTGACGGTACAACAAAAGAAAAACGCCGCCGAACAGATGAATTTGGTAATCCATTCAAAACAAAGACTTCTGCCGTAAAAGCACGTCAGCAAGCAATTGTGAATGAAAAAGTTAGTGCCGCCGCTCCACAAGTAAAACGACCAAGAAAAAAGGTCAGTGAGGTCTATGATGAATATTGTGAGTTTGGGAGAGCAGGAAAGACGTATGCTACTATCGTTAAACAAGACAGCCTATGGAATAACCATATCAAATCTAAGTTCGGTAAACGTTATGTAGATGATATTTCTGTCGCTGAAATCAATGATTATCTTGCAGAACTGTATTACACCGAAAACAGGGCATACAGCTATACAGAATCATTTCTGAAAATATTTTATCTTATCTTCGGTCAGGCTTATTCTCGTAATTATCTAAATGCAGAGCAGTACGACAAACTCTGTAAGAATAAGGACACCAAAATCCATATGCCAAAAATGAAGATTGATGAGGATACAGTGCCCTATGTAGCGGTAGGACTTACAGCAATGGCGCATAATCTAAAGGACGCAGACATTGATTTCTTTTTTCTCCACAGCCATGTCAGTCGGAATAACATAGAAATGTTAGAAGCTCTATGTGAGGAACTGGAGAATTGTAAGATTCATTTTCATGAGATTTTAGTGCCACATGCAGAGGTCTATTCAGAATTGGCTGAATATGGAACTGGATGGACTGGCGAAGCATATTATTCTTTATGCTCTCATTTGCTTCTGCCTGATGAAATTGACAGGGTTTTATATCTTGACGCAGGTGACACTCTGATAGTCGGTGACATCGCTCCATATTATCATTATGATTTTCAAGGAAAAAGCCTTGTGGCGACGGGTTCAAGGTATAAGCCATATAATGGAAATCTGGAACTATTTAGTGCGGATGACTTAGGGGATTGGAAAGACGGACTTCCTGGAATCCTGAGAGGAATTTTTAATTCAGGTTCATACATGATGAATTTGGACAAGATGAGGAAAGATGAAAGAACGTTAGCGGATTATCAATATTTATCTCTAAAGCTCCGAGAACTCTTTGGAGATGATAACCATAATATCTATTGGGGAGACCAAGGACTTCTATCTGCAACATTTGTAGGTGATGTACGATATTATGGTTTCCCTGAAATACGGAATTTATGGTATATGCCTTATAATTTCTGTCTTTGGTATTATGACAGAATGAATGAAAAACCTAATTATTCTCCTGCAATTCTTCACTTCGCAGGAACAGCCTTTAAACCATGGAACGGTACATATCCCATTTTTACAGAAAGGTTCCAGAAAAAAGAACAATTACATTCCATGAATGAATTAAAAAATGGACAAGCAGGATATTTTTATTTATGGCATGAATACGCTATCATTACAAACACAATTTTAGAAGATATTGGTTATTAGAAGAACTATTTATTTACTTTTTGAAAAGATGGAAGAATAAGTAAGAGAACAGAGAGAGTATACACCTACAATTTAATAAAAATATTTCTAAAATTATAAAAGAAATGTATCATAGCAATACAGGAGATACTTTTACGAGGGGGTATCTCCTATATTTTTATGGCTGTTGTTCCGGTTTGTCGCTCCGCTCCAAGCCGTCACTGTTCTTTATCATAATTCCATGCCATTTAGCTGCTTTTCAACGTATTTCAGAGCGGCGCACGCTTTAAAAGATATACTCTTTAATAATTGCAGTTATGGCACATAACCATTATTTAGCGGCAGATTGATATTGTTTCTGTAGTTGTTTTAGTCGGTCTGCTGTAAATTTTGTTTCCTCAACCCAATCTTTAAATCCCTGTAGGTCATTTTGACTTAAGTATTCATTATATTTTATGGTACATTCAGCAGACCAGTCGTCATAAATCTGTCGGAGGAAATTTCTGTCATATTGCTTCTGGGTACTTGGGTGACTTATCCTACCGCCTTGGAATCCCCTTGCATTATCGCGTACTTCTGCAAATTCTGAATTACTTTTAGCATTGCGTTTCATTATTTCGTTGCACAGGAGCGGCGTATCTTTGTGTTTCAACCTGCAATACTTTTCTGAATTTCTATATTTTGTATAAAATAACCTATGACAGCACTGACATTCATTTATTGTTTTTGATGATGAAAGGTATTTCTGCATGTCCAATATCAGATAGCTGAATGTATCTTGGAGATAGTATGTAGGCAGTGCTTCTCCGTCACTGGTTGTTGTGATTGACATAGGAAACTCCAATTCATTTATTTTGTCCTGCATGGGGTCTGAAAAAGCAAATTCTTTCTTTAAGAGTGTATTTTTTATATGTTCATGCAAGGTCTTATCCGCATAAATCAACGGAATATAAATAGTCGGGTCAGATAAATCAATGTTTGTGGATATTATTTTATTCTTTATTTCAGCTATTAATAATAGGGAAACCATATAGGATTGCATATCATTAAGATATTCCTTTGCAAGTGTCTGTGCCATGGATTTATGCAGAGGTTTTAATATCTGGTCTGCAACGGCACTATTGACTTTGCTGTCGTGATATTTCCTTTTCTGTAAATCCATAGCCATATTCAGATAATGATTATTTTGCAGGAAGTCCGATATGCAGGATAACATTTCATTATAGTCTGTATTTATCAGACTTAACGCAAACATTCCGTATTCTATCCCAATATCCAGTTTTTCTGATACAAGCGTGAAGTGTTTCCCAGTGTCCAATAGTGCGATTCCCAAATTATCCATTTTATCCTCCGTTTATATATATCATTGAAATATGCTTGTATTGCATATATATAAATTTACCGTCTATAGTTTATCATGGTACGTTATCAGTATCAACAGCAGTTATTAAAATGGCTAGCCGATAGCAGGCTGTTGAAATAATTTGAAGGAGGATTTGTTATGAATAACCAAAAGATAGAACAGCTTTTGAAGCGTGAGAAGATTTTTAAATGGCAGGTTGCGCGGAAAATCGGCATACACGAGACAAGCTTTATCCGTTGGTTTCGGGATGAATTGTCACAGGAGCAGATTCAGCGCGTCCTGTCAGCGGTAGAGGAAATTAAGTTAGACAGACTGAAAGTGCAAAAATAATTATGCAGAAGTGACTTATACAGATACTTTTGATTTTTAAATCTTCGGTATATATGCCATCAGCAACAGCAGAGTATATATGTATAGATTACACTGGAAAGGCGTAAAACCAAGGGTTTTCCGCTTGTCCAGTAGATATAAAGATAATGGTTTTTGAGGGTGTATAGACATAGTATAAGTCAACCAATGCAGGAGGTTTGATATGCATACATTTGAAGTGAGTTGCAATATTCCTCCGAGTGTCTACCGCTATTTACATGATAATCTTCCGAACCTTGTAAACGTGAGCCAGTGTGTAGAGCGGACAAACTATTATTCTGCAAAAGGAGTTACGCAGATAGAACTAAGGATTCATGAATATTTCAAGTATGGCGTGCGATTACAAAAGTATTTTCTTATATTGCGGTGCAACCCATCAATCATTATGGGGGATGGAAAAGTATTCTTATTGGATATGGAAAAATATACTTCTGCTGAAGTACTAGCAAAATTACAGAAACGCATTCATGAAATCAATGAAATGCGATATGTCAGACTGGACAAACAGCCAGTAAGCATATTTTCAGCAAACAGAGCAGATGTAGCAAAGGATATACGTGTTGATTTTCCACAGCTTGTTATTTGGCTTTGTAACATGAGTTTTCCGTTTAAGTATCACAATATGGAAAGAAAACCAATCCGCAAGGATAGAGATATGCTGTATATTGAAAGCTGTTGTTTTTCCAATGGTTCAAGAGAAATTAATATTTACCATAAGTTTATCGAACTGATAAACAACCATAAAATGATACCGTCACCAGAAGAAGAGCGGATACAGAGGACGGTAAGACTGGAAATACAAATTAGAAAACGTGGCATTTATAATATGAAATTGCAAACAAAACGTTCAATCAAGCCATTTTTAGAAAAAGATTTTTGCGCCGAGTATCTCAAAAAAGAAATCCGCTCTATATTCGGCACATATAGATTTGTCAGCAGAAAAAAGGCGGTTGATATCATTAATAATAGTCAATATAAACTGTATGATAAGTCGGTTATGCTATCCATTATCAATATGATACATCAGTTTCGGGGGCTGTATGAACTGGAAAAGTCGATTGATGATGTAAATATTAATACGCCGCTCCAATATGGAGATTTAAAAACATTTCGGACACGTTGGTTAAAGAAGTTTTATAGACTTGGCATATCGCCTGTTGTATTGCCCGATGTTCTGAATATTGATGAAATGCCGAGTATTTATGAATTGCTGACAAACAATTAAGTGCCTACGGCGGCATGTAGGAATTACAAAGTTATTATCCGGTACAATGCTTGTGCATTGTACCGAGCGAAGCAAAGGGAAATTACAGAAAGGAGTAAAATAATGAAAAGAACTGATAGTGGTATAGATACAAATAGCCTCGCCATTAATACCAATACATTAATGAAAATTCTGAATTGTGGACGATATACAGCGATAAAGATTGGTGATAATGCAGGGGCAAGAGTTTCCATAGGTAAAAGAGTATTATGGAATATGAAAAAGATTCAAAAATATCTTGATGATATTGCTGAATAGAATAACTTTAAGAAAGGAGTGATAATAGAAATTATTGTTTCTAAATTACTGCAAGAGAAGTTAAGAGCCACCGACCAAAGTAAACTCTTAACTTCTACAACAAACAGAGGAATACCCCTGTGTACTTACTATAGCATACATGGGTATTTCTTTCTACTAAATTTGAAAGGAGTATACAGTATGGCAACAAAAAGTGAAAAGAAATTACCATCAGGTATTACATTACGAAAAGACGGAACATATATGGGAAGATTTTATTATCATGGTGAAAGAAATTATGTTTACGGAAAGAATTTAAAAGAAGTAGTTAAAAAACTTGAAGATTTACGGTATGAAATGAAGCATGGAATGTATGCAAAAGCACAAAATTTATCACTTGATTCATGGTTTGATTTATGGATGAAAGATTATAAGAAAAACATACTCAAAGTAGGTACATATGAGATATACCGCAATCAATATGATTACTATATTCGGAGTAAATTGGGTAAGAAAATGCTTGTAGATATTCGTCCAGAACATATCAATAGATTGTATAACGATTTAGTAGAAAAAGATTTTGCAACAGGAAGTATTAAACTTGTATCTGCAATGCTTAATGGTTGTTTTAAACAAGCAGAACGGAACGGAATTATTTCAAAGAATCCTGTTCCGCTTGTTAATATCCCAAAAGGGAAAGCGAGAAAAGAACGTGTTGTATTTACGCCCGAACAGCAAGAACTTTTTATTGGATATTCAGAACAAAGTTATTTACATGATTTCTTTTTGTTGGCATTAATGACAGGTATGCGCAATGGAGAATTAAGAGGTCTGAGATGGAGCGATATTGATTTTAAAAAGAAAATTATTCATGTAAATCACACATTGGTATACACCAAGGAAAAAGGGTATTTTCTTGATACGCCCAAAACTAAAACATCAAAAAGAGATATACCTATGTTGGGACAATGCTATAATCTTTTAAAGCGTATGCAAGCCAATTACAACGATAGTAAGGTTGTTAGTATTAATCAGGAGGATTTAATATTTACGGTATGTGACGGTAAGGAACTTTCAAGAGATAGAGTTACAATAGAACTAAATAAGATTACCAAGTTAATGCAGGCAGATAATATTGAGATTGAACACATTACTTGTCATTGTCTTAGACATACATTTGCAACCAGAGCCATTGAACAGGGTATGCATCCGCAAGTTCTTAAAACCATAATGGGGCACAGTAGCTTAGCTATGACAATGGATTTATATTCTCATGTGTTGCCGAATACAAAAAATGAGGAAATGCAGAAGTTAGCCAGCATATTTTAAAAAAGCTATAATATCCCGATATTTGAGATATTACAGCTTTATTTTTTACACCAATACCACACCAATTTTACACCAATCATAGTAACACACTATGAAGTACTATAAAGCTAAGGTACTGTATTTACGGCAGTTATGGCATTTTATGAATTAAGATAAAGTCTAAACTCTAAAAGTTTTGTTTTACGTGTGGAAGGTCTCGAACACACGCGCCTTAGCGGGCAGCAAAGATATCCGGCGGATGTCTTTGCTGTCTTCCCGTAACGCCGGGAATCGGCGGCAAGCCCAATAAGACCTTGGTTTTTGCGGGCTTTGCAACGAATGAAAGTATAGCATGGTTTTAATTGAAAATCAAGGTTTGTCTGAAATACTATTGAATCATCCGGCCGAAGTTGTTATACTTTATAAAATGGTCATAGATATAATAGAATGCAGACGATTCACAAATACGGTATCGCATGTTATCAAAAACATGCCGAATATCATACGGTATGGAAAGTGTGTGACGCGATCATTAAAAATGCGGGCGTGGTATACGAATATACACACTGTCCCGGTTTTATCCTGATGGCAGCAGAAGGAGAACGCCTATGAATACCATAAATATCCCTGTCGGGACCTCTAACTTTGCCGAGATCAGAAGAAAAGGCAGCTACTTTATTGATAAGTCCTCTCTGATTGAGCAATTATTAAAAACACAAAGTACAAAAGTCACATTGATCACACGGCCCCGCCGTTTCGGAAAAACACTTGGTATGAGTATGCTGTCAGAATTTTTTGACATACAGAAAAACAGCCGTGCCTTATTCGAGGGGCTGTCTGTTATGAAAAATAAAGGGCTCTGCAGGCAATGGATGAATCAATATCCCACATTGTTTCTGTCGTTTCGAAGTGTGGACGGGCTGAACTTTTCCGGCGCATATGCGCAGCTCGCATCTGTCATTGCCGAACTGTACAAAAAGCACATTTACCTGACAGAAAGCGAGGGTATCCAGCCTCTGGACAAAGAGCAGTTTCACAGAACAGCAGCGGAAAAAGCAGATCTAAAAGGCGTCAAAAACAGTTTGCTTAAGCTGACGCAGCTTATGGAATTGCACTACCAAAAACCTGTAATCCTGATCATTGATGAATATGATGTCCCACTGGCTAAGGCAAGCGAAAAAGGATACTATCGTGAAATGCAGGATGCCATAAAGGGGGTCATGCAGGTCATTAAGGATAATAATTCACTGGAGTTTGCAGTGATTACAGGCTGTCTTCAAATTGCAAAAGAAAGTATTTTCACTGGAACGAATAATTTTGTATCGGATACCATTTCCGACACGCAGCTCAATGAATACTTCGGTTTCACACAGGACGAAGTCAACCGTCTGCTTGCGGATACGGGTCTTGCGCCTTATGCGGAGGAAATCAGGGAATGGTACGACGGATACCATTTCGGAGATTTCGACGTTTACTGTCCATGGGATGTGATGAACCATGTGCAGAACCTGCTTCTGAATCCCGACTCAAAGCCTAAGAATTTCTGGGAAAATACGAGTGATAATTCCATCATCCGTACCTTTTTAAAAAGAACGGATTTTGATATAAATGACAAATTTGAAACCTTGCTCGCCGGGGAATATATCGTGGAGCCCATTGAAGAAAATCTTACCTATGACGTACTGGAAAGTTCGGAAGAAAATCTATGGAGCCTTCTGTATCTGACGGGTTATCTGACAAGGCTGCGCCCGGATGAGATTCCCGGCCTGCGGCTGCTGCCCGGTCATTACGCGCTGAAGGTTCCCAACAAAGAGGTTCTCGGAATTTTCAAAAAAAGCGTCAAAGCATGGCTGATGGAAACCACCGCCCAAAAAGACCGGAATGAATTATTTGCGGCATTGTGGGATGAAAATGCACAGCGGCTGACCGAGCTGATCTCAGATCTGCTGTTTGATACCATCAGCTACCATGATTATGCCGAGAGCTTTTACCATGCATTTCTGACCGGGTTGTTTTCCAGCGCAGGGTATCGTGTGGAATCCAATTATGAAAATGGCCTTGGGCGTTCCGATCTTGTTGTAAAAGACCGAAGAAACCGCAGAGCCGTTGTGCTGGAGGCAAATCGCACGTATTATGAAGATCAGATGGAGAATGCATGCGAAGAAGCGCTCTCCCAGATCAGGGAGAAACAATATGCAGAAAAAGTGGAACGCGATGGATATAAAAAGGCGGGCCGGCTGGGGCTTGCATTTTTCCAGAAGAAATGTCTGGTAAAAAAGGGATGAGCAGAGGGCGGCGTCAGTAGACACAAGAATTGTGGAATGGAATTAATCTCATACCTATTTTGGCCCCCTATATCATTTATAATTATGGAGATAATAAAGTGCTTTCAGTTTCACCACAGACGGGAAAAGATAAAAGGGTTTTTGTTAATAGTAATTTTTACCAAGATCAAAACCTGATGTTTGTGCATAATTACATTATTCAGTTGTCAAGGTACTTACTTTCTTAAGTTGACCACATTGACCGCTACGCCTCATTCTAATGGGTACCGGATTAGTAGGAGGAAAACGAATTTTATGACACTGTTTAAGGCACTTCCGGGTCATGAAGGGGTTATGCCGGTACTTGCCATGAAGGACACAGTTTACCGCAGCGAAAACGGGACAAGGGTGGACGGTCTGTTGGAGCGGAAACAAATCTACGCTGGACAGGCGCCGGAGTTGTTTGTTTTAGAAAAGTATTATCTGGCTAATCAAGTTCTTATGCCGGAACAGCTTATGAAGGTCAGTGGTTCGGCAGAGCCTGCTGTACTGGCAGGGATGGATATTGTCATGATACCGGGGGATGAGGATAATATTAAGGTGACCACAGATGCGGATATGCGCAGGTTTCTTGAACAAGTGAAAAGCCTTTTTTGAAGATATGTGTTCTGCAGCTGTGGATTCTCAAGCCCGGTAAAGCAGACTCTATAGATTTGTATAGAAAAAAGAAGCTGCCCCCCGGCAGCTCCTTTTTTCACGCGCTCAATTTTACGAAAATATCTTTTTAAGTCTCTCCAAAATCCTGAAGTTTCTGACCGAATACTGTTCAGTAACTGACTGGTCGCAGTACATGTAGCGCTCTTCACGCATCCATTCCGGAATCTCTGTACATCTCGGGGTTTCCATTGCCGCACTAAATGTAATCATAAAAAACGCCTCCTTTTGATTGAATTTTTTGATTCTTTTCCGTTCCTCTTCTTATCTGTATCATAGCATAATCACAGAATTTTCCAATGGATTGTAAATCTAAAAAAAGAATAAAAATATGTGCTCTTAGTACAAAGAATGTTATAATCATAGAAAGATAAACTGAAAATTCATCAAAAAAGTGATCGTTCAGTACAGCTATACTCGGTTACAGTGCCGTTTATATGAAAACACAGTGAACACAAAGGAGTGAAATAATGGGTTTTACAATACAGGACATGATGCTGATTTCACAGGAGCAATACAAGATGCAGTTCATAGCCGGCGAACAGGGATGGTCCAACTCCATCAGCTGGGTTCATATGGTGGAAGACACGGTGATCATCCGGTATTTTTGGGGAAAAGAGCTTGCGGTCACAACCGGGCTTGGATTCGACACGACGGAAAAGCTGCAGAAGCTGATTGAGGATCTGATCCGCCGCCATGCGGCCGGGCTGATCATCAACACGGGAAATTACATTTCCGAGATTCCGCGTCATCTCATTGATTACTGCAATGAAAATGATTTTCCGCTTCTGACCATCCCCTGGGAAATCCATTTGACGGATGTGATCAAGGACTTCAGCCTC
>OFFP01002689.1_pt1 | contig 10146 bp, 9 predicted proteins | sample 1521431 | NCBI WGS metagenome assembly OFFP01 (sample SAMEA3504104, study PRJEB24116) | mouse gut metagenome | biome: mouse gut; feature: mouse-associated habitat; material: faeces | place: Denmark | collected 2011 | reverse complement strand
CCACAGCGGCAGCGTCAACAGCCGAACCGTGACGGAAAGCACGTTTGAACGGGTTATAGTCAATGGAGCCGTGGAATTTTTCTTCGGCGCCGTTTTTCTTGATATATGCCACCAGCGCACGGGCAAGGTCGAGTGCCTTGCGGGGGCAGGTGTTGAAGTTGATTTCAACCTTTTCAAGGTCGATGCCTCCGAGAACTGTTGCAACAGCATCCTCGGTCGGTTCCTTCAGGTTGAATCCCAAGGAATTCACACCCTTCTGAAGCACGTCGAGGGCAATTTTGTTTGCCTCGGCGGGGTCAGCGGCGAGAATCTCCTGACGGGTAAGCCAATGGTTGTTGTCACGGGTTCCGCGCACATAGGGGAACTCACCGGGAAGGGAATCCGTGGTCTTGAGTTCTGCAATATCCTGACGCTGGTACATCGGCTGGACATCGAAGCCCTCGTTAGTGCGCCACACCAGTTTTTTCTCAAAGGGTACACCCTTGAGGTCGGCATCCACCTTCGCGCGCCATGTTTCATAGCTCACGGGCGGAAACTGAGTGAACAGTTTTTCTTTGTTATCTGCCATGGTTAGGTATAAAAATAGTTTGGGTTATATTTCACATGGTTATTAGACACGAATCAACGGCCGACTGAAAGCCTATAGGCCATCAATCACCGCCAAAATTACTAATTATTAATGAAACTTCATCATTTTAACAGCAAATTTTTGCCATATTCACACTGCCATAATTTATGAGAGGATATACCGCCATGCCCTTTGCTCCGGCTCACCCAGCGCAGACATAGCCATCAGCCACTTCAGCCCATGCGCAATAACGCTTAATCAGGCAACCATATCCAAAACATACGCATACTCATCCATTCAACCGGCCATCAAAAAGAAACCGGAAATGGATAGAGATAAATAGCATTATCACTACCTTTGCAAACGCATTACAAAAAATCGGACATGGCAAGTTTCCTGCAAATTGAAAATCTGACCAAAAGCTACGGCGACCGTGTGCTGTTCGCCGATGTAACCTTCGGGGTAAACGAGGGTGACAAGATAGGGCTTATCGCTAAAAACGGCATGGGTAAAACCACGCTGCTGCGCTGCATAGCCGGAACAGAGGGCTATGACAGCGGCTCTGTCGTGTTCCGCAACGGGTTAAAGACCGGCTTTTTAGAACAGATTCCCAATCTTGACAACGATAAAAGCGTGCTTGAAACCTGCATTGCCGACAATGGCAAAATAACTGAGGCAATCGATACCTACGAACATGCCCTGTCAAGCAACGATGCCAGGGCAATTACAGCGGCCAGCGAACTGATGGACGCCGCCCAGGCGTGGGATTATGAGGACAGGCTCAAACAAATGCTGTCGCAACTCGGCATTTCCGACCTCACACAACCCGTAGGCCAGCTCTCAGGAGGGCAGAAAAAACGTGTGGCACTCGCAAAAATCATACTTGAAAGCCCCCAGCTTATCATACTCGACGAACCGACCAACCACCTTGACCTCGACATGCGTCAGGCACTCACCGAAGCATTAATCGAGTTCGAAGGCGCGCTGGTTGTCGTCTCGCACGACCGTCATTTGCTGCGTTCCACCACTGACGATCTCTACCTGGTTCACGATCGTAAAGTCGAACCGTTCGACGGCGATCTGGAAGATTATCAACAGTGGCTGAGCGACGTACAAAAGCAGGAAAACCAGACCGACGAAGCGCCAAAAGAGAACGCGAACAGCGCCCAGGCACGTAAAGATCAGAAGCGTCGGGAAGCGGAGCTGCGTGCGCAAACCCAGCCACTGCGTAAAGAGATTGCCCGTCTGGAAAAAGAGATGGAGAAGCTGAACGCGCAACTGGCGCAGGCGGAAGAGAAACTCGGCGACAGCGAACTGTACGATCAAAACCGTAAAGCGGAGTTGACCGCCTGCCTGCAACAGCAAGCCAGCGCCAAATCCGGCCTGGAAGAGTGCGAAATGGCATGGCTGGAAGCCCAGGAGCAGCTTGAGCAGATGCTGCTGGAAGGCCAAAGCAACTGATGGCGCAGATAACAACGACCGATGCCAATGAATTTAGCAGCAGTGCTAAATTCACCCCTATGCGCGGCTTTAGCAATTGTCACCTACAAACCATGCTGCCGCGTCTGTTCCGTCGCAAGGTGAAATTCACCCCGTACTGGCAGCGGCTGGAGTTGCCCGACGGCGATTTTGTCGATCTCGCGTGGAGTGAAGATCCTGCACAGGCGCGGCATAAACCGCGTTTAGTGGTATTTCACGGGCTGGAAGGCAGTCTCAATAGCCCTTACGCTCACGGTCTGGTTGAGGCGGCGCAAAAGCGCGGCTGGCTGGGCGTGGTGATGCATTTTCGCGGATGCAGCGGTGAACCAAACCGTATGCACCGCATTTACCATTCGGGCGAAACCGAAGACGCCAGTTGGTTTTTACGCTGGCTGCAACGCGAGTTTGGTCATGCGCCAACGGCTGCCGTCGGCTATTCGCTCGGCGGTAATATGCTGGCCTGTTTGCTGGCAAAAGAAGGCAATGATCTCCCGATTGATGCGGCAGTGATTGTCTCTGCGCCGTTTATGCTGGAGGCCTGTAGTTACCATATGGAAAAGGGCTTTTCCCGCATTTATCAGCGTTACTTGCTGAACCTGTTAAAAGCCAATGCCGCGCGCAAGCTGGCAGCCTACCCCGGAACACTGCCGATTAATCTCACGCAGTTAAAATCGGTACGTCGCATCCGTGAATTTGACGATCTCATCACCGCCAGAATTCACGGCTACGCTGACGCTATCGACTATTATCGTCAGTGTAGCGCCATGCCGATGCTCAATCGGATAGCCAAACCGACACTGATTATTCACGCCAAAGACGATCCGTTTATGGATCATCAGGTGATCCCGAAACCGGAAAGTCTCCCCCCGCAGGTGGAGTATCAGCTGACTGAACATGGCGGTCATGTTGGCTTTATTGGCGGTACATTACTTCATCCGCAAATGTGGCTGGAGTCACGCATTCCTGACTGGTTAACAACGTATCTGGAGGCGAAATCATGTTGATTCCGTGGCAAGACCTCTCCCCCGAAACGCTGGAAAATTTAATTGAAAGCTTTGTGTTACGTGAAGGCACCGATTATGGTGAACATGAGCGTACACTTGAACAGAAAGTCGCCGACGTCAAACGCCAGCTACAGTGCGGAGAAGCGGTGCTGGTATGGTCGGAGCTGCACGAAACGGTCAATATCATGCCGCGCAGTCAGTTTCGCGAATAACCTGCAACCGTCGGCGGACGAGATAATAATGATAGCTAAGTCATGGAGTTACTATGTCTGCCAAACATCCGGTCATTGCGGTAACAGGATCCAGCGGTGCGGGGACCACCACCACCAGCCTCGCGTTTCGTAAAATATTCGCACAGTTAAATCTGCATGCAGCCGAGGTGGAAGGCGACAGTTTTCACCGTTATACCCGCCCGGAAATGGACATGGCGATCCGCAAAGCGCGCGACGCCGGGCGGCATATCAGCTACTTCGGCCCCGAAGCGAACGACTTCGGCCTTCTGGAACAAACCTTCATTGAATACGGTCAGAGCGGCAAAGGGAAATCTCGCAAATATCTGCATACCTACGATGAAGCCGTACCGTGGAATCAGGTACCGGGGACATTCACCCCCTGGCAATCTTTACCGGAACCCACTGATGTACTGTTTTATGAAGGTTTACACGGCGGCGTAGTCACGCCACAGCATAACGTTGCGCAGCATGTGGACTTACTGGTCGGCGTGGTGCCTATCGTTAACCTTGAGTGGATTCAAAAACTGATCCGTGACACCAGCGAGCGCGGGCACTCACGAGAAGCAGTGATGGACTCGGTAGTGCGTTCAATGGAAGACTATATCAACTACATCACACCGCAGTTTTCCCGCACCCATCTTAACTTCCAGCGCGTTCCCACCGTCGACACCTCAAACCCGTTCGCGGCAAAAGGTATCCCGTCGCTGGATGAAAGCTTTGTGGTGATCCATTTTCGTAATCTGGAAGGGATCGATTTCCCCTGGCTGCTGGCGATGTTGCAAGGCTCATTCATTTCCCACATCAATACGTTAGTGGTGCCTGGCGGCAAAATGGGTCTGGCAATGGAATTAATTATGCTGCCGCTGGTGCAACGATTGATGGAAGGAAAGAAAATCGAGTAACGCTGCTATTACGCCGGATAAAATACTATCCGGCTTCACAACGGGATAGTTAAATCACGCGGCAACCACTTCATACGAGTGAGTAATATTCACCGCTTTTTCCAGCATCAGCGCCACTGAACAATATTTCTCGGCAGAGAGATCAACCGCACGCGCAACCGCTGCGTCTTTCAGGTCGCGACCGGTGACGATAAAATGCAGATTAATGTGCGTAAACAGGCGTGGTGCCTCTTCGCGGCGCTCAGAGGTCAATTTTACTTCACAATCGACCACATCCTGACGCCCTTTTTGCAGGATAGAAACCACATCGATGGCACTGCAACCACCCGCCGCCATCAACACCATTTCCATCGGGCTTGGTGCTTTATCGCCTGAGTTGCCGTCCATTAAAATCTGGTGACCAGAGGCGGATTCGCCCAGAAAAGTTAACCCTTCGACCCACTTCACTCGCGCTTGCATTTTTGCTACTCCACTGCGTCAATTTTCCTGACAGAGTACGCGTACTAACCAAATCGCGCAACGGAAGGCGACCTGGGTCATGCTGAAGCGAGACACCAGGAGACACAAAGCGAAAGCTATGCTAAAACAGTCAGGATGCTACAGTAATATATTGATGTACTGCATGTATGCAAAGGACGCCACATTACCGTGCAGTACAGTTGATAGCCCCTTCCCAGGTAGCGGGAAGCATATTTCGGCAATCCAGAGACAGCGGCGTTATCTGGCTCTGGAGAAAGCTTATAACAGAGGATAACCGCGCATGGTGCTTGGCAAACCGCAAACAGACCCGACTCTCGAATGGTTCTTGTCTCATTGCCACATTCATAAGTACCCATCCAAGAGCACGCTTATTCACCAGGGTGAAAAAGCGGAAACGCTGTACTACATCGTTAAAGGCTCTGTGGCAGTGCTGATCAAAGACGAAGAGGGTAAAGAAATGATCCTCTCCTATCTGAATCAGGGTGATTTTATTGGCGAACTGGGCCTGTTTGAAGAGGGCCAGGAACGTAGCGCATGGGTACGTGCGAAAACCGCCTGTGAAGTGGCTGAAATTTCGTACAAAAAATTTCGCCAATTGATTCAGGTAAACCCGGACATTCTGATGCGTCTGTCTGCACAGATGGCGCGTCGTCTGCAAGTCACTTCAGAGAAAGTGGGCAACCTGGCGTTCCTCGACGTGACGGGCCGCATTGCACAGACTCTGCTGAATCTGGCAAAACAACCGGATGCTATGACTCACCCGGACGGTATGCAAATCAAAATTACCCGTCAGGAAATCGGTCAGATTGTCGGCTGTTCTCGTGAAACCGTGGGACGCATTCTGAAGATGCTGGAAGATCAGAACCTGATCTCCGCACACGGTAAAACCATCGTCGTTTACGGCACTCGTTAATCCCGTCAGAGTGGCGCGTTACCTGGTAGCGCGCCATTTTGTTTCCCCCGATGTGGCGCAGACTGATTTATCACCCCGATATCAACTATGCACTTCGACAAACGCTGGTGCTATGTTTGCCCGTGGTCGTTGGGTTAATGCTTGGCGAATTACGATTCGGTCTGCTCTTCTCCCTCGTTCCTGCCTGTTGCAATATTGCGGGCCTTGATACGCCTCATAAACGTTTTTTCAAACGCTTAATCATTGGTGCGTCGCTGTTTGCCACCTGTAGCTTGCTGACACAGGTGCTACTGGCAAAAGATGTTCCCCTGCCCTTTTTGCTGACCGGATTAACGCTGGTACTTGGCGTCACTGCTGAGCTGGGGCCATTGCACGCAAAATTGCTTCCCGCATCGCTGCTCGCCGCCATTTTTACCCTCAGTCTGGCGGGATACATGCCGGTCTGGGAACCGTTGCTCATCTATGCGCTGGGCACTTTGTGGTACGGATTGTTTAACTGGTTTTGGTTCTGGATCTGGCGCGAACAACCGCTACGCGAGTCACTAAGTCTGCTGTACCGTGAACTGGCAGATTACTGTGAAGCCAAATACAGCCTGCTTACCCAGCACACCGACCCTGAAAAAGCGCTGCCGCCGCTGCTGGTGCGCCAGCAAAAAGCGGTCGATTTAATTACCCAGTGCTATCAGCAAATGCATATGCTTTCCGCGCAAAATAATACCGATTACAAGCGGATGCTGCGTATTTTCCAGGAGGCGCTGGATTTGCAGGAACATATTTCGGTCAGTTTGCATCAGCCGGAAGAGGTGCAAAAGCTGGTCGAGCGTAGCCATGCGGAAGAAGTTATCCGCTGGAATGCGCAAACCGTCGCCACTCGCCTGCGCGTGCTGGCTGATGACATTCTTTACCATCGCCTGCCAACGCGTTTTACGATGGAAAAGCAAATTGGCGCACTGGAAAAAATCGCCCGCCAACACCCGGATAATCCGGTTGGGCAATTCTGCTACTGGCATTTCAGCCGCATTGCTCGTGTGCTGCGCACCCAAAAACCGCTCTATGCCCGTGACTTACTGGCCGATAAACAGCGGCGAATGCCATTACTTCCGGCGCTGAAAAGTTATCTGTCACTAAAGTCTCCAGCGCTACGCAATGCCGGACGACTCAGTGTGATGTTAAGCGTTGCCAGCCTGATGGGCACCGCGCTTCATCTGCCGAAGTCGTACTGGATCCTGATGACAGTATTGCTGGTGACGCAAAATGGCTATGGCGCAACCCGTCTGAGGATTGTAAATCGCTCCGTGGGAACCGTGGTCGGGTTAATCATTGCAGGCGTGACGCTACACTTTAAAATTCCCGAAGGTTACACCCTGACCTTGATGCTGATTACCACCCTCGCCAGCTACCTGATATTGCGCAAAAACTACGGCTGGGCGACGGTCGGTTTTACTATTACCGCAGTGTATACCCTGCAACTGTTGTGGCTGAACGGTGAGCAGTACATCCTTCCGCGTCTTATCGATACCATTATTGGTTGTTTAATTGCTTTCGGCGGTACTGTCTGGCTGTGGCCGCAGTGGCAGAGCGGGTTATTGCGTAAGAACGCCCATGACGCTTTAGAAGCCTATCAGGACGCGATTCGCTTGATTCTGAGCGAGGACCCGCAACCTACGCCACTGGCCTGGCAGCGAATGCGGGTAAATCAGGCGCATAACACTCTGTATAACTCATTGAATCAGGCGATGCAGGAACCGGCGTTTAACAGCCATTATCTGGCAGATATGAAACTGTGGGTAACGCACAGCCAGTTTATTGTTGAGCATATTAATGCCATGACCACGCTGGCGCGGGAACACCGGGCATTGCCACCGGAACTGGTACAAGAGTATTTACAGTCTTGTGAAATCGCCATTCAGCGTTGTCAGCAGCGACTGGAGTATGACGAACCGGGTAGTTCTGGCGATGCCAATATCATGGATGCGCCGGAGATGCAGCCGCACGAAGGCGCGGCAGGTACGCTGGAGCAGCATTTACAACGGGTTATTGGTCATCTGAACACCATGCACACCATTTCGTCGATGGCATGGCGGCAGCGACCGCATCACGGGATTTGGCTGAGTCGCAAGTTGCGGGATTCGAAGGCGTAATACAGGCTAAACCATCGGATGAGGTGTTCACGCCGCATCCGACATCTTTTGCCTGATGCGACGCTGACGCGTCTTATTTACGCCCCAATCACCTTCGCCACCGCGTGGGCGAAACGATGCATCCCTTCATCAATATCCGCATCTTCCACCACCAGCGACGGCGCAAAACGCATCACATCAGGCCCGGCATTCAGCACCATTACGCCTTCCTCTGCACCCGCATACAGGAAATCACGCGCCCGACCTTTGTACTGTAGTTTCAGCTCTGCGCCAATCAACAGCCCCATACCGCGAATATCGCTAAACACATCGTACTGCTGATCGATCTTCTGCAAATGGTCAACAAAACGCTGGCGTTTCGCCTGAATACCTTCCAGCACTTCAGGGGTATTGATGATATCAAACGCTGCGCCCGCTACTGCACAGGCCAGAGGATTACCGCCGTAGGTGGAACCGTGAGAACCAGGATGAAACGCGGAAGCAATCTCCGCCGTGGTCAGCATGGCGCTAACCGGGAAGCCGCCGCCTAGCGCTTTCGCAGAGGTCAGAATATCCGGCGTCACGCCGTAGTGCATATAAGCAAACAGATCGCCGGTCCGCCCCATCCCGCACTGCACTTCATCAAACACCAATAATGCCTGATGTTGATCGCACAGCTCGCGCAAGCCCTGCAAAAACTCTGGCGTCGCTGCCGTCACGCCGCCCTCGCCCTGAATCGGCTCAACCACCACCGCACAGGTATGGTCATCCATCACGGCTTTTACTGCGTGAAGATCGTTAAAAGGCACGTGGATGATGTCTGCCGGTTTTGGCCCAAAGCCGTCGGAATATTTTGGCTGCCCACCCACCGAAACGGTAAACAGCGAGCGACCATGAAAAGCGTTATGGAAGGCAATAATTTTGGTTTTGAACGGGCTATGACGCACACAGGCGTAATGGCGTGCCAGTTTAAAGGCGGTTTCGTTAGCTTCCGTGCCGGAGTTCATAAACACCACGCGTTCGGCAAACGTTGCCTCAATCAGTTTACGGCCAAGACGCAGCGCCGGCTCATTGGTGAAAACGTTACTAATATGCCACAGAGTTTCGCCCTGGGTTTTTAACGCGTTCACCAGCGCAGGATGGCAATGGCCCAACGCCGTAACTGCAATGCCACCCGCGAAATCGACATACTCCTTGCCCTGTTGATCCCAGATTCGGCTGCCCTGACCTTTTACCGGAATAAACTCTGCCGGAGCATAAATCGGCAGAATCACTTCATCGAAAGTCGCGCGTGTAATTGCTGTTTGTTCAATTGCCATCTCATGATCACCCTGTTACGCATAAATAAATATGAAATTATAATCACAAAATATGCATAAAAAATCACTGAATGGCAATCAGAAATCAGCGATGCAGAAAATTAGCCAGCAGTTGATGTCCTTGTTCGCTAAGAATACTTTCTGGATGGAATTGCACACCTTCCAGATCCCACTGGCGATGGCGAATCCCCATAATCTCGCGGGTTTCGCTCCAGGCCGTCACTTCAAAGCACTCCGGTAATGAGTCAGGTTCCACCACCAGCGAATGGTAGCGTGTCACGGTGAGTGGATTTGCCAGCCCCTTAAATACGCCCACACCATTATGTGTAATCGGCGAGGTTTTGCCGTGCATGACCTTTGCGGCGCGCACAACTTTGCCGCCAAATGCCTGCGCCATTGCCTGATGACCGAGGCAGACGCCAAGAATCGGCAAGCGTCCGGCATAGTGACGAATAACGTCAAGGGAGATCCCGGCTTCATCTGGCGTACAGGGGCCGGGTGAGATGACAATTTTTTGTGGTTTAAGGGCGTCGATATCCGCCAACGTCAACGCATCGTTGCGCTTAACCAACACATCCGCCCCCAGTTCACAAAAGTACTGGTAGAGGTTCCAGGTAAAAGAATCGTAGTTATCAATAAGCAGGATCATGGCGGCTCCGGTACGAAAGAACCGCGCTATTTTACTCAGATTCCCCGGCTTCGCTTACCACTTTGCTAAATATCATCTGCAGCGCGGTGAGATCCCCCATTGCCCCATTCTGATTTGCCTGATTCCAGGCCTCTTTTTCAATACCCTGCCAGCTCAGTTGATATCCGGCATGAATCGCCAGTTGCTCGAAGAAGATCCGCTGTGCCAAACCACTTCCCACCCGGAAGGGATGCAGCACGTTGATTTCACAATAGTAATGCGCCAGCCGCTCGACGAACTTCGCTTTCTCCAGGCCAACCAGATAACCTTCTTCCTCCAGATCCTGCATCAGGGCATTGCCCTCTTTTTCGATATAAGCAAAGTGGCAGAACGGCGTATCGCCCTGATAAATATCGACTTCGCGCAGTTGCCCCGCCCAGTCGAAAATATCCTGATACAACTGGCGATGAAGAGTACGCAAATGCGGTAAACCCCGAACC
>OFFP01002686.1_pt1 | contig 10156 bp, 8 predicted proteins | sample 1521431 | NCBI WGS metagenome assembly OFFP01 (sample SAMEA3504104, study PRJEB24116) | mouse gut metagenome | biome: mouse gut; feature: mouse-associated habitat; material: faeces | place: Denmark | collected 2011 | reverse complement strand
ATTTGTGGAGTAATATATATGAATTAGCGCGGACACAGAATGATCAATTATTAAAAACTTTACAGAATGGGTTTAAATACATTGAGAATGAGTCGTTTGAAAGCAGATTTCGGGGGTTATTTTCAGAGGTAAACCTTGATTCCGATAAGCTTGGAAAAAATTATAGTGATCGAAATGACTTGCTGTGTTTGGTTATAACCGAAATCGCAAACGGACTTTCGGAATTCCCAAATGAAACAGATCTTCTGGGGGATGCCTATGAGTATTTGATCGGTCAGTTTGCTGCTGGCTCCGGTAAAAAAGCGGGCGAATTCTATACCCCGCAGCAGGTTTCAACCATCCTGTCCCGGATTGTTTCTCTTGACGGTCAAGATCCCAGCACTGGAAAAAAGAGCAAGCTGAGGAATGTACTTGATTTTGCCTGCGGCTCAGGTTCTCTGTTAATCAATGTGCGAAAACAATTTGGCGCAAAGGATACGGTTCGGATCTATGGGCAGGAAAAAAACATTACCACCTACAATCTTGCTCGTATGAATATGCTGCTTCATGGCTTGAAAGATACTGAATTTCAGATTTATCATGGTGATTCTCTGCTGAACGATTGGAATATTTTGAATGAAATGAATCCGGCAAAAAAAATGCAGTTTGAAGCAGTGGTGGCCAATCCGCCCTTCAGCTACAGATGGCAGCCCAAAGAAGAAATGGCCAAGGATTTTCGATTCAAAAACTATGGACTTGCGCCAAAGGCGGCGGCAGATTTCGCTTTTCTACTGCATGGATTCCACTTTTTAAGTGATGATGGAACAATGGCAATTATTTTGCCGCATGGAGTTCTGTTCCGCGGCGGCGCTGAGGAAAAGATCAGAAAAAAACTGCTTGAAGATGGAAATATTGATGCCATCATTGGTTTGCCGGCGAATTTATTTTTCTCCACAGGCATTCCAGTATGTATCTTAGTCCTAAAAAAATGCAAGAAGTACGATGATGTGCTGATTATCAATGCAAGTGAGTACTTTGAAAAAGGAAAACGCCAAAATACACTGCTGCCAAAGCATATTGACAGGATCATTGAAACATACCAATACCGAAAAGAAGATGACAAAAAGTACTCCCGCCGAGTTTCTATGGAGGAAATCGAGAAAAATGGATATAATCTGAATATTTCTCGATATGTCAGTACTGCATTTGAAGAAGAAGCCGTTGATATTGATTCTGTGCGGCAGGAGCTTGAAAAAATTGAAGGAAGCATCCAAAAGGCAAAGGCACGCCACAATCAATTTTTGCAAGAACTTGGATTAGGGCCAATTCCATAATTTGAAATTCAATGTCTTTTTCCAAAACAAAGGGTGCTGTAAGGCTATTTTACAGCACCCTTTGTTTTTTGTGTATAAGAGAAGCTGTACCAATAGCCTCAGCACCCAGCTTTGCGGCCCAAATTGCCGCCGGCCGCGTTGAAAAATCTTGAAATACACCAAGTATTCCCGCGATTTTTCGCCTTGCCACCGGCAATTTTGGCGCACCAATCTGAATACTTCGGCTATTCGTACCGCTTCTAATTTTCGACATCGAGAGGTGATGTGTATGAAATCCCTGTTCTTCGGCGGCGTTCACCCGGAGGGGCGGAAGGAACTGAGCGCCTGCGTCCCCCTGGCCGCCATGGCCCTGCCCGCCCAGGCGGCGGTGCTTCTGCGCCAGCACATCGGCGCGCCCTGCAAGCCCCTGGTTTCGGTGGGGGATACGGTGTGCATGGGCCAGAAGATCGGCGACGGCGAGGGGCTGTGCGTCCCGGTCCACGCGCCGGTGTCCGGCGTGGTGGAGGCCATTGAGGACCGCCCCCATCCCGGCGGCGGAACCTGCCCCGCCATCATCATTAAAAACGACTTCCTGGACACCCCCCACCACACCCTGAAGCCCCACGCCAACCCGGAACAGCTGGCCCCGGCGGAGCTGGTGTCCATCCTCCGGGAGTCGGGGCTGGTGGGCATGGGCGGCGCGGCCTTCCCCACCGACATCAAGTCCAAGACGGGCATGGGGTACACCGGAGTCCTGATTCTCAACGCCTGCGAGTGTGAGCCTTACATCACGGCGGACGACGCCCTGCTGCGGGCCCGCTCCGGCGATGTGCTCCGGGGGCTGGCCCTGCTGGCCCGGATTCTGAACCCGGATCAGACGGTGATCGGCATTGAGGACAACAAGCCGGAGGCCGCCGCCATCCTGCGGGAGACGCTGAAGGACATTCCCGGCGTAGAGCTGAGGGTGCTGCCCACCCGCTACCCCCAGGGGGCGGAAAAGCAGCTCATCCAGGCGGTCACCGGGCGGCAGGTGCCCTCCGGCGGCCTGCCCAAGGATGTGGGCTGCGCGGTGTTCAACGCCGCCACCGCCTTTGCCGCCTACCGGGCGGTGTATGAGGGAATGCCCCTCATCGAGCGGGTGGTCACCGTCACCGGAGAAGGGGTGAAGGAGCCCCGGAACCTCATCGTGCGGGTGGGAACCTCCTTCCAGGAGGTCATCGGCACCGCCGGGGGGCTGGGGGACGATGTGTGGAAGGTGCTGTCCGGCGGGCCCATGATGGGGGTGGCGCAGGGGGATCTGTCCGTGCCTGTCACCAAGGCGGTGAACGCGGTGCTGTGCCTGTCCTCCGCCCAGAACGGGGAGAGCGCGCATCCGGTGTGCATCCGCTGCGGCAAGTGCCTGGAGGTGTGCCCCATGGGGCTGGAGCCCCTTTATCTCTACCGCTATTCCAACGCCGGGGATCTGGACGCCCTGAAGCGGCTCCATCTCACCGACTGCATTGAGTGCGGCTGCTGTGCCTACGCCTGCCCGGGCAAGGTGCCCCTGGTGCAGGGCTTCCGGGCGGGCAAGCGGGCGATGAAGGAGGGTGCGAAATGAATCTGACGGTGAGCGCGTCCCCCCACATCCGGGGGAAGGACACCACCACCCGGCTGATGCTGGACGTGGTGATCGCCCTGCTGCCCGCCCTGATCGCGGGCGTGATCGTCCAGGGCCTCCGGGCCGCGCTGGTGGCGGCGGTGTGTGTGCTGTCCGCCCTGGCGGGGGAGTGGCTGCTGCGGCTGGTCCTGCGGCAGTATAACACCCTGCCCAACGGCTCCGCCCTGGTCACCGGGCTGCTGCTGGCCCTGACGCTGCCCGCCTCCGTGCCCTACTGGACGGCGGCCATCGGCGGGCTGTTCGCGGCCGTTGTGGTGAAGGGGATCTGCGGCGGCCTGGGGCAGAACACCTTTAACCCTGCCCTGGGTGCCCGGGCCTTCCTGATGCTGCTGTTCCCCGCCTGCCTCACCCGGTTCCCGGCCCTGGGCGCGCCCCTGCCCCTGGGGGAGCTGAGCCCGGTGGACGTGATCACCGGGGCCACCCCCCTGCACCATATGCAGATGCCCGCCCTGCCTGACGCCACCCTGGCGGATATGTTCCTGGGCGGGATCGGCGGCTGTATCGGGGAGACCTCCGCCCTGGCCCTGCTCATCGGCGGCGGCTATCTGCTGTTCCGGCGGGTGATCAGCTTCCGCATTCCCGCCGCCTATCTGGGGACGGTGGCCCTGCTGGCCCTGATCTTCCCCAAGGGGGAGGACCCCCTGATGTGGATGGCCTACAGCGTGCTGGGCGGCGGCGTGGTGCTGGGGGCCGTCTTTATGGCCACCGACTACGCCACCTCTCCCGTAGGCTCCGCCGCCCAGGTGGTGTACGGTGTGGGCTGCGGCGTACTTACCATGGTGTTCCGCTACACGGGACTGTTCCCGGAGGGGGTCACCTATGCCATTCTGCTGATGAACGCCTCCGTGTGGCTGCTGGACAAGTACCTGGTCCGCACCCAGTTCGGCGGCAGGAAGGAGGGGGCAGCATGAAGACAAAGGATCTGATCGCCCCTATCGCCGCCCTGGCGGTGGCAGCGGCGGTGCTGTTTGGTGTTTCCGCCGGACTGGCCGGGACAGCGGAGAAAAACGAGGCCGCCACCCGGAACGCCATCATGGGCTATATGCTCCCCAGCCGTCCCGCCTCCTTCACGGAGGAGGCCTACGACGGGGAGGACGAGAGCATCCGCCGGGTGTTCAAGGCGGAGGACGGCTATGTCCTCGAGGTGGAGACCGCCGGATACGCGGGCCCCATGACCCTCTGGGTCGGGGTGACCAACGACGGGCAGGTGTCCGGCGTGACGGTGCGGGATCACGGGGAGACCTTCGGCCTGGGCGGGGGAGCGCAGACCGACGCGTCCTTCCTGCTCCAGTTCCTGGGCACCACCGGGGAGGCCGCCGTGGGCGAGGGCATCGACGCCCTCACCGGGGCCACCGTCACCAGCAAGGCCGTCACCCGGGCGGTGAATTCCGCCGCCGCCTTTGTCACCGGCGCGGACGTCTCCTCCGGGGCCACAGAATGGGAGGGCTGATCACATGAAACACAATCCGTTGAAGCGGTCCGCCCTGCTGGCCGTTGTGGTGGGGCTGGCCTGCCTGGGGCTGGCGGTGACCGGGGCCATGGCCCCCATGACCGTCCTGCCCAAGCTGGATCTGCCCCTGATGCTGGGGCTGAGCGCGATTGCCCTGGCCCTGGACGCCTACACGGGACGGCCGGGGCTGTCCTGGCCCGGCCTGCTGGTCAACACGGTGCTGGGCGGCGCGGTGTTTGCCCTGCTGCCCTGGTGCGCGGGGCTGCCGGCGGGCGTTCCCCTGTGGACGCTGGGGCTGGCAGGGGCGGCGGTGTTTGGGCTGTCCGCCCTGCTGTATACCGCCGCTCTGGAGCGCATCGCCACAGGGCCTAAGGCCCCGCTGGCCCCCGCGGGCACCGCCTTCATGCTCTATCTGGCGGGCCAGTGCCTGAGCGGACTGCTGTAAAGGCTGCCTGGGGAAGGTTCCGTATCAAAAGAAATAGACGGCAGGGCAGACCATTCAGGTCTGCCCTGCCGTTTTTGTGCGATCAACCCAAGAGGCGTTGGGGGGATGCTCCAGTCCGTCTCTGCCCGGTGGGAGAACCCGATCAGGCCCCGCAAACCTGCCCCAGCACCGTCCGGACGTAGAAGCTGCCCAGCAGGAAGGGGAAGGTGAAGCCGATGAGGACCAGATAGACCCCGCTGAAGGGAAGGGCCAGGAAGCCCAGGGCGGTGAGCCCGTACCAGCACAAGGCTCCCAGCGCGCCCCGCAGGGGCCGGGCCACCCCCAGCACCAGGGCGGGGCGGACGGCGGCTTTGAGCGGTCTTCCGTCGGCCAGAAGGCCATATAGATAGGGGGAGGACAAGGCGGCGATGAGGAAGGCCATGGCGCAGAAGGAGAAGGGCAGGATCAGCAGCAGGGACCGCCGGACGTTGAGCAGGTAGAAGGAGGCTCCGTACCCCGCCAGCCCCATGGACAGGGCGGTGAGGCAGAACGCGCCGTAAGCCCGCTTCCAGCCGGAGCGGAACGCGCCCCAGTAGTCCTGCCAGCAGGACACCGGCTTCCCCAGCACCATCCGGCGGATCAGGCAGTGGACGGCGAACAGGGCGGGGGGGGGGGGGACTACCGGGAGGCAGCACAACAAAAGCAGCAGGTTGAGCTTGACGAGGTTGAGGAACTCCGCCTGGATGATCTCCAGGAAGCGTTTCGGCCCGGTCTGCTCCGGGTGCTCCGGTTCGGCGGGGGCGTTGAGGTCAAACTGGCTTTTGTCTAAAAACACGGCGTTTGCTCCTCTCAAGGGTTATGAATTAGGATTTTCAGCCATGATATCACAGGCGGACGCCCAATTCAACCCAAAATTTCTCCCTGTTTTCCCCAGTTTTTCTATTGTGTTCCAATAATATCACATAACGTCATGTTGGAATTTGGAAAAATAGGATGAGAGAGGAAAGACCAGCCGTTTTGTGGAGTTCTTGTTGTGATAATCACTAAAATATTGGGATAAAATATAGGCAAAAGGACAAAATTCACAAATATATATCAGAATGATTGCTGAACTGCATATAAAGCGTTGTAGATGGCATTTGGGCATATTCTTGAAAACCACGCCCATTTACAGCACATGGGGATGGCGTTATGATGATGGCAAGAGCGTTACCCTGAGGGGTAGTGCGGCCAAGAACATGAAATGAGCAAGAGGAGTGGTGTTCATGAAGAAAATTGCCCGAATGCTGACAGCGGCCCTGGCGGCCGCGCTGCTGCTGTCCCTGGCCGGCTGCGGCTCCATGGACGGCAAGACGCACCTGAAGTTCCAGATCTGGGACGTGGCCCAGCGGACAAGTATGGAGGCCATCTGCGCGGCCTACACCGAGAAGAACCCGGACGTGGTGATCGAGGTGCAGGTCACCAGCTGGAACGAGTACTGGACCAAGCTGGAGGCCGCCGCCGAGTCCAACACCATGCCGGACATCTTCTGGATGCACACCAACCAGATTTTGTACTATTCCGACTTCGGGATGCTGGCGGACGTGACCGACCTCTACAACGACGTGGAGGACGGCTACTACCAGAACCATTTCTCCGAGATCTCCATCGGCAACGCCCAGGGCAGCGACGGCCGGATGTACGGCGTGCCCAAGGACAAGGACAACATCTTCCTGGTGTATAACAAGGAGATGTTCGACGCCGCCGGGGTGGCCTACCCCGACGAGACCTGGACCTGGGACGACCTGACCAGCGCGTCCGAGCAGATCTACAACAGCACCGGAAAATACGGCTTCATGGCCTACAACGACGACCAGATGGGCTATTGGAGCTTCGTCTACCAGGCCGGCGGGTACATCCTGAACGATGACAAGACCAAGGCCGGCTTCGACCAGCCCGGCACCAAGAAGGGCATGGAGTTCTACGTGGGGATGCAGGACAACGACTGGTGCCCCAAGCAGGCCTACTTTGCCGAGACCGCCCCCGGCACCGCCTTCTTCTCCGAGATCGGCTCCATGTACGTGGAGGGGAACTGGGAGCTGATGAACAAATGCGTCAACTTCCCCAACATGAAGGGCAAGTGGGACATCGCCCCCATGCCCAAGTGCCCCGACCCCGTCAGCGGCGACGGCCGGGCCACCATCTCCAACGGCCTGTGCTACTCCACCGCCGCCCACGGTAAGACCCGGGATATCGCCCTGGACGTAATCAAGTTCTTCGGCACTGAGGAGGCCCAGCTGCTGGCCAGCTCCTACGGCGCGGCCATCTCCGCCTACAACGGCACCGAACAGCCCTACTTCGACGCCTTTGACAAGGCGGGCTACGACATCAACGTGGAAATGGTGATGGATCAGTTCGAGTACGGCGTGCAGAACGTGAACAACGCCGCCAAGCCCAAGTGGAAAAGCCCCGTGCTGGACGAGCTGAACAAGGTCTACAACGGCCAGCAGAGCCTGGACGACGCCATGGCGAAGATGCAGGCCATTGTGGACACCGAGACCGCCAAGAAGCTGGCGGGCGACTGAGAGGAGGGCAAAGCATGAACAAAAAACTTTCCAAGGCGGCCCGCAGTGAGCAGATCTGGGCCTACATCATGGTGGCCCCCACCATCATCGGCCTGCTGGTGCTGAACCTGTGGCCCTTCGTGCAGACCATCTACACCAGCTTCTGCGAGCACCTGGGCTTCGGCCACTACAAGTTCGTGGGCCTTGCCAACTACATCGAGATGTTCCAGACCCCCGAGTTCTGGCGGGCCACCTGGAACACCATCCTGTTCTGTATTCTCACCGTCCCCGTGGGGCTGTTCCTGTCCCTGCTGGTGGCTATGCTGCTCAACGCCAAGATCAAGTTCAAGGGCGGCTTCCGCACCATCTTCTTCCTGCCCATGGTGTGCGCCCCCGCGGCGGTGACTATGGTGTGGCGGTGGATCTTCAACGGCGAATACGGCATTCTCAACCAGGTGCTGGGAGCCAAGATCGGCTGGATCACCGACCCCAATTTTGTCATGGTGTCCTGCGCCGTGGTAGCCATCTGGAGCAATATCGGCTATGACGCCGTTCTTCTGCTGGCGGGCCTCCAGAACATCCCCAAGTCCCTCTACGAGGCCAACAGCATCGACGGCGCGGGCAAGGTGCGGCAGTTCTTCACCATCACCCTGCCCATGGTGTCTCCCACCCTGTTCGTGGTGATGATCATGCGCCTGATGGCCTCCGTCAAGGTGTACGATCTGATCTACATGATGGTGGAGGACACCAACCCCGCCGTCACCAGCGTGCAGAGCCTGATGTACCTGTTCTACCGGGAGTCCTTCGTGGCGGGCAGCCGCGGCATGGGCTCGGCCATCGTCATCTGGACCGTCCTGCTCATCGGCCTGGTCACCATTATCCAGTTCCGGGGCCAGAAGAAGTGGGTCAATTACGATGTCTAAGGGAGGGCTGACAAGATGAAACAAAGATCCATGGAATCCTCCAAGCGGCTGAACACCGTGCTGACCTATGTGTTCCTGATCCTGGGTGCCCTCATCATGGTGTTCCCCTTCGTGTGGATGATCCTCACCAGCCTCAAGACCGTTCCGGAGAGCATGGAGGTGCCCCCCACCATCTTCCCCAAGGAGCTGATTACCACCAACTTTGGGGACGCCATGAAAAGCCTGCCCTTCCTCAAGCTGTATCTCAACACCGGCCTGATGATCTTCTTCCGGGTGATCTGCGCCGTGGCCTTCAGTTCCATGGCGGGCTACGCCTTTGCCATGCTGGAGTTCCGGGGCAAAAAGCTGCTGTTCGGCATCGTGCTGGTGCAGATGTCCCTGCCCTCCCAGATCTTCATCATCCCCCAGTACCAGATGGTAGCCAAAATGGGACTGGCTAACACCATTTTCGCCCTGGTCTTCCCCGGTATCGTCAGCGCCTTCGGCGTGTTCTTCCTGCGGCAGACCTACATGGGCATCCCCAAGGAGATTGGCGAGGCCGCCTACCTGGATGGCTGCACCCAGTGGCAGACCTTCTATAAGGTGATGTTCCCCCTCACCGGCACCTCGGTGGCCGCCCTGACCATCTTCACCGCCGTGTTCGCGTACAGCGACCTGATGTGGCCCCTGGTGGTCAACTCCGACCTGAACATGATGACCCTCTCCTCCGGCCTGGCCACCCTCCGTGGCCAGTTTACCACCAACTTCCCTGTGCTGATGGCCGGTTCCCTCCTGGCCATGCTGCCCATGGTGATTCTGTACCTGATTTTCCAGCGCCAGTTCATCGAGGGCATCGCCACTACAGGCGGCAAATAAGCGTTCTCCTCTCTCCTTCCCTTTTTGGAACAGCCCCGGCCTTTTACGTGTGCCGGGGCTGTTCCCCTACAAACCCCACGATTTTACCCCAGAGACCGGGGGTCGATTTGTCAAATATTTTAGCAGTCCGCCCTTGCTTATCCCGTAAAAATTTCGTACAATCAGCCAGACAAATCTTTTTTATCAGGGGGTATCCCTATGATCCTGCTGGATAAGGAAAATAGAATTTTTACTCTGCACACCCAAAACACCACCTATCAGATGAAAGCCGACCGGCACAATGTGCTGGTCCACACCTACTACGGTCCTCGGGTCTCTGGCGGCGACCTGTCCTACCTGGTCCGCTATGCCGACCGGGCCTGCGCCCCCAACCCGCCCGAGGCCGGACTGGACAGGACCTACTCCCTGAACACCATCCCCCAGGAATACTCCACCTGCGGCGTGGGGGATTTCCGCCTGCCCTCCATTGAAGTTGAATATCCCGACGGAAGCCGTGCGGCAGATCTGCGCCTGACCGACTGGGAGGTGGAGCGGGGTAAGTACGAGCTGGACGGCCTGCCCTTCTTCCACGGAGCGGAGGGGAGTACCCTCCGGCTCTACCTGGAGGACCTCGCCGCCGATCTGGTGGTGGAGCTGACCTATGGCGTGTTTGAGGACTGCGACCTGATCACCCGTTCTGTGGAAGTACACAATTACGGAAAGGCGCCCGTCCGCCTGTGCCAGTGCGCCTCCCTGTGCCTGGACTTCCTCCGGTCCGACCTGGACCTGATTACCTTCAACGGCTGCCACCTCATGGAGCGCTCCCCCGACCGGGCCCCGCTGCGCTCCGGCATCCAGGGGGTGGGCAGCGTCCGGGGGACCTCCAGCCACCAGCATAACCCCTTTGTGGTCCTCTGCGACCGGGACGCCAACGAGGACTACGGTCTGTGCTATGGCGCCATACTGCTGTACAGCGGCAATTTCCAGGCCCTGGTGGAGGCCAGCCAATATGACAACGCCCGGCTGGGGATGG
>OFFP01002681.1_pt1 | contig 10164 bp, 8 predicted proteins | sample 1521431 | NCBI WGS metagenome assembly OFFP01 (sample SAMEA3504104, study PRJEB24116) | mouse gut metagenome | biome: mouse gut; feature: mouse-associated habitat; material: faeces | place: Denmark | collected 2011 | reverse complement strand
GGGGCGCCGATGATCGACGAGAAGCCCTTAGAGCCCCTGGGCCCTCACGGCTTGGTGTTCATGGCCTCGGGCCAGGGCTCGCAGAAGCCCGGCATGGGTGCCGATATGCTGGACGTCCCCGAGGTGGCGACCACCTTCGAATGCGCCTCCGACGTGCTCGGCCGCGACGTGGCCGCCCTCGTGCGCGACGAGCGGCAGGCCCGGGCCTTCGTCAGTGCCATCCTGCGCTATCGGGACAACCCCGACAACGAGCTGAAGGAAAAATGGTACCAGGACATCTTTTCCTCCTACGACGTCCCCACCCTTCCCAACGGCTGCCTTGACGTGCGCAGCCGCTGGTACCGCCTCAACCTCACGGTGCGGCAGGGGGCGCGGGAAAACCGACTCACCGCCGTAGGCTGGGCGACGCACGAATACGTGACATGGGAATACCGGGCGGTGCGCTGACGCGCCTTTCCCGGATTGGAAAACTCTGAGCCTCAACAGGAGAGAGGATATGGACACCACACCCCGGCAACGGAAAAACGGCGGCTTCACCCTGCTGGAACTGATGATCGTCATCGTCATTCTGGGCATCCTCGGCGCCATCGTCGCGCCCAAATTCATGGACGAGCCGCACAAGGCCCGCGTGGTTCAGGCCAAGATGCAGATCGAGAACCTGTCCACGGCGGTGAAGAAATTCTATCTGGACAACGGCTTCTATCCTTCCACGGAACAGGGGCTCGAAGCGCTGGTGACGCGCCCGGCCATCGGCAAGACCCCCAAGAATTACCCGCCCAACGGCTATATTTCCAAGATTCCCAAGGACCCCTGGGGCAACGACTACGTCTATACGGCCCCCGGCCAGAAGGTGCCCTTTGAAATCATGAGCCTCGGCGCCGACGGCGCAGAAGGCGGAGAAGGGGAAGCGGCGGACATCTGGGGCGAAGATGTGCCCGAACGCTAGGGTAACGAAACTCTGCGTCCCGGCGCGGATGCAGGGCTTCACTCTGCTTGAAATGCTCATCGTCCTTGTGATCATGGGCATACTGGTGGCCGTGGGCGTGGGCTCGTTCTCCGTGGAGCGCAACCCGCTCTACGCCGGGGCGCAGACGCTGGTGACGGCTACCACGGCCCGAAGCCGGGCTCTGCTCCTCAACGCGCCCGTCACGCTGGAACTCGGCGCGGACTCGCTGGAAATCTCTTCCCCCGGCGGCGAACCGCCCCTGCGGGAAGACTTCCCCAAAGGCATGAGCGCGGCCTCGGTCAATGGGCAGTCCCTGCTCGGGACGCCCTATCGCTTCCTCTTCCATCCGCTTGGCGTGGTGCAGGAGCATGTCGTCCAGATGCAGGCGGGGCAGGACACGCTTTCCGTCTATATCCCGGCCACGGGAACGGCCCGCATCCTCGAAGGGCCGTTCTCGCTGGAACAGATTCGCAAGGAGTTCTTATGATGAAGGGCGCATCCGCACGCCTCAACCGTTCCCCGAGGGCCTTGCGCCTTGCCGCCGCCCTGTGCATCCTTTGCGCGCTGGCCACCGCCTCCGGCTGTTCCCCGCGCCAGCAGAGCGCCGCCTCCGCCCCGCTTGCGGAGGGTTCGTTCAACGAAGCCGTTTCCGCCTACCAGAGCGGGGACTGCCGCGCGAGCATCCTGCGCTTCAACGCGGCGCTGGCCCGGGGAGAGCACCCCGCGTTTCTCAACGGCCTCGGCATGGCCTATCTGGAATGCAACCAGCCGCAGAACGCGGTGCGGGCCTTCGAGCGCGCCATCGCCGTCGCGCCCGGGTCCGCGGCCCTGCACGCCAACGCGGGCACGGCCCTCTACGCCGCCAGCGACTACGACGGGGCGGAAAAGCAGTTCACCACGGCCCTACGCCTTGACCCGGCCAATCCCGAGGCCATCGTGGGCAAGGCCGGGCTTTTCATCGAGAAAAAACAGCCGGAAAAGGCGCTGCAAACCCTTTCCCAGCTTGCCGGGACCGACGCAGCCGCGCCCGAGGTGCTCTACAACAAGGCGCTGGCCCTCTACCAGATGGGGCTCCTCGACGATGCCGGGTCGGGCATCGCAGCCTACGCCCGCGCCCACCCCGACGACGCCGAAGCACAGAACGCCCTCGGCGTGGTGATGCTGCATCAGAAGGACTACGCCTCGGCCAAGGCCCATCTCGACCGCGCCATCGCCCTGCGCCCCGAGCAGGGGAACTATTACTATAACCGCGCCAACATCCTCAAAGAACAGAAGCAGTTCCGCGAAGCTGTGGAAGACTATGGCCGAGCCATCGCCTTCACGCCGGACATGGCGGCGGCTTATGTCAATCGGGGAGACGTGCGCTTTCTCCTGCGCGACACGGAAAACGCCTGCGCGGACCTCAAAAAAGCCTGCGATCTCGGACAGTGCGACCGTCTGGAAAAATACGAGGAGGCCGGGCGCTGTCGGGACTTCTTCTAAAACGGATGCAAAGACGCGGGCAGGCGACTGCCCGCCGCCTTCGGGATTCAGCCCGCCGGTGTGGGGCACATCCTGACCTTGCCATGACCCAAGGGGGCCGGGGTGCGGAGGAAGAAGTAAGCAGGAGATAAGAGGAGGCGCCTGAGGCAGGCCCGGGCCGTCCGGCTGAGGGCCACTTCCCTCCTCGGCGGTAAGGCCCTGCATGGCCTGCGTCTCTGGCCGCGCAACCCTGCCTCGCCGCATCCGCTTCCAGCCGTGCAGCCTCCGTCTCTCCCGCGTCTGGGCCTCTGCCGCGCGGAAAGGCGGCGGGCAAGCGGGGGCTCCCCCATACCCAGCCGAATGACGCAGGCGGAGATTTTCCCTTGCCGCTTTCCCGGGCGCGTGAAAGCGGCCTTCACATCCCCAAAGCGGCCCCACGCCAAGGCGTGCCTTTCTTGCTCACGCTTTGCGCAAGAACGGGCACGTCACGGGAGACAGAAAAAGCATCCTCTCACGGCTGCCAAAAACTCACCCAAAGAACCGCTCCCGAGACGGCGGGGGAGGCTGCCCTCCCCGCCGAGCCTCATCCCTTCCGTACTCAAAGTACCCCAAGCCTGAGGGCGGACGTACCGTCTTACGTCTTTTTTGCGGACGTTTTGCCCATTGCCCACACGCCCGGCGGCGCAACGCTGTGAGGCCGGGCCTTTCGCTTTTCTTGTGCCGCGCGCCGGACCCCCTTCGCCCGGCCCCTTCCACCGTGCCCCCATTGAAAGGGAAAAGGGAGTATCTCTTTAGAAGAAAAACCTTTACAAAGAAAAACACTTGTGAAAAAATAATTCATAAACCTGTAAAACCGACGACCTCTCCCGTATGCCAGCGAGGGAAAGTTCAACATTGATAATCTATTTTTTACATTGAACTTTCCTACGGATAGCAACCATGAAAAAATCTTTTTTTCTCTTTCTCTCCCTTGGCCTCCTTGGTGTCATCGTCTTTCTGTTCCTGTCTTTTCACAGCAAGAACCTGAGTGATTACGAATACGGCTATAATCAAAAAAGTTCCCAGATAACGTTTTTCGGCTTCAAATGGGAATCGGCCAATGTCACGGCCATCGAAACCCTCATCAGCGACTTCATGGCCCGCAATCCCTCCGTCACCGTGCTCTATGAAAGCATCAAGGGCAGGGATTACTTTCCCGTCCTCCTGAAAAGGATAGCTACGGGCAATGGCGACGATGTCTTTATGGTCGATCACGACAGCCTGCTGACCCTCTCCCGCCAAGGCTGCCTGAAGGACCTTTCCGGCCTGCCGGAAATCCGGACCTACAGCAATCTGGCGCTTTCACAAATGCGGGAGCCGGACGGGGCCGTCTACTTCCTCCCCATGAGCATTTCGGCATTCGGGCTTTACTGCAACCTTGATCTCCTGAACAAGTACAACGTCTCCATCCCCCGGACCTATCAGGATTTTCTCGAAGCCTGCCGCGTCTTTTCCGACGCAGGCATCACGCCTGTTGTCGCCAACAACGACATTTCCCTCAAAACCCTTGTGCTGGCCCGGGGCCTGTACGATCTCTATGAAGGAGAAGACACGGCCCAACGCCTTGCGGCCCTCAACAGCGGCCAGACACGGCTGAGCGCCTATTTGAAGCCGGGCTTTGAGTTGCTGAAACATTTGTGCGACAGAGGCTACATCGATCCGGAAAAAACGTTGCGGACTACCAAGACCAAAGACGATCTGGTAGAATTCGCGCGCGGGGAATCCCCCTTCATGCTCACCGGCGTCTGGGCGTCGGTACGTATGGAAAAGATGGTGGAATTCCCCTACAAGGTCGTGCCGTACCCTGTCCGGGAGGACGGGCCGGTCCTCGTCATCAATATCGACATCCGGCTGGCCCTGAACGCGCACGCAAAAGAGCCGGAGGAAGCCCTGCGTTTTCTTCGCCATATGGTCACGCCATCCGCCATCGCTGCCTATAACCTGAGCCAGGCCTCCTTCAGCCCCTTGCAGGAAACCCCGCCGCTTCCTGACGACGCCGTGCGCGACATCGGAGAGCATCTCCGGAAAGGCCGGATCATGCTCGGCGCGGACGGCCATTTGGACTTTCCCATATGGGAAATAACCCGCGTTGCGTCGCGTATGCTCGTTGAAGGAGCCTCGGTTGAAGAGGCCATGCGTTATCTGGATGAAACGGTAGACCTCGCCCTTGCAGGAGGGAAAAAATGACGTTTTCCCTTGCGGCGTTCCGTAGTAACCGATACGTGCTGGCAGCCATACTCGGCTCCGCTGCGCTCGTTCTCTTTCTTGCCCTGTCCTTCATCCAGAATGTGCAGAAATCCTTGTGGCGCAACGCCGTGCGCAATCTCCTCGAAACCACGGTGCAGGGGGCGAACGGCCTCGGCACGGCGCTCCAGAAGGACATGGACGTGCTCGCGGCCTTCGCACAGGACCTGCGCGGCATCAACGCCGACGATCCCGAACAAATCCATAAAAAGCTCGTAGCCTTTTCCCGTTTCGGGACGCGGATCATTTTCGCTACCAAGGAAGGCGGCTACCAGGCGACGCAGAGCTCCCCCCTCCCCCTTCCCCCCGCCGTCGAGAAGGTGCTCGAAAAGCCGCAGACGGCAGGCGGCGTTATCGAGCCGCATATCCATCCCATTACGGGCAGGCGGGTCCTCAGCGTGTACGTTCCCGTCGTGGTGCAGGGAGGCAATCGGGCGCTCCTTCTCATGAGCACGCCCATCGAAAAGCTCTACGGCCACTATTCCCCCGCCTTTTATGGCAATCAGGGATACAGCTACGTGGTGGACGAACACGGCGGCATTGTGCTCCGGTCCATCCATCATCTGAGCAACAAGACCTTCGTCAACGTCTTCGATATCCTCCAGCATAACCAGTCCCGCAACGCGGACAAGCTGAAAGAAAAAATGCGCGAGGGAAAAACCGGGGCGCTCCTTCTGGAGAACGACGAGCGGGACGTTCTGCTTTGCTATACGCCGCTGAACATCAATGACTGGTATTTCCTTTCCGTCATCCCCAAAAACGTCATCATGCGGGACGCCAACGCCATCCTGCAAAGCGCGTTCGTTCTCTGTCTGGCCATGGCCGCCTGCCTGCTTTTCATCGTCAACGTCTACCTGCGTACCAACGAAAAATACACCAACGAGGCGCAATATCGGCAGGCCATCGTTTCCGAGGCCTATCTGGCCCTTTCCTTCAACATCACCCGGAACCGGCTGGAGGCCGTCCTCTGTTCCCAATCCCCCGGCTTCTCCGCCTCGGCGCAGGGGCTTTCCTCTCTGGATGGCTTCGCTGAATCGTGGGCACGAGAACGCGTGCTGCCCGAAGACAGGGAGGCCTTCCTCTCCCACATGGAAAGGGACGGCTTTCTGGCGGCCTACGCCCGGGGCGAAAAAGAGGACGAGTGCGAGTACCGCCTCCGCTCCGAAGCGGGGGACCTCGTCTATATCCGCCAGTCCCTCCTCCTCACTGAGGATCAGGGCACGGGAGAAATCTGGGGCCTTTTGGTAGCCAAGGACGTAACCGAGAACAAGCTCAAGGAAAAACAGTATACCGAGGCTCTGGTGGCCGCCTACGAAAACGCCGATCAGGCCAGCAAGGCCAAAAGCGAATTCCTTTCCTGCATGTCGCACGACATCCGCACGCCCATGAACGGCGTCATCGGCATGACGGCCATCGCCCTTGCCAATCTTCACGACGCCGAGCGGGTGCGGGACTGCCTCCACAAGATCAGCCGCTCCTCCGAGCATCTGCTCAGCCTGATCAACGAAGTGCTGGACATGTCGAAAATCGAGAGCGGGAAACTTTCTCTGGCGGAAAGCGAGATGAATCTGGCCGAGCTGGTGGAAAATCTCCTCACCATGATCCGCCCCTCGCTGGAGGAAAAGCGCCATACCTTTGAGGTGCTGCTCGGCAATCTCGCCCATGAGGACGTCATTGGCGATCCCCTGCGTATCCAGCAGGTCTTCACCAATGTCATGTCCAACGCGGTCAAATATACCCCCGAAGGGGGCACCATCCATTTCCGAATCAGGGAGCACTACAACGAGCCGAGCAACTACGCCCAATTCCAGTTCGAGATCGAGGACAACGGCATGGGCATGGACGAGGCCTTTCAAAAACGGCTGTTCACGCCCTTCGAACGGGCCGACAACGCGCGCCTGAACAACATTCCGGGCACGGGGCTCGGCATGGCCATCACCCAAAGCATCGTGAGGTTGATGGGCGGCGAGATCAAGGTGGACAGCGAGCTTGGCAAGGGCACGAAATGCACCATCACGCTCAACCTGAAGCTTCAGGACAAGCGCGAGCATTCCACGCACGGGCTGGAGGGCCTGCGCGTCCTCATTGTGGATGATGATCCGGACACCTGCGAAAACATCTGCCTGATATTGGACAAGGCGGGCCTGAAAAGCGAGTGGGCCTCAAGCGGAATGGAAGGGATCGCGCGCGTCCGTGCGGCGCAGGAACGGGATGAGGGCTACTGCGCCCTGCTCGTGGACTGGAAAATGCCGGGCATGGACGGGCTGGAGACGGTGCGGCGCATCCGCGCCGAGATCGGCGGAAGCATGCCCATCATCATTCTTTCCTCCTACGACTGGACGGATATCGAGGCCGAGGCGCTGGGAGCCGGAGTGAACGCCTTTCTCGCCAAGCCGCTCTTCCGTTCGCGCCTGCTCTACCTCCTCAAAAAACTGGTCTCTCCCTCGGGGACCGAAGGGGAGCACGGCCTCCTGCCCGCCGGAACCGACTTTTCCGACATGAACGTCCTGCTCGTGGAGGACAACGACCTGAACATGGAAATAGCCCGGGAAATCATCGGGCTCACGGGCGCGCGGGTCGAGGAGGCGGAAAACGGGCAAGCCGCCGTGGAAAAGGTACGCCTCTCGCCGGAATTCTATTACAATATGATCTTTATGGATATTCAGATGCCGGTGATGAACGGCTACGAGGCCGCCCGCGCCATCCGCGCCTTGCCTCGGGAGGACGTTGCAGACCTTCCCGTCATCGCCATGACGGCGGACGCCTTCGCCGAGGACATCCAAAAGGCTCACGACGCCGGTATGGACGGCCACATCGCCAAACCGCTGGACTTTGATTTGCTGTATACGATGATGGCAAAATGGTTATCCCTCCATAGAGGTGGAGTGTCCCCAAAAGACAAGCCCTAGCCAAGGGGGCATAGGCTGGGGAGAGTTTTTTCACTGTCCCTCGACGTAGCGGACGCACCAAGACGCGGCTTTGCACATGGCCTTTAACGACGAGTTGCTATGAAACAGGGGCAGAGTACGGGATGGCTGGACATCTGGAGCGGGCTTGGTGCGGCTCTGGCTCCGAGACGCTGCGTCGAAGCCCTCCGGGACCGCTGGGTGTGGGCGGCGCTGGCGCTGGGGCTAGCGGGCCTGCCGTTTTCGCCGGGGCCCATGCCTCCGTTCTGGAGGCTCGTCCTGACGGCCATGACAGAGGAAACAGTCTATCGCGCCCTGCTTCAGGAACAGCTTGAGCAGATGCTGCCTGGCCGCCGCGGGCCTCTCACCACTGGCGCGCTGATCGCCTCGGCGATCTTCGCCCTCTCGCACCTGCCCACCCACACGCCGCTCATGGCCTGCCTGACCTTCTTTCCCTCACTCATCTTCGGTGTGCTCTGGACGCGGCACCGCTCACTCTGGCTCTGCGCGGCCATGCATTGTTGGTATAACGTGGCGTTTTTCCTCTAGAGCAAACTACGGCATCCCCATATCCCATCTTCATCATCCTCTTAAAAAGCCTCCGAGATTATACCTCCCGGTACTGGAACCTTTCGCGGGCACACAAAAAGCCTCCAACTCTTTATTCAAGACGTTTGAGGCTTCATGCGTCTGCAAGAACCAAAAAATGGTAGATATATGGGGATAGCTCCCGAGGCTAATCCGCTCTTCTTTGCCGTCGAACCGATACTTGAAGCGCCACCGTTTGCTGCCGGATGGCGGCATCTCAACAACCCTATCGGCATCGTATATCTTGTAGATTTCCTCAGCGGGCGTGGCGGTCTTGATGCGGATATCTGTCAGGGGCGTCAGGGAACTTCTCAGGGCACAAGCGCCTATTGCTCCCATTGTTGCCCCAAAAAAATGTGAGCTGCAATGGTTCCAATCAAGAAAACATGAGCGCCTTCGAACACGAGAAAAGGATAAAAAAGAACTCCCGCAAGCACTCATACGTACTTACGGGAGTTCTTGAGAAGTCTTTCTGGTGGAGATGAGGGGGATTGAACCCCTGGCCTCAGCGATGCGAACGCTGCGCTCTCCCAGCTGAGCTACATCCCCAAAAAGGCCGTCGTTTCCGACAACGTGGTGATATATACAGAGGAAGCGGCAAGGTGTCAAGCAAAATCGGGCGGCGTGGCTGTTTTTGGGAAATGCGTCTTTTCTTTTCGGAACTCGAAAGCTTAGAGCTTCAAGGTAACGAGACGATGCCAGAAATCTACCAAACCCTGCCCTCTTTTCTTCCGGGAAGGCCACTTCCCGGGCCTCAGCGGAGAAGAAATTCCCCTTTCCCTGTCCGACCGGCGGGAACGGCTCTCCCAAACGTGAGGTCAAGGACCTTCCAAACGGGGCGACGCGCCCTTTTTCGCGGAGGAAAACGCCCTCCCCGCTCCCCCGTCTTCTCCGGCGACTCTTCTCTTGCAGGCTTTCGTGACAGGCCGCTCTTCCTCTACCCGCAGGCCCCCGTCGCTTTCCACGATACGCGAGGAGAAGACGGCTAGCCTCTCAATTCCCGCTGCATGTCCCGGGTTTCGGCCCGGCGCTTCAGTTCGATACGGTGATCGTGCAGCTTGCGGCCCCGGCCCAGCGCCAATTCAACCTTGATCTTGCCGTGCTTGAGGTACATTTTGGCCGGAACGACGGTCAGGCCCTTCTGTTCGACCTTGGCGGCGAAAGCGGCGATTTCCTGACTGTGCATCAGCAGTTTGCGGGGGCGGTCGGCGTTCTGCTCCACATAGCCCGCATTGGTATACGGCGCGATGTGCAGGCCGATGAGCCACGCCTCGCCCTGCCGGAATTCCACATAACTGTCGGTGAAGTTGACCTGCCCGGCGCGCAGGCTCTTCACTTCCGGCCCGGTAAGGGCGATGCCCGCTTCGATGACTTCCAGATATTCGTAGAGATGGCGAGCCTTACGGTTGTCCCCGATGAGAGGCCCGCCCGATTTCTTGGCGCTCATGAATCCCTCCTTGCGGACAGCAGCGCATAAATGCCTTTCACGGTCCAGCCCGTGGTCCGGGTCTGGACGCGGCGGGCGACATCGCGTGGCGAACCGCCCAATTCCCGCTCTTCAGTGATGAGGCGCAAGACCTCCTCGCGCCCCGTCACGGCTCCGGCTTCCGGCGGCCCGACAACCACCGTTATCTCACCGAGCAAATCGCCTGCGGGTACGCCGTCCTCCAGCCGCCCGAGGATATACTCCTCATGCGTTTTGGTCAGCTCGCGGGCGATGCACAGCTCGCGCGGGCCAAGCACGGCATGGGCTACGGACAGCGTGTCCCTCAGCCTGTCCTTACGTTCAAAGAAGATCAGCGTCAATGCGAGATCGGCGAAGGGGGCCAGCGTCTTTTCCTGATCCGCCCGGCTGCGGGGCAAGAACCCCAAAAACGCGAAGGGCTGCGGAGCAATACCGCTTCCCGCGAGGGCCGTCACGGGCGCGCTCGGACCGGGTACGACGGAAACCGGGATACCCTCCCTGCGGCAGGCGCGGAC
>OFFP01002679.1_pt1 | contig 10171 bp, 9 predicted proteins | sample 1521431 | NCBI WGS metagenome assembly OFFP01 (sample SAMEA3504104, study PRJEB24116) | mouse gut metagenome | biome: mouse gut; feature: mouse-associated habitat; material: faeces | place: Denmark | collected 2011 | reverse complement strand
CCCAGGCGTCCCAGACGGGCAGGGGGCATACCCCGTATTTTTTGCGGTCAATGGGCTCAAACATCAGCCCAAAGTCGATCAGCCCCTGGTCAAGCCGCTCGGCCACGTCCATGGTGTCCCCGCTGGAGATATGGAAGCGCACCAGGGGGTAGCGCTCCCGCAGCCGCATGGCCGCCCGGGTGAGCACATGCACCCCCTGGGTCTCGCCGGCCCCGATGTATACGTCCCCCGCCACCGTCTCCCCGGCGGCGGCCAGCTCCCCGGCGGTCTTGTCCGCCAGGGCCAGGATCTCCTCCGCCCGCCGGCGCAGCAGCACCCCATGCTCCGTCAGGGTGATCTGCCGGCCCCGGAGGAACAGGGGCCTGCCAACCTCCGCTTCCAGGTCCATGAGCTGCCGGGACAGGGTGGGCTGGGTCAGGTGCAGGGCTTGGGCGGCGGCGGAGATGCTCTCCTCCCGGGCCACCGCTAAAAAGTAACGCAAAACGCGCAGCTCCATGGCCGGACGCCCCCTTCCTTTTTCAAAAGTCTATCAGAGGGGGGCCGCCCCGTCAAGCGCGGGCAAGGGGGGCGGGGCGGCGGGCGATATTCCTTGACATCGCGGCCAAAATGTACTATTGTTATTGACGGAAAAAGCTGCCGCGGCAGCCCCCGGTATGACCGCTGGATACGGGTGGGTGAAGGAAAAATGGTAAACTCTGTTATAATATTGGAATGTCTGGGCACATGCCTCCTTTTTGTGGCCCTGATTCTCCTGCTCAACGGGGACGGGGCGCGGGAACAGAAGCTGCTGATTTTTATCATGTGCGGCTCGCTGGTGCAGAATGTAGGCTACCTGCTGGAGCTGACCGCTCCCACCGTGGAGGCCGCTGTGGCGGCGGTGACGATGGAAAACGTGGGCTCCGCCTTTGTGCCGCTGTGCTACTGCTGGTTTATCTATACCTATTGCTACGCCACTCCGCCCAAAAAGCTGCTGCGCGTGCTTGGGATTATCAATTTCTTGATTCTGCCCACGGTATTTTTCAACTGGAACGGCCTGTTTTACCGGGAGTTTGAGTGGCTGTCCACTGCGGACGGCTTCCACTATGTCAGCATTTCCTACGGGCCGCTGTATATGCTGTTCATGGTTACTCGCATCATCATCCCCTATGCGCTTTGTATTTTCACCCTGGTGCGGGCCATCCGCCTGCGCTCGGACCGGGAGGTCAGCCGCCAGTACCAGACCATCCTGGTCATCTCCACCCTGCCTGTCATTGTGCTGGTGGCCTATGTGTTCAAGCTGGCCAACGTGTTCGACCTGACGCCGGTGACGCTGGCCCTGTCCATGGCTATGGTGGTCATTGTGGTGTGGAGCCGCCGGAACTATGACTTCCGCCATCTGGCGGCGGAAAAGGTGCTGGAGAGCCTGGGAGACGGGGTCATCGCCCTGGACGACCACGACCGCCTGGTGAGCTACAACCGGGCGGCGGCCAACATATTCGCCAGCCTGCCCCAGCACAAGCTGGGGGAGAACATCCGGGTGGTGGAGGACTTCCGGGAGGAGATGCTGAACGAGCGCGTCCCCTGGAGCTTTTCCATCAACGGGCAGGACTATGAGTGCCACAGCAAGGAGATTCTGGACGAAAACGGCCAGAAGCAGGGCTGTGTTATCCTGGTGCTGGACATGACGGACATCAAGGCGTACATCAACGAGATCAAGCGGGTCCGGCGGCAGGCGGAAAAGGCCAACATCGCCAAAAGCGAGTTCCTGGCCAATATGTCCCACGAGATACGCACCCCCATGAACGCCATCATCGGGCTGAACGACATTATTATGGAGGAGTGTACCGATCCCTCCATCCATGAGCACGCCAAGGACGTGCAGTCCGCCGCCAAGAACCTGCTGGCCATCATCAACGACATCCTGGACCTGTCCAAGGTGGAGGCGGGCAAGATGGAGCTGGTGTATACCGACTACCACCTGAAGACCGTGGTGGGCGAGGTGGTGGGCATGATGGACATGGCCGCCTCCAAGCGGGGGCTTATCATGAAGTACGAGTGTGACGAGAGCCTGCCCTGCCGCTACAACGGGGACGAGGGCCGCATCAAGCAGATCCTCATCAACATTCTGAACAACGCCATCAAGTTCACCAAGGAGGGCGGCGTCAAGGCCAGCGTCACCGGAAGGCCCGGCGGCAATGAGGACGAGGAGCTGATCGTGTTCCGAGTGGAGGACACCGGCTGCGGAATCCGGGAGGAGGATCTGAACAAGATCTTCGAGGACTTCCGCCAGGTGGACTCCAAGAAGAACCGGAGCGTGGAGGGCACCGGGCTGGGCCTGGCCATCGTCAAGCATCTGGTGGAATTGATGGGCGGCACCATCCAGGTGGAGAGCGAGTACGGCAAGGGCACCGTGGTGACCATCACCATCCCCCAGAGGATCGTGGACCGGCGCACCATTGCCCAGGTGCCCGAGGCCGCCCAGGAGGAGCTGGAGGGGACAGAGGCCTTTACCGCGCCCGGCGTGCGGGTGCTGATCGTGGACGACAACGTGGTCAACCGCAAGGTGGCCCGGGGCTTCCTCAAAAGCTACGCCTTCGATCTGGATGAGGCCAAGAGCGGGCCGGAGGCCATCGAGCTGGTGCGGCAGAACCGCTATGATATCATCTTTATGGATCACATGATGCCCATGATGGACGGCATCGAGGCGGCGGCCATCATCCGCCGGGACTGCGGGGAGAACGGCACCTTCCCCGCCATGATCGCCCTCACCGCCAACGCCATGGAGGGAATGCGGGAGCGCTTCCTGGCCTGCGGCTTCCAGGACTTTATTGCCAAGCCCCTGGACCGGCGCGAGCTGCACCAGCTGCTGCTGCGCTGGGTTCCGGAGGAGCGCAGGCAGACAGGAGACGGCGAACCGGCAGGCAGGCCTCTGGATCCCTCCTCCATCTCCATTCCCGGCATCGACATGGACGCCGCCGCACACTACTTCTCCGGCGATGAGGAGGGCTTCCTGGATCTGCTGGAACTCTACCATATGGACGGCGGACGCAAGGCCGCCCTTCTGCAGGAGCTGGCCGGTTCGGACATCTCCCGCTATCAGGTGGAGGTCCACGCCCTCAAGAGCGCCTCGGCCAACATCGGCGCCATGGAGCTGTCCGCCATGGCCCGGGCTCAGGAGGAGGCCGCCGGAGCCGGGGACGCCGCCCTGATCGCCCGGGACTTCCCGCCGCTGCTGGAAACCTACGAGGCCCTTCTGGCGGAGATCGGCTCCTTCCTGGCACAGCGGCGTCAGAGCGCGCAGGCGGAAAAGCTGCCCGCCCTGTCCCCGGAGGAACTCCGGACCCGGACCGGCGAGGCGCTGGAGAAGCTGGAGAATTTCCGCTCCCAGGAGTGTGCGGCCATCGTGGAGGACCTTCTGCTGCACGCCATGCCTCAGGATGCGGAGGACAGCCTTCTAAATATACAGGCACAGCTTAAGCTGTATGAGGATGATAATGCCGAGGAGCTGCTGCGCCAGCTGCTCAGCAGACTTGAAGAGGAGGATGGGAGCAAATGATTCCAACAGAGGAGTACGCCAAGAAACGGATTTTAGCGGTGGATGACGCGGCCATCATCCTATCGCGGATATCGGACACCCTGGGCAAGTATTACGACGTCATCACGGTCAACTCCGGCGTGCGCGCCCTGCGGTACCTGGAGAAGGAGAAGCCGGACCTGATCCTGCTGGACATCCGCATGACCCCCAAGGACGGCCTGGAGACCCTGCGGGACATCCGGGCCATGGAAAACCGTTCCGATGTGCCGGTTATCATGCTCACTGGCATGGAGGACAAAAATTCCGTACTGGAGAGCAGCAAGCTGGGCATCTGTGACTATATCCTGAAGCCCTTCCTCGCCGGCGACCTGCTCAGCAGAATCCGGCGGGTCCTGGAGCCGGACGCCGCCGGGCAGGACCATGTCCAGCCATAACGAAGCAGGGAGGATTGCCGTATGAATACCGCCATGACCCAGGAGGACCTGGAGCGGATATTGGACCAGGCGGTCCAGGACGTGACGGAGCGGACCGCCGGTGTACGCCTTCAGCAGGAGGATATGCCTCCGGGGGAGGACCTGTGTACGGTTCACATCACCTTTGACCAGGGTTTTCACACCAGCCTCACTCTCTGCGCGGATACCAGTCTTCTCTCCCGCATGGCCTGCAATTCCTTCCACGAGGAATCCATCAGCGCCGAGGACCTGGAGGAGTTCAGCAAAGAATACTTCAACGTCCTTTGCGGCCGGATCGCCAGAGCCATGTTCCAGGAAACCCAGGTCCCCGCCCATTTTAATCCGCCCACCTTCCACAGCGGGCGCTACGAACCGGAGGGACAGGAGGTTCAGTTTGTACTTACCTACTCCAACGGGCAGCGCGAGGGCGCGCAGCTCATTCACCACGTACCCTGTTCCCAGGAGGACGGGGCAGCAGCAGGCAAAGCATGACACAGGAGGGTATACAGCAGATGAGCAAGCGAATTATGGTAGTGGACGACTCCCGGCTGGTCCGTGTCCAGATGGAGGATGTCCTGGCGGGCACGGAATATGAGATTGCGGCCTACTGCCGCAGCGGTGAGGACGCTATCGCCCGGTACGCCGAGGTGCAGCCCGATCTGGTGACCATGGATATCATCATGCAGGGCATGGACGGTCTGGACGCCGCCGAGATCATCCTGAAGGAGCATCCGGAGGCGCGGATTGTCATGATCTCCTCCCTGGCCTACGGCGACACCTTTGAGCGGGCCAAGGCCATCGGCGCGAAAGGCTTTATCGATAAGCCCTTTTATCAGGAGCAGTTGGTCAGGCAGTTCGAGGAGGCCCTGGCCTGATATAGTCAGCCCACTTGAAAACCGGTAAAGTTCGACGGAAAAAATGGCTGAGGGCGGACCGGATATTTTCGGTCCGCCCTCTTCTTCTGTCCAAAAGTTCCCGTCACATGCCGAAGTCCGCCGCCACCTTTTTCAGCATCTCCCGGATGGGCAGCTGATAGGGGCAGCGCTCCTCGCAGGCACCGCACCCCACGCAGTCCGACGCGTGGGCGGCCAGGGCTCCATACCGGCTCCTGGCCCAGTCCGCCAGCCCATACCGGCTGAGGTAGCCGTGGAACACAAAGTTGTTGGGAATGTCGATCCCCACGGTGCAGGGCGCGCAGTACCCGCACCGGCGGCAGAAGCTGGCGCCCAGCTCCCGGCGCAGCTTTTCCGCTTTCTCCAGCTCCTCTACCGTCAGCGGAGAGGGATCGGACGCGGCGGCTGTGTTCTCCGCCACCTCCTCCGGGGAGTACATCCCGGGCAGGACCACGGTGACATTGGGATTGGCAGCGGCAAAACGGATGGCCAGCCGCGCGTCCTCAATGGCTCCGCCGGACAGGGACTTCATGTTGATGAAGCCCACATTCTGCTTCCTGGCCCGCTCCATCAGCTCTGCCGCCTGGGTCTCCACGATGTTGTAGGGGAACATCACTGTCTCCACCCAATCCAGTTCCAGGGCCCGCTCGAACACCTCCGGCGAGTGGGCGGTGAGGCCGATATGACCGATCTTTCCGGCCTCCCGGGCCTCCGTCAGGGCCTCCAGCGCCCCGCCGGGAGCGCAGATCTGCTCTAATTGCCGGAGGGACGGATTATGGACCTGATAGAGGTCTATGTAGTCCGTGCGGTAGTTTTTCAGGCTGGTCCCAATATCCCGGGCCATGCCCTCCCTGTCACGGCTCATCGTCTTGGTCGCCAGGATAAACTTGTCCCGGCGGCCCTCAATGGCCTGGCCGATCAGCTCCTCGCTGACGCTGTAGCCCCGGGCGGAGTCGATGAAATTGATGCCCGCAGCTTCCACCGCGTCCAGGAGCTTTCTCGCCGCCTCCGCATCGACGCGCTGGATGGGGATGCCCCCCAGACCCACCCGGGAGACCTTCAGCCCGGTTTTTCCCAATGTAAGGTATTCCATATTCTCTTCCTCCTGCAAAATTTTCGTTGAAAAGCGCGGCCTGCAAATAGCGGCCTATGCCAAATTCAGCCCGGCAGAACAGGCGCTGTATGACCCAAATCTTTACTTCCTGTTCGGATTCCTTTTGATTCCCAGCAATCTGATGAAGTCGTGAAACAAAGATGTATCCACCGGCTCAAACATGATCCATTTCCCATCGTGGTAGGTTTGCGCCCCGTCATATATTTCCTGCACTTCTTTTGTGTAATTTCCCCTGTCCGCTTCAAATTTGAGCCGTTCGTCTCTCCCCAAAATAATCATGAAACCTATGCAGTTTTCCCTTGCGTACAAGGCGCACAGCGTTTTGCCGCCCCGGCGGTATTTATATTCATATTTCCACGCTTTACCGCCTTTATCCCACAGACGGTCCATATCATATTTCTCGTCAATTGAAGCGCACAGCTTATCCCATACGTTATATAAGGATTCCCCAACCAAAGCTGTCATTTCTTCTCTGTCCGGTATCCTGTCAAGCATATTGGCTCTCCTCCTGAATCAATGGCAATACCTTCTGCCGCGCTTTCTTCAGCGCGCCCGGCCGCTTAACAAATGGGGATGTATCAGTGAATCACCTCATAGCGCAGACGCAGGTATGAGTTCTCCAGAACCGTGCATTCCTGTAACTTCAGAACGCCTAATTCTGACAATTCCTCTTGTGAAAGCAAGGATTTACCGTCAATTAAAGTAGAGGTATCCTTGCCGCCAATCAAAACCGGAGCAACCACAATATCCACATAGTCAAACAGTTTTTCGCGCAGAAACAAGCCGTTCAGCGTCCCACCGGTCTGTATCGTTATTCTCTCACAGCCATATTCTGATTTGAGCCTTGCAAGCGCATTCTTCAGCGATAATTCCTTTTGATACAGGATATGAAAATTACCTTCCTCTATGTGAAATGCCGGGTGCTTTGCGTTTGAGGTAATCAGCACAAACTGTTTTGATAAGGCACAAAAATACCGTATACCGTTTTCATTCAAATGCCTGTTATCGATTACCACAAAAGATACAGGCGTTCTGTCTGGTGTTTTCTTTGTATTGACGCCGATTTTGGCTTGAACCCGGCCGGAATTGAGCGTCCATAAATCTGTTGTCTGCTCTATTTCGTAGTATTGGTGCAAGCCCTCGCTAACCCCTGCAATTCGGGGGAAATCTTTATCTACATCCAAATCGTCCGATGCGCCGGTGCTGATTTTTCCATCGACCGACATCAGCATAAACAATGTTGTCACAGGTCTGTCCATTTTACCACTCCCAAATTTTTCTTGATCGAGCTAATTATATCACAGGATCACCCACGTATCAATTTTTTTCGTGAAAACAAATGAGAAAAACGGCGGAGTCCTGTTTTCGGGCTCCGCCGCTTTGTATAGAATCTGTATTCCATAGGCGGGGGATGCTGGATGGACAGAGCCAGCCGGCGTTCACCGCCTGCAAATATCTTACTCCTGCGTCCGCTCATCTCCGCCGTCCTGCGCCGTGTCCTCCGGTTCCACAGACACCGCAGGCATGGGGATGGGTTCGCTGACAATATTGATATGCTTCGCCGGAGGCTCAATGGCCCCATCGTTCCTGGCGGGCACCCCGTAGAAGTCCTCCTTGTCCGGGTCCCGGCCGTCCAGAATCGCCATCATCTGCGCGCCGGTGATGGTCTCCTTCTCGAAGAGGTATCCGGCGATCTTGTCCAGCATCTCCCGGTTCTCCTCCAGCAGGGCCCTGGCCTCGTCATGGCACTTCCGGAGCAGATTCACCACTTCCCTGTCCGCCAGGGCGAAAGTCTCCTGGGCGCAGTTCATGCTGTACCCGCCCTCCAGATACTGACTCTGAACGCTGCCCAGAGCCATCATGCCGAACTTCTCATTCATGCCAAACCGGGCCACCAGATTCCGGGCCAGCTCCGTGGCCCGCTCGATGTCGTTGGCCGCGCCGGAGGTCTGGGTGTCAAACACCAGCTCCTCGGCGCACCGGCCCGCCAGCAGGGTCCGGATCTCCGTGAGGATGTCGTCCCGGCTCATGAGGAACTTCTCCTCCTCCGGCAGGTGGAGCGTGTAGCCCAGCGTCCCCTCGGTGTGGGGCACGATGGTAATCTTGGTTACCGGCTGGGCGTTCTTCTGCTTCGCCGCCGCAAGGGCGTGGCCTACCTCGTGGTAGGCGATGATCTTCTTCTCCTGCTCGGTGATGACGGTGCCCTTCTTCTCCGCGCCGGCGATGACCACCTCGAAGGAGGCCAGAAGGTCCTCCTGATTGACCGCATGCCGCCCCTGGCGCACCGCCCGCAGGGCCGCCTCGTTGACAGTGTTGGCCAGGTCCGCGCCCACGCACCCGGCGGTAGCCTGGGCGATCTTGTTCAGGTCCACGTCCTCCGCCATGCGGATTTTCCTCGTATGCACCTGGAGGGTGGCCAGCCGCCCCGCCAGATTGGGCCGGTCTACCGTAATGCGCCGGTCGAACCGTCCCGGGCGCAGCAGGGCCTTGTCCAGCACCTCCGGCCGGTTGGTGGCCGCCAGGACGATGATGCCCTTGGAGGGATCAAAGCCGTCCATCTCCGCAAGAAGCTGGTTGAGGGTCTGCTCCCGCTCGTCGTTGCCGCCGCCGAAGCGGGAATCTCTCGTTTTGCCGATGGCGTCGATCTCATCGATGAAGATGATGCAGGGGGCCACCTTGGCCGCCTCCTGGAACAGGTCCCGGACCCGGCTGGCGCCCACGCCCACGAACATCTCCACAAAGTCGGAGCCGGAGATGGAGAAGAAGGGCACCCCCGCCTCCCCGGCCACGGCCTTGGCCAGCAGGGTCTTGCCGGTGCCCGGAGGGCCCACCAGCAGCGCGCCCTTGGGCAGCTTGGCGCCGATCTCGGTGTACTTCTGGGGGTTGTGGAGGATGTCGATGATCTCCTCCAGGCTCTCCTTGGCCTCGTCCTGGCCGGCCACGTCCCGGAAGGTGACGCCGGTCTTTTTCTCCACGTACACCTTGGCGTTGGCCTTGCCCACGCCGCCGATGCCGCCCATACCCCCCTTGCCGCCGATGCCCCGCATCAGATAGACCATGGCCCCCACCATGATAACGATGGGCAGCACGGTGGTCAGGAGCAGGGAGAGGATATAGCCCGAGCTGTCCGGCGGGTCGCGGTAGAACTGGACGCCGTGGCTGTCCATCATGTCCAGAATCGCCAGGTCGCTCACCGGGGGCGGGGTGGTGACGTACTCGGTGTCCTTTTCGTTCTGGACGGGCATCCAGGCGAACATATTGCCGCCCTGGCCCTGGTTCTCGTCCTCGGGGATGAAGGCCAGGGCCTCCTCCTCCTTGCCCTCCTTGAGGGTGATGACGTAGTGATCGCTCTCCATGTGGACCTCCTCCACCAGCTCAGCCACCACCCACTGCCGGAAGACGGAGTAGTCCACCTGGACCTGGTTGGCGTTGGCAAGGGAGCTGGTGCAGCTGCGGAACAGCAGGGTCAGCACCAGGGCCCACAGGATCAGAGAAATCAGCCCAATGGTATTCTTTTTGTTGTTTCCTTTATCTGGCTTCAAAGGAGCGTACCTCCAATTTACTGCGTTTTTTGAAACAGGTCAAAGGGTATCATACCACAGTCGGGGAATAAAAACAAGAAAAGATGGTGTAAACTTCCGGTAAACTTTCTGTGACTTGTTTTGTCGATTGACATTCTCATTCCCCTATTATATAATAAAATCCGCCATAGAGACTGCGCCGGGCAGAGCGAACTTTTTCCCTTCATAGCTCGACGAAGCGATAAAATTAGGTGGTCGTGTCACATCCGATGCTGACGAGGCTGGGATGCTGCCCTTCCGCGTACATCCTGATACCTCCTTTAGCATCGTAACTCTACAAGGAGGTAGATATTATGGTATCTTACGATATGTTGATGCTGATCCTTGCCCTTTTGGGCATCGGCGTCAACGTGGCCGGTATCATCATCCAAATCGTAAGCGCCAGAAGGAAGTAAGAGGAAAGCCACCTACTGCAATAGGTGGCTTTCTTGCTTTCTGGTGCTCACAACACCGCAAGCGATTAAGTTAAATCTATAGCGACCGCCTAACAGTCTCTATGGCTTTATTATATCATTTTTTTTAAACTTGTCAACAAATAGAAAGAGAAACGTCAGGGAAATTGAACGAGTGAACAATGTACCATAGACAGCCACCAAAGGCTCCCTCTCTGAGGGAGC
>OFFP01002670.1_pt1 | contig 10188 bp, 14 predicted proteins | sample 1521431 | NCBI WGS metagenome assembly OFFP01 (sample SAMEA3504104, study PRJEB24116) | mouse gut metagenome | biome: mouse gut; feature: mouse-associated habitat; material: faeces | place: Denmark | collected 2011 | reverse complement strand
TACCATCAAAGATGTCTGTTCCGGCAGCAGGCCGGCCACACTGTAGAGCTTTGTAATCTCCAGGCTTTCCTGCAGACTCACCGCCGGAAGAATCCCTGCAATCCTCCTGGCAATCATGGTTTTCCCGGAGCCCGGCGGCCCAATCATCAAAAGATTGTGCATCCCGGCCGCAGCGATCTCTCACGCCCGCCTGACAGAAGCCTGTCCATTCACTTCCGCAAAATCCTCTCCGCCGGAAAAATTCTGTTCCCTCAAAAGCTCAGTTGTATCCACCCGCACCCGGACTGCTTTCTCCGGATGGCGTAGAATTTCAATCAGCTCTGCGAGACTGGAAACGCCAATCACTTCCACTTCCTCCAAAACTGCCCCCTCAGCCGCATTTTTATCCGGCACGATACAGCGACGGATTCCCGCATCCCTTGCTGCTTCCACCAGGGCCAGAATTCCCGGAACCGGAAGCACCTGGCCGCTCAGACTCAATTCTCCGGCCAGCATCACATCCTCCAGCCCCTGCCCTGGAATCTTTTCAAGAGAGGCCAAAATAGCCGCCGCAACGGGGAGATCAAACCGGGAGCCTGCTTTGCGGATGCCGGCAGGCGCCAGATTCACTGTGATCCGTTTGGGGGGAAGCGCAATTCCTGTATTGCGCAGAGCTGTCCGTACCCGGCCTCCCGTACCTCGGAAGACAGATATCCCACCATCAAAAGCTGAGGCATTCCGTCACTGATATCAGCCTCTACCCGGACCATATAGGCTTCCAGTCCGTTTAAGGCTGCTGACTGCACATTACTGAACATAAAAAGTTTTCTCCTCCTTAATCCCCGCTCAAACTCCTGCAAAGACAGAATGCACATACAGAAACTAAGGGGGTGATTTTATTACACATGATTGGAAATGACTCCGGCGACTGCCGGATTTAAAGATTGTCTTATGTAAATCGAATAAACAGCCGGATATAAATTAAGAAATAACATTCACATAACCAAATAAAATTTAAAACCCCGCTTTTTCACAAAATTCCTCTATACTCCCCACTCTTGCAGAAAGCTTCAGCCAGCTTCGAAGAAGAGACAGATCTGTTGTGTGCATAATCCGATCTGTAAATGCTTCTACCTCTTCGCGCGGCACATTCAGGCGGTAAAGAAATACCGCAATAATCCTGCCTTTCTCCATTGCTTCTCTTTTCTTAATTATAACAATGCGCATATGAAAACACAATGTCAACAGCAGACTTTTTGTCCTCTCAAAATAAGTAATGTATTGGGAATTATCCGCTCGAACTGAGGCAGAAATCTTTTTGATGTTTTTATATTACATATATTACTATATTTTTCCAGATATGGCAAGTACTTTTACTCCATGATTTATAATAAAGCACAAAAAACAAGACTGCTGCTATCAAATATCCGCCTGCCAAAAGCAGGGACAGCGCCAGTTCCCCTTAAGGGGTTTCCCTGATTCTATCCCTGCTTTTTTCTCTTTCTTCTGTCCCTTTTAAAAGTATTCCTTCAGTTTCCCCAGGGCGTTTTTCTCGATCCTGCTAATATAAGAACGGGAAATCCCAAGCTGACCGGCAATTTCCCGCTGTGTATATTCCTTTCCGTTATAAAGTCCGTATCTCATAATCAAAACCTTCTGCTCCCTGGGCGTCAGCACCTGATCCAAAAGCTCATACAGCTTCTTACTGTCCGCCTTCAAGCTAATCTGCGCAAAAGCATCCCGTTCATTACTCTCAATAATATCCAGCAGATGAATCTCATTTCCTTCCTTATCCGTACCAATCGGTTCATAATAAGAAGTCTCCCTGGCCGTCTTTTTCCTGGCCCTGAAAAACATCAAAAGCTCATTTTCCACACAGCGCGCCGCATACGTAGCGAGCCGCGGTCCCTTTCCGCTGTCAAACGTCGTAACAGCCTTAATCAGACCAATCGTACCAATGGAAATCAAATCCTCCACGTCCTCCTCGGTTCCCTGATATTTCTTCACAATATGGGCCACCAGACGCAGATTATGCTCCACCAGGATATTGCGTGCCTCAAGGTCTCCCTCCTTCAGCTTCTGCAGATAAAATTGCTCCTCTTTGGCCGGTAGTGGTTGGGGAAAAGTTTTCAAAAAGGCACCTCTTTGGCGGATTTATATTATCTTATGATAACTCCCCCAAAGAAGTGCCTTTCCACCTAATATCTCAGATAATAGGCCATGCACAGATCCTCTTTTTTTATTCCGCCCCCGGCGCTTCCTCCCGCTTCCGCAGAATATCAAAAACCTCCGCCTCACCGCTCAGCCGCACAAACAGCTTCTGCTTCGGATGGGGCGCACTCTCCATCCGGCTTCCCTCTTCATCAAGAAGCTCCTCCACCCTCACAGGCACATTGGTCCCGTCCGGCTTCATAATCTCAATCTCGTCCCCCACAGAGAACTTATTGCGCTGCTCAATCCGGCAATACCCGCGCCCGTCAAGCTTATTCACAATTCCCAGGTACGTATACCCCTTGATGTAAGTGTTATTTCCATAAATCTGACTGTTCTCATCCGGTTTCCCATAGAAAAATCCCGTGGTAAACTCCCGATAAGTACAGCCGCCAATCTGCTCCCGATACCAGTCCATATTCTGCCGATAAAGCTCCTGTGATCTAAGGCAGTCATCAATGGCCTTCCGATAAGTCCGGGCTACCGCAGCCACATAAAGGGCTGTCTTCATCCGCCCCTCTATCTTAAAGCTGTCAATCCCCGCCTCCAAAAGCTCTGGAATATGCTCAATCATACAGAGATCCTTGGAGTTAAAAATATAAGACCCTCTCTCATTTTCATAAACAGGAAAATACTCTCCCGGCCGCGTCTCCTCCACCACCGCATATTTCCAGCGGCAGGGATGTGTACATGCCCCCTGATTCGCATCTCTCCCCGTAAAATAATTACTCAAAAGGCACCGCCCGGAATAAGAAATGCACATAGCCCCATGAATAAAGGTCTCAATCTCCAAATCCTCCGGAATATTGGCCCGAAGCTCCCGAAGCTCCGAAAGTGTAAGCTCCCTTGCCGATACCACACGCTTCGCCCCCTGCTCCTTCCAGAAGCGGTAGGTCAGATAATTGGTATTGTTGGCCTGGGTACTGATATGACGCTCAATCTCCGGGCAAATCTCCTTTGCCAGCATGAATACACCGGGGTCCGCAATAATCAGGGCATCCGGACACACCTCCTTAAGCTCCTGAAAATATGTCCGAACCCCCTTAAGGTCCCGGTTATGCGCCAGAATATTAGCCGTCACATAGACCTTCACTCCGTATTTGTGGGCAAATGCAATGCCCTCCTTCATCTCCTCCAAAGAAAAATTCTTAGCCTTTGCCCGAAGACCGAAGGCTTCCCCTCCGATATAAACGGCATCCGCCCCAAAAATCACCGCCACCTTCAATACCTCTAAGCTGCTGGCGGGTATTAACAATTCCGGTTTTCTCATCCCCTGTCACCTTTATTCCAGTTCCGCAATCTCCCGTCCGGTGCCCTTCCTCTAAAAGGATTTCCCGCCACAGATGCAGGTGTCCGTAAATCCTTCCGGTACTGCCGGGAGCTTGCTGTCTTATATCATTGTGTTATATCATTGCTTCACACTCAAAGTCACTCCATCCCCCAAGGGAAGAATCGAAGTAACCAACTGCGGATTGTGCTTCAGCTCATACAAATATTCCCTCATCCTGCTGTGAATGGTCCGGTTCCGGCGCTCCACCGCAAACCGGGATTCAATCAGATCTCCGTCCTGCAGAACATTATCCGACAACAAAAGTCCCCCCTGCGCCAAAATCCGCAGCACATCGGGAAGGAAATGAATATACTGCCCCTTGGCCGCATCCATAAAAATAAAGTCAAAGGGTCCGGAAAGCTGCCGAAGATGCTCCAACGCATCCCCCTCCAAAAGCGTAATGCGCTCCTCCCGCCCGGCTCTCCGAAAATTCTCCTTCGCTATGGGAATCCGCTTCTCATACTTCTCAATCGTCGTAATGTGCGCCTCCGGGTGGGCATACTCACACATCAAAAGAGCAGAAAAGCCTACGGCCGTTCCTACCTCCAGAATGGCCCTGGGCTGTCTGACTGCCAGAAGCGTCTTTAAAAGGCTCTGCATCTCCCGGCGGATCACCGGCACAAAATCCCTTTTCGCTTCCTCTTCTATCTCATTTAAAAGCTCCGTATTGCCCATATCCAGAGAATTGATATAGGCCGTTATTCTCTCGTCAACAATCACTTACTCTTCCTCAGCCGGATCTGTCCCAGCCATGACCGCCATCATTTCCCGCGGCTTCATCGCCGTAGTCAGCGTATAGGTCCCGGCCTCCAGCCTTTTTGCATACTTGGACACCTTAACCTGAATATAGAACAGCTTCCAGTCATTGACCAGCCCCTTATCCTCCAGAAGCTTCGCAATCGCCGAAATATCCGTGCCGTCCTCAATGGTCACCGTAATGCTTCTTCCCGGCTCCGCGTCCACCGCCTCCTCCTGAAATACGGAGTGGCCGTAGTCAAAAGCCATGCCGCCCAGGCGGACAATCCCCAGTATCACGACTGCAATCACCACGATTTTTAAAGCAATTGATAAGACTGTTAAAGCTGCTCGTTTAATATTCATCTTCCGTCTCCTACATGGTAAGTTCCCTACACTTCCATAATAATAGGAAGAATCATGGGATTTCGTTTTGTCCTTTTCCAGATAAAATCACTCAGGGAATCTTTGATCACATTTTTTAATTTTCCCCAATCGGAAACACCGCGATCCAGACAATCATTTACCGCATCATCCACAACCGACCTTGCTTCTCCCATCAAATCCTCGGACTCTCTCACATAGACAAAGCCCCGGGACACAATGTCCGGTCCTGCCAGAAGCTGATTGCTGTACTTCTCCAGCGTCATTACTACAATCATAATACCATCCTCGGCAAGATGCTGTCTATCCCTTAATACGATATTTCCTACATCTCCCACACCCAGGCCGTCCACCAGAATCGCGCCCGTATGCACATGATCCACAACCTTGGCGCTGTTCTCGCCAAGCTCCAGCACATCGCCGGAGGAAAGGATGAAAATGTTCTCCTTGGCAATTCCCAGGTTCTTGGCCAGATCCGCCTGAGCCTTCAGATGGCGGTACTCTCCGTGGATGGGAATGGCATACTTGGGATGCACCAGGGAATAAATCAGCTTGATTTCCTCCTGACAGGCATGGCCGGACACATGGGCATCCTGGAAAATCACATCGGCTCCCTTCATGGAAAGCTCGTTGATCACCTTGGACACGGCTTTCTCATTGCCCGGAATGGCCTTGGAGCTGAAAATCACCGTATCCCCCGGCTTAATCTGCACCTTTTTGTGAAGATTAGCCGCAATCCGGGACAGGGCCGCCATAGATTCCCCCTGGCTTCCCGTGGTGATCAGCACCACCTGGTCGTCCGGATAATTCTTCATCATCTCAATATCAATCAGCGTCTTGTCCGGAACGCTCAGATATCCAAGCTCCGACGCCGTCTTGATTACATTGACCATACTCCGCCCCTCCACTACAACCTTACGGCCGTACTTGTAGGCAGAATTGATAATCTGCTGCACCCGGTCCACATTGGAGGCAAAGGTGGCAATGATAATGCGGGAATTTTTGTGATCCGACATAATATTGTCAAACACGCTTCCCACCGTGCGCTCCGACATGGTAAAGCCCGGTCGCTCCGCATTGGTGCTGTCGCACATCAATGCCAGCACGCCTTTCTTTCCAATCTCTCCGAAACGCTGCAGATCAATGGCGTCCCCAAAGACCGGCGTATAATCCACCTTGAAGTCTCCCGTATGAACGATAATTCCCGCCGGGGAATAAATAGCCAGAGCGGAAGCATCCACAATGCTGTGATTTGTCTTAATAAACTCGATTCGAAATGCTCCCAGATTGATCGACTGCCCATGCTGAATCACCTTCCGCTTGGTCTGATTGAGCAAATTGTGCTCGCGAAGCTTGTTCTCAATAAGACCGATGGTCAGCTTGGTTGCATAGACGGGAACATTGATTTCCTTCAAAACATAGGGAAGAGCACCGATGTGATCCTCATGTCCGTGGGTGATCACAAAGCCCTTGACCTTCTCAATGTTGTCCTTTAAATATGTGATATCGGGAATCACCAAATCGATTCCCAGCATATCATCCTCCGGAAAGGACAGGCCGCAGTCCACAACAATAATACTGTCTTCAAACTGAAAGGCAGTAATATTCATTCCAATCTGCTCCAATCCGCCCAGGGGAATGATACGCAATTTTGAATTGTTAATATTTCTCAATCTTAAACCTCCTATTTTAAGTCGCTGCGCGACGGCACTAAAGGGTAAAGTCGCAAATTATATTTCTTTTTCCGAACAGTCCCTGCAAATGCCGTAAAGCTTCACCTCATGATCCGTCACCCGGAAGCCAAGCGCAGCCTCTACCCCCGTCTCCAGCGCTTCCAGCATGTCCTTCTGAAATGCGGACACACGGCCGCACCGCAGGCAAATCAAATGATGATGCCGGTGGCGCTCACACTCCTGTGTGTCTCCAATCTCATAGCGGGCAAAGCCGTCATCCAGATTGATTCGGTCAATCAGCTCCAGTTCCAGCAAAAGCTGAACCGTTCTATAAACAGTAGCTAACCCGATATCCGGGTTCTCTGCCTTTACTCTCTCGTATATCTCTTCTGTGGTCAGATGTTCCTGCGGGTTTTCCGCCAGTACTTCAAGAACCACCAGGCGCTGCCTGGTTACCTTCAGTCCCTTTTCCCTCAGTAATTTTTTAAAATCCTCTCTTCCGATTGCCACAGACATCACCTGCTCTCTTCTCACCGCAGTCCGGCCTCGGCTGCTGCTTTTTTATCCCTGCTCACTCTGCGGCCGGCAACATATTTTCCCTTATTCAACGGGTGATGTCCACATCCTCCAAAAGCTGTTCAAAAATTCCCAGTACGCTTTCCAGCTCCCGCTCATCCTCTACAATCTCATAAACCGCTTCCTGGTCCCCGTCCGATGACAAATCCTTCAAAATCAGCGCCTGCGCATCCTCTTCTTCCGAATCCGCCACCAAAATATAGTCCGTTCCATTCAGCCTTGTTTCCTCCAGAACAAAAAATTCCGTCTCCTCTCCCGTATCCTCCTGGATGAATGTAATTTTTTCCATTCTCTACTCCTCATCTCCCGGTTCAGCAGTTCCCGGTGCGCAAATACGATCCAGATAACCTTGAAGAATCAGGACTGCCGCAAGGGCGTCCACGTACTTACCTCTCTCTTCTCTTCTCACGTTACCTTCCATCAGGGCACGGTTAGCTTCCACCGTGGTCAGCCGCTCGTCCCACATCACAACAGACAGGCCCGTCCGTCTCTCAAGCATTTCCTTAAACTCCAGAGATTTCTCCGCCCGCTCTCCTAAGGTATTATTCATATTTTTGGGTAATCCAAGCACAAGCTGCGTAACCTGATATTCCCGAATCAGCTCTTCGATTCTGGCAAGGGTCTGTCTTAGCTTATTCTCCGATTTTCTTCTGACAATCTCGATGGGCTGCGCCGTAATGCCCAGGGGATCACTCACAGCTACCCCCACGGTCTTTGAACCAAAATCCAGTCCCATGATTCTCATAAAAATCCCTCGCCTATTCCTTTACCGTTGTCTTAATGTAAACCTTCAAAAGCTCCTCAACCAGCTCGTCACGCTCAACCTTCATAATCAGGCTGCGGGCATTGTTGTGGCTTGTGATATAAGTCGGATCTCCGGACATAATATACCCTACAATCTGATTTACCGGATTATAACCCTTCTCGGTCATAGCCTGGTATACCTGATGCAGAATATCTCCCACCCGATTCTCCGTCTCCGGCAACACTTTAAAATTTTGTGTGCTATCTAATCTACCCATTCTCTTTCACGCTCCTGACACCACTACCACCTATTCTACTCTATAATTTACAAAAATACAATACCTTTTCAGATAAGTTTACATAAGAGGATTCCATTTTCTAACTGCTTTTCTGCCACAGCACGGACAATCCGCCCCGTCAAGCACTGTTTCGAGTCCAAAATAGCCTTACAATATTCCCTTGTATGCCCTGTCTGATAAGGAATCCCCCCAAGCTCCACCGGCTCCTCCACCAGAATCTCCACCTGACGGCCCAGCTGTCCCTCCAGATAACGCCTTTCATTTTCCTCATTCAGCTTCAAAAGAATCCGGCTCCTCTCAGCCTTCACACCCTCCGTCAGCTGTCCCTCCATCCGATCCGCCTTCGTCCCCTTCCGCCTGGAATATTTAAAAATATGCGTCTCAAAAAACTCAATCCGCTTCAAAAACGCCTCGGTAGCCAAAAACTCCTCCTTTGTCTCCCCCGGAAAGCCCACAATCACATCCGTAGTCAAAGCCGGATGATCAAAGGCCCGGCGCAGAATGACACATCCCTTTTCATATTCTTCCGTAGTATAACGACGGTTCATCCGTCTCAGCACCGTATCACAGCCGCTCTGCAAGGACAGATGAAAATGCGGGCAGACCTTCTCCATCTGCGCCAAAGCCCCCGCAAATTCCTCCGTAACAATCCTCGGCTCCAAAGAACCAAGGCGGATACGCCAAATCCCCGGAACCCGATTCACCATTTGAATCAGAGAAAGCAAATCCTCCCCCTCAAGATCCGAACCGTAAGAGCTTAAATGAATCCCCGTCAGCACAACCTCCTGATAGCCATTCGCCGAAAGCCTCTCAACCTCCCCGAGAACCTCCTCCGCTCTTCTGCTGCGCACACGCCCTCTGGCATAGGGAATAATACAATAACTGCAAAACTGATTACATCCGTCCTGAACCTTCACATAAGCCCTTGTATGCTCCGCCGTCCCGGTCACAGACAGCTCCTCATACTCCTTTGTATGATTAATATCAATCAGCGCCTCCGCCTGCCGCCCTTCCTCATACATCTGCAAAATCGAAATCAGATCCTTCTTTTTATTATTGCCAATAACCAGGTCAATTGAATCATCCGCCTGAATTTTTTCTCCCGCAGCCTGAACATAGCAGCCTGCAGCCACCACCAAAGCCTCCGGGTTCAGCTTCTTCGCCCGATGCAGCATCTGTCTCGACTTGCGATCCGCAATATTCGTCACCGTACAAGTATTAATAATATAAATATCCGCCCCCGCATCAAAAGGAACAATCTCATAACCCGCCTGCTCCAAAAGCTGTCGCATTGCCTCCGTCTCATAAGCATTGACCTTGCACCCCAGATTATGCAGAGCAACCTTCTTCATATCCACCCATCCTTTCCAAAAAACAAATCTCATTACCAGCCTAACAACAGCCAGCCCATAGAGTAAACAAGCAACTTCACAGTTTGTATTGACTTTTATCAACCCTCGTATTAAGATTAATATAAGCTGATAATTTAGGAGGTATTTACTATGAAAACCGTAAAAATATGCCTGAACTCCATTGAAAAAGTAAAGTCCTTTGTAAACGACATTACAAGGTTCGACGTAGACTTTGATCTGGTTTCCGGACGCTATGTCATTGACGCCAAATCCATCATGGGAATCTTTAGTCTGGATCTATCCAAACCCATCGATTTAAACATTCACGCGGAAGAAGAACTCGAATCCGTACTGAACACCCTGCAGCCCTATATCGTAGAATAAGGCCAAACCGGAACACAGCATATTATTTCAAACATCGTATAGCACATCCATCAACCGGAAAAGCTATACAAACCGTACATTCACAAGAACCACAATCTGCATGAGATCAAAAAATCCCATGCAGATTTTTATTATAACAAAAATTCACAAATTAAATTTCCCACTTATATCCAATTCCATTCCCAAACACACAACCCAAAAATCCTTTAACACATCTCCCTTCATCCTCTACCTCATCCATCAAACACTTACCCCCCGCCACTATAACACAGATAACATAATCTCATTCCCTCACAAACGTACACCCCCGCCAAGGGTCTGCCGCAATATAAGCCGGCAGACTTTTCCTATATCCGGTGTCCGGCTGTTCGCGTACACTCTGTCTGATATGAGCGAACATTGCCCAACACCTAACAAACATAACAAACCAAAAAAGCAATGTACGTTCAGAGCAGACAGAGTGTACGTGAACCGTCCGAACACAGGATATGGAAATGGCTGCCGGCTTATATTGCGGCAGA